>Ga0308004_10000671_pt1 | contig 15947 bp, 10 predicted proteins | sample Neamet38_FD_203156 | JGI IMG/M metagenome (GOLD analysis project Ga0308004, IMG submission 203156) | Marine microbial communities from water near the shore, Antarctic Ocean - #38 | ecosystem: Environmental > Aquatic > Marine > Unclassified | place: Southern Ocean | collected 2014-06-06 | reverse complement strand
ATTCACAACGATAGGAAAAAAACTAAACCAAGAAACGACTTGTAAATCACGACCTAATTGAGTGATTAATACCACCAAAAGCATGAGGCAAAATACTAAGTATGTTACGGGTGTGAGCTTGAAAAATACCCTAGCAAAAACTTTAGAACGCATGGCAGTGAACACTGTTGACAAAGCACCCATGCCTAAAGAGGGTTGCGGCTCAACAGCGCCTTGCACAACCTGCTGGATTAAAGCTTGGGCTTGAGCATATTGTGTATCGTCTTGCAGCCAAAGTTGCTGCTGAGCGTCTAAAAAGCGCACCCGATGTGGCACTTTATGATGCCATAATGTTTTGGTGATAAGGGTAAGATCAGTGGAATTTGGAAAGGTGTGTAACAGTATCATTGGCCATCATCACTGGCACGCGCATGCCAACCTAGCTTGCTGCGACAACGCTCATAAAAATGATGCCCTAGCGGCTGCAGAACCTTAAGCCTAGCCTCATGGCGCTGTATGTGGACCCTGTCTCCTGGCTCACAAACAATGTGCACTTGCCCATCGCAACTTATTGTAGGCTGGTTACTATTATCTTCACCTATGAGTATCTCAAGCTGCGCATCTGCAGCCACTACTAGTGGCCTACTGCTTAAATTATGAGGGTTCATCGGCACCAAAGAAATAGCATCTAACCCAGGGTGCATTATTGGCCCCCCTGCTGAAAGTGCATAGGCTGTAGACCCCGTGGGGGTGGCTACAATAAGGCCATCAGCTCGATCAAAATAAACAGCTTTACCGTCTATTGATAAGTCATAAGCCAACATTCTAGCGGACTGACCTGGATGTAATACAACGTCATTTAAACCACTACCACGCCCAATTTCGTAACCATTACGCAGCACGTGGGCAGAAAGCATAAAGCGATGACTGGTTTCAAAATGACCATTAAGTACTGCTTCAAGCGAGGTTTCCACCTGATCTGGTGCGATGTCTGTTAAGAAGCCAAGTTTTCCACGGTTTATACCAATCACAGCCACACCATAGGTCGCCATAATACGAGCCGCTGAGAGCATGCTGCCATCTCCGCCCACAACAATGACCAAGTCGCAATGGTTACCCAAAAAGTGACGATCACCCGTTCCGTAAGTAGCAGGAAGAAGCTTAGCAGCATCCAAAGAGCCTGCAATACGATCATCTACCCATACTTGCCGATGACAACTATTGAGGCACTTGATGACACGATGTAAGGTTTCGATTACTGCGGGGCTATTCAGCCTTCCAATAAGACCGACGTGTTTAAACTGTGTCAAAAAATCCCCTTTGGGCTTAGGCCTTTTCGGCTGATATAAATGGATAATTAAGGTAGCCAAATTAATTGGGAAATTAAGCTAAGGTTTCTTGAAAGAATCCCATTAATTCATCTTCGTGATTAAAGCGCTCTGCAAGCACTTCACCTAAACGTGACAAACGTCCACTAAAGTGACCTATATCTTGAATTGAAAGCTTTTCAACAGTGCCGTATTCATCATCAAAGATCACTATTTTGTCTGTTGTGTCGTGAATCTTACCTAAAAGCACATTGGTATTGTCAGTGTATTGAGTATTATATTGTGCTATGCGCACAAGTAACTGCTCATACACATTAAAGTGACCACGAGAACTATAATCCACCATAGCCTCACAAAAATAGTGCAATTGCCCTACTACGTCATCAGCCACACTCATTTGCGGCAAGGCTACAAATTGGGTGAGTAGCGACTGTCTTTCGATTAGCCATGCATCAATAGTATCGTCAAATGCCTGATCTAAGCGTTGATCTTGTTCTTGTGTCATACAATGATCTCCGTAAGCATTAGTATCTATACAAAAGGGTACCTTGTTAGCCCTGCTTGAACAAGAGCCACTTCTGTAGTTTTAAGATTTAGAGAAAACCTAAAAGGCTGGCGTCTATATCTGCATCAAAATAAGCCATACCTAATTTATTTAAATACTCTAGACGATCAGCATTTATTAGATCGATAGTAGGTACTTCAAAGCCATTGTCTAAGTATATACCTGCTAAAAACGCCATAAATTGCTCGCCCTCTTCAACTAACAATAAGCTTGCTGCACCAACATCAGGCTTCACTTGGCTATTTAAGGTCTCTGGAAAAATCACACTGATGACAACAGGTAGTTCTGTGCCTTCAATTCTTACACTGCGATTTCTAACTGATTGCTGCGCCCAGTAATAAGCCAGCTGCTTACTTTGTGTTAAAAAAACAGGCTCAACAGATTGTGTGTAATGATTACCAATGGTTGCCATGGTTTTTTTGGCAGCTGCTTTTAGGGCTTGATCACCGGAACGTTTCAAACCATGCTCTTTGATAGAGCTGGTTAGCGCCGATGAAGTGCCGTGATACCATATGTTGCAGGTATCAAAGCCTTGCTTGGTTAATAAATCTTTAGCATCGTGAAGAAAATTAGGTGTAGTCATATTCAAAAATCACTTTATCAATGTGCAGTAAAAAGCTGCTTAGATTTTAACTTATAAAGCTTCTAGCGTGTAACCAAAGGCGTTAGAAATTTCCCATAAAAAAAGCGACACCTTTAACATAGGAGCCGCTTTTGTATGCCAAATGGATAACTTTCTAGCCCTGCCTAAGCAAGCACTAGAAAACAACTTTAGCCAAACTGATTGGAGGTGTTGTTGGCGCCGCCAGCTTTAAGAGCGTTTTCACCAGCAAAATATTCTTTGTGGTCATCACCCATGTCTGAGCCAGACATGTTTTGATGCTTAACACATGCGATACCTTGACGAATTTCTTCACGCTGAACGTTCTTTACATAACCAAGCATCGCTTGCTCACCGAAGTATTCTTTAGCTAGATTGTCTACAGACAAGGCAGTGGTGTGGTAAGTCGGTAGCGTGATCAAGTGGTGGAATACATTCGCTTCACGTGCAGTATCAGCTTGGAAAGTACGAATACGTTCGTCAGCTACAGCACAAAGCTCAGTTTCATCATACTGGGCACTCATTAGGTTAGCACGCTCGTATGCAGAAACATCCTTACCTGCTTTAACCATTGCATCATAAGCCTGTTGACGAAAGTTTAACGTCCAGTTGAACGATGGAGAGTTGTTGTAAACTAACTTAGCATCTGGATGGACTTTACGAATGTCATCCATCATACCTTTAATTTCGTGCACTGTTGGTACAGCAGTCTCGATCCAAAGAAGGTCCGCACCAGCATTAATGGCACCAATACAGTCAAATACACAGCGTTCATGGCCAGTACCCTGACGGAACTGGTATAAACCAGAAGGTAGTCGCTTAGGACGAACTAGCTTGCCACCACGGTTAAAGACAACATCTCCTTCACCCATGTCAGCTACGTCGATCTCTTCAACGTCTAGGTAAGAGTTGTAAATATCACCAGAATCACCTGGTTCATTTACTACAGCGATTTCTTTAGTAAGGCCAGCACCTTCAGAGTCCGTACGAGCAACGATAACACCGTTATCAACACCTAGCTCTAGGAATGCATAACGCAAAGCACGTATCTTAGCGTGGAAGTCTGCGTGGGGAACAGTGACTTTACCGTCTTGGTGACCACATTGCTTTTCATCAGCCACTTGGTTTTCGATTTGTAGTGCACAGGCACCCGCTTCAATCATCTGCTTAGCCATTAGGTACGTCGCTTCAGCGTTACCAAAACCAGCATCTATATCAGCAACGATTGGCACAACGTGTGTGACATGGTTATCAATCTGATCTTGGATTTTAGCTTCTTCAGCAGAATTACCTGCTTCACGCGCAGCATCAAGGGCGCGAAATAGGCCGCCTAGTTCACGAGCGTCAGCTTGGCGTAGAAAAGTGTAAAGCTCTTGAACTAAGTTGGCTACAGAAGTTTTTTCATGCATAGACTGGTCAGGAAGAGGACCAAAGTCAGAACGCAAAGCAGCAACCATCCAACCAGAAAGGTACAAGTAACGACGGTCAGTTTTACCATCAAAGTGTTTTTTGATAGAAATCATTTTTTGCTGACCTACAAAACCGTGCCAACAGCCCAATGACTGAGTGTACTTAGTTTTGTCATTATCAAATACAGCCATGTCAGCGCGCATAATATCAGCGGTATACCTGGCAATATCTAGGCCCGTTTTAAATTTGTTTTGGGCGCGCATACGTGCAGCAGATTCTGGGTTGATGGCATCCCAAGCACTGCCTTGGGCAGACTTAAGGCTAGCAACTACTTGAATATCGTCTTGGTATTGAGACATGACATTTCCTTAGTTATGGTTATTATATTCTAAATTGCTTACCCAGTGGGTTAACAACTTAGCAATTCCAACAGTTTAAAGTGGTTTTAAGAGTTAAAATAGACGTCAATTGTTATGCCTACTATTCACCAAAGTAATACAAATCTAAATACATATATCTAAAACTAAAGGAGTCTCGACAGTGGACACCCCACCATGACATAATTTACACAGGCTATTGAAAAGTATTTTTTCATCACACATATGAATAATGCCCTGAGCACACTAGCTCAGTGACTAACCTTTATGGAGTTGAATATGAGCATTGATCGCGTAGACCTGAATTTATTAGTTTATTTAGACGCCCTTTTAAAAGAACGCAACGTCACTAAAGCTGCGAATCAACTAGGTCTTAGCCAGCCGGCTATGAGCAATGGTTTGAGGCGTTTACGCGAAGTGTTTGAAGATCCATTGCTTATACGCACCAGTGACGGCATGACTCCCACAGAAAGAGCCTTAGCCCTACAGCCCACTATACGCGAAGTATTAGCCACTATAGACAAGGCAGTACAGCCACAAGCTGCATTTGATGCGCTCACCTCTACACGAGTGTTCCGCATTATGGCTAGTGATTATTCGGAGCCTACGTTAATTCCTCCTTTGGTAGAGCGCTTGCGCAAAGAAGCTCCTGGAGTGAGCTTAGATATCATGACCCCTTCTGATGTCGATTTTTACGATGTAGAGCAGGGTAAAGTAGACCTTGTAATCAACCGCTTTGACTCTATGCCCCAGTCATTTCATCAAAAGATTTTATGGCGAGATCAGTTTGTTTGTCTAATGAGCCGCAATAACCCAACAGCACAAGACTTCACCTTAGAAAGCTACTTGCAAGCGCATCATATATGGGTAAATAAAACAGGCATGGGTGCTGGAGTGGGTATGAACCCAAAAGACGTACAACGCCGTGGCTGGGTAGACAACGCCCTCTCTGAGCTTGGAAAAACACGTAATATTCGTGTATTTACGCGCCATTACCAAGCAGCAGTGCAACTGGCTAATCAAAAAGACCTGATCGTTACATTGCCACGTAAAGCCGCCTTAGGCACCAAAAATAATGATGACTTGGTGATATTAGATCCACCTTTTACAATCCCAGAAATGACCTTAACTATGGCTTGGAGCCCGTTATTACAACATAACCCAGCTCATCGCTGGATTCGTGGGCTGATTACAGAAATAGCCAGAGAAATAGACGAGGCATAAGGCCCTCCATTACCACAGCCACTCCTGTCTTAAACATAGCGGTAGTGGCTGTCTTGATGAATAATGAGTATCTCAAAAAAGCTCACCTTTAAGTACCCTTCTACGACTAAATACTGCTCCAAAAACCTGTAGATTCGTATACATTTTGAATGTTTCCTATACAATACACTGAACACTTTAAGAAATATTTAGTAATAATACGCAACATAGGAGCTTTGGAATGAACGGGCACATAAACGCCAGAACAGTTAAGGCCGGTCTGTCTATCGACACTCAGTTATGCACCATGGTTGAAGAAGAAATTTTGCCAGGTTTAAACTTGAGTAGTGATAAGGTTTGGGAAAGTCTTGGCAGTTTGCTAAATGAATTCCAAAGCCGCAACCAAGCATTATTAGCTAAGCGTGAAGAATTTCAAACCATATTGGATCAATGGCACACCAACAACCCATCACCAGATGCTGCTGAATATAAAGCCATGCTGCAAGACATTGGTTACCTTTTACCAGTGCCTGAAAAAGTTTGTGTGACCACTAGCAATGTAGATATCGAAATTAGCACTGTGGCAGGGCCGCAGTTAGTAGTGCCTATAAACAATGCGCGCTACGCTATCAACGCTGCTAATGCGCGCTGGGGCAGCCTTTACGACGCACTTTACGGTACTGACGCCTTAACTAGTGAAAAAGCAAAAAAAGGCTATGACGAACAACGTGGCGCTTTAGTGATCGCTTTTGCTAAACAACTACTAGATACCCATTGCCCTCTAGCACAAGCTAGCCATAGCCAAGTCACCCAATACACTATTGGCAATGGCCAATTAGTTTGTACCTTACAAAGCGGTGACACAGCCCTGCTAGCCAATCCCACACAATTAACCGGTTACCAAGGCGATGCTAGCGCGCCTCTGGCTGTCCTGTTAAAGCACAACAATTTGCACCTTGAGCTAAACATTGATCGTCAACATATTATTGGGGCAAGTGACTTAGCAGGTGTTAAAGACATCGTAATGGAAGCCGCCATTTCAACCATAATGGATTGCGAAGACTCTGTGACAGCAGTAGACGCAGAAGATAAAGTCATTGTTTATCGTAACTGGTTGGGCCTTATGAAGGGCGACTTGTCCATTGATTTGCAAAAAAATGGTCAAACCATCAGCCGCACATTAAACGGCGACCGCCATTACCAAGACCCAAAGGGCAGAAGCTTTAGCCTACATGGTCGCAGTTTATTATTTGTGCGTAATGTTGGCCACCTAATGACCAACGATGCCATTTTGAATAGCCAAGGTGATGAAATACCAGAAGGTATTATGGATGGTTTTATTACTAGCTTATGCGCGCTGCATGACATACGCGGCACATCTAGCGGTGGCAATAGCCGCACTGGCAGCATTTACATCGTAAAGCCAAAGATGCACGGCCCAGAAGAAGTTACTTTTACTTGCGACTTATTTAGCCGCATAGAAGAGCTCTTAGAGCTACCAAAAAACACCCTAAAAGTGGGCATCATGGACGAAGAACGCCGCACTAGCATTAACCTAAAAGCCTGTATTGAAGCGGCCAGCGAGCGCGTGGCCTTTATTAATACCGGATTTTTAGATCGCACAGGGGATGAAATGCATACCTCAATGCAGGCTGGCATCATGTTACCTAAAGGCATCATGAAGCAACAAGCTTGGATCGCTGCTTATGAAGGCAGTAATGTAGAAACAGGTTTGGCTTGTGGCCTAAAGGGCCGCGCCCAAATAGGCAAAGGCATGTGGGCAAAGCCTGATTGCATGGCTGAAATGATGGCAACTAAATTAGAGCACCCTATGTCTGGCGCTAACACAGCATGGGTACCCTCGCCTACTGCTGCAGTATTGCACGGCCTTCATTATCATCAAGTATTGGTGCAAGAGCGCCAAGATGAGCTTATCAACGGCACCCAAGCTAAAGTAAACCAAGACGACTTGCTAGAAATACCTTTGTTAGGTGAACACAGCTTGAGTGAACAAGACATTGCCCGTGAACTAGACAATAACTGTCAGGGCTTGCTGGGTTACGTGATTCATTGGGTAGAAAGTGGAATTGGTTGCTCTAAGGTGGCTGACATAAACCAAGTGGGTTTAATGGAAGACCGCGCTACCTTGCGCATATCTTCACAGTCATTAGCCAATTGGCTGACCCATGGCTTTGTAACCAAAGACATGGTGATGGACAGCCTTAAGCGTATGGCTGTTTTTGTTGACGAACAAAATGCGGGCAACCCTAGCTATCGCAATATAGCGCCAGATTATAACTCTAGTGTTGGCTTCCAAGCTGCTTGTGAGCTAGTTTTTGAAGGGACTGTGCAGCCTAGTGGTTACACAGAGCCCGTATTACACAAGCGCCGCAAAGAGGCAAAACGCGCTTATTCTTAAGCGTATTGTTTAATCTGTCCCCGCTTCATCTTCTTGCAAGATAGCGGTTTCTTCTAACCCTGCGGCGATCCATGCCTTCACAGCAGGGTTAGATAATATCCTGTCCATATAGCTTTGAGTCGTGGCATTAACAGCCACCTTATAGCCACGTAAACGCACCACCACGGGGGCAAAAAAAGCATCCGCTATAGAGAACCCTCCCAGCAGATAACCCTCTTTGTGTCCTGCCTCATTAGCAGCACCAAGGCACGCCGCCCACAAGGCTTCAATCTTATCAATATCACTTCTACAAGCTGGCGTAATAGTTAAGTTGCGTTGATTGGCACGGCAGTTCATGGGCATTTCACCGCGCAAAGCAAAAAAACCACTGTGCATTTGTGATACTGCGTTACGCCCCATCATTTTAAGTGCAGCATTATTGGGCCACATTTGTGGATAGGTATCAGCTAAGGTTTCTAAAATCGATAGGCTGTCTGTAGCTGTGCCTATATCAGTGACTAATACGGGCACTGTTTTAGCACTAGAATAACGGCTAATCTGCGCTTCAAAGGCAGGGGTGAAAAGCTCAAGCTTGGTAGTTTTAAAGGCGATGCCAAAGTGTGTCATGGCCACCCAGGGCCGCATAGACCAAGAAGAGTAATTTTGATTACCTATAATAAGATGCATTAACGCTCCATAAAATAATTCAAGATGCGCTAAGTGTAGCCTATTTTGGGTATTTTTCTTTTGCATACAAAAAAGCCGCTTAAGAAGCGGCATTTTTATCAATAACTTACCTACGGTTTCTCATCTTTTGAGCCCTAGGCGAAGTATGCTTGGTTAGGCCTTGCTTACCTCGAGCTGCTCTGGGTGCAGATCTTCCAGATTCGCCAAAGCTTTCTGCAGGCACTAGGCATTGAGGGCCTTTACCGATGAGTTTTTTCATGCCCATATCGGTGAGTGCTTCGCGTATTTGAGCCCAGTTTTTAGGGTCGTGATAACGCAATATAGCCTTGTGTAATCTACGCTGGCGAATACCTCGAGGGATGCTTACTCGCTCGCTTTCACGAGTCACCTTTTTAAGCGGGTTTACCTCAGTATGATACATGGTCGTGGCATTACACATAGGTGATGGGTAAAAATTTTGCACCTGATCCAAACGGAATTTATTGGTTTTTAACCACATGGCCATGTTCACCATGTCGATATCACGAGTGCCTGGGTGTGCACTAATGAAGTAGGGAATGAGGTACTGCTCTTTGCCTGCTTCTTTGGAATACTTTTCAAACATGCGCTGAAACTTATTATAGCTGCTCATGTTGGGTTTAAGCATGTGCCTAAGAGGCTCGCTTTCTGTGTGTTCTGGGGCAATCTTTAGGTAGCCTCCCACGTGATGAGTCACTAACTCCTTCACATATTCAGGGTCTCTAATCGCCAAGTCATAACGCAAGCCAGAGGCAATCAATACCTTTTTAACACCAGGCAAAGCACGGGCGCGGCGATACAACGAAATAAGATGCTTATGATCTGTGCCCATGTAATCACATATAGTGGGATGCACACACGAAGGCAAACGACACGTCGCCTCTACCTTGGGGTCTTTACAGTGCAAACGGTACATGTTGGCTGTAGGTCCACCCAAATCAGACACGACTCCTGTAAACCCTGGCACCTTGTCACGCATGTCTTCCACTTCGGCAATAATAGAGTCTTCAGAGCGGTTTTGAATAATACGCCCTTCGTGCTCAGTAATAGAGCAGAAACTACAGCCACCAAAACAGCCACGCATAATGTTGACCGAAAAACGGATCATGTCATAAGCAGGGATTTTTTCATCGCCATACATTGGGTGAGGCACACGTGCAAAAGGTGCCGCAAACACATAATCCATTTCTTCTGTGTCTAAGGGCATAGCCGGTGGGTTAACCCACAAGGCCTTATTGCCATGTTCTTGATACAAAGCCCTTGCACTACCTGGATTAGTTTCATGGTGCATTACACGGCTAGCGTGGGCGTACATAATAGGGTCAGACTTTACTACATCATAGCTTGGCAACTTGGCATAGGTTTTAAACCAAGGCTGGCCTTTAACAGGCTCGTAGGCTGACATCGGTTTAATAGATAGAGTTTGCACAGCATCTTTAGCCGCTACAGGCTCTGGATTAGCGCCGTTACTTGCCTCACAGTTGCTCATTTTAGTGGTATCAACGTAAGGGTTGATAATGGCATCAATCATACCTGGAGCATCTAGCGTAGTGGAATCTTTACCACGCCAGCCTGCCAAAGGCTGCTTTACCATAATGGCCGTACCGCGGATATCTTGCATTTGTTCAAGGGTTTCGCCATTGGCAATGCGATGTGTCACTTCTACTAAAGGCCGCTCGGCGTTACCGTAAATAAGCATGTCAGCTTTTGAATCGATCAACATAGAACGACGCACTTTTTCTGACCAGTAATCATAATGTGCAATACGGCGCAAACTAGCTTCAATGCCACCTATAATAACCGGCACACCTTTAAAGGCTTCTTTACAGCGCTGTGTATAGTGCAAGGTAGCGCGATCTGGACGTTTGCCGCCCACGTTGCCAGGCGTATAGGCATCGTCATGGCGCAAGCGTCTGTCTGCTGTGTAGCGGTTAATCATGGAATCCATGTTACCTGCCGCTACACCAAAATATAAATTGGGTTTACCTAAAGCTTTAAATGCCTCGGCGCTAGTCCAGTCTGGCTGTGCGATAATGCCTACACGAAACCCTTGCGACTCTAACAAACGACCAATAATAGCCATACCAAAGCTAGGGTGATCTACATATGCATCACCAGTGACTACAATCACATCACAAGAATCCCAGCCTAGCTGGTCCATTTCTTCACGCGTGGTCGGCAAAAATGGCGCAGGCCCAAAACACTCCGCCCAATATTTAGGGTATTCAAATATACGCTTTTCTGGGGCCAAGTATGAAGACATATCAGAAGCAGTATTGGAGTTGGACATTGGCGGACCTTTTAGTCAATTATAGCACCCGCTCAAAGCGGTGCCACAGTATAGCACGGTGTTAACTCCCCGTCTGCGAGTATCAACCTTGTATCTTGCCAAGCCTGCCTACATTGCTCGTAATGCTCGGTAAGAGGTGCTAAAATGCCGCCTCACTCAAGGAGCATCCGTGACTACACTCACCCCAACAACACCCGCGCCAGCAACACCTGCTAAAGCTTCACCCATTACTTTTGCAGACCAAAGCTACAACCCTCGCTTACTGATCAATATAGCTCAACAAGGGTTTAAAAAAGCGACAGATGCACAGTGCCACGCACTTCCTGTGGCCCTAGCGGGTAAAGATTTACTAATGAGCGCAGACACAGGCAGCGGAAAAACCTTGGCCTATGTGATCCCTGCCCTTAATAAAATACTCAATACTAAAGCGGTAGGCTTTAGTACAAGATGCTTAATATTAGTGCCCACACGTGAGCTAGCTCACCAAGTGCTTAGCCTAACTAACAAGCTGATCAAAGGCACCAAGGTAAAAGCGGCGTTAATCTTAGGTGGTGAAGACTATCACTACCAGCAAGCCCTACTGCGCAAAAACCCTGACTTAGTGATTGCTACACCCGGGCGCTTTATGGAGCACCAGCGTAAGAACCAAACAGACACGAAAAACTTAGAGATGCTAGTGATCGATGAAGCCGATCGCATGTTAGAGCTTGGTTTTTGTGAAGATGTAGAAACCATTGCACAAGCTTGTAACCCTAATCGTCAAACCCTGTTTTATTCTGCCACTTTGCACAGCCCTAAAGTGCAAGAAATGGCGCAAGTGCTGCTTAAAAATCCAGTAGACATACGCCTTAATGATGCTAGCCAAGTGCAAGAAAATATCACGCAAATGGTGGTGGTGTGTGATGAAATAGAACACAAAAAACGCGTGTTAGCTTGGTTATTAGCCCACGAGCCTGCCAAAAAACACCTCATATTTTGTAACAGCAGAACACTAAGCGAAGAGCTTGCTAACTTTTTAAAGAGCCACAGTATAAATGCTGTAGCCTTACATGGTGAATTACCACAAGATTTACGTAACGACATTACCCGCCAATACCGCCAACATAGCTTTAACACTTTGGTTGCCACAGAAGTAGCCGCAAGAGGGCTAGATATAGACGGTGTGGAGCTAGTGATCAATTTTGATATGGCGCGCAACCTAGACGATTATTTACACCGCACGGGCCGCACAGGCCGCGCAGGTGCACAGGGCAAAGCAATTAACCTAGTTAATATTTCTGAACGCGGGTTATTGCTTAGTGTAGAAAAGGCTCAAGGCAAAGCTTTAGAGCGCATGGTGATCAAAGGCCATGAGGCTAAAGAGCACCGCGACGCCATAAGCGCTGCTAAGCATGAAAGACCAAAGGCTAAAACGCCTGTCATTAAAAGCAAAAAAGAAGCCGCCCTAGAGCGCAAAGCACAAACTAATGCTGCAAGTATATGGGGCGATGGCACCAAGCCTTTTGGTAAAAGTAAGTTTTAACCATCCACTTTCGCCACCCCTAGCCTTTCTACCCACCTAAAGTAAATCATAGAAGCGCTCGCCAATGGCCAGCGCTCTCGCTTCTACCTTCTTATGCCCAAGCACGGGCTCAAGGCGTATAACATTCTGTTAGCGTATAGCTTACTCACTGACCGTCAGTACATTATTTATAATACATTTCTTACAGGCAAAAAAAAGACTCCCGAAGGAGCCTTTATAACTATACAGTTAGATTCTAATTAAAATTAGAATGCCACCGTGTAAGTTACGCTAGTTTCGCCGTTGTTAGTTCCGCCGTCACGAGCCAATTCTAGGTCTGCATTGCCAAAGTCTAGAGCAATAGAAGCGTCTGTAGTCTTGTCATCAGTCTTAGTTACAGAAGCAGTCAAGTCACCAGAAGTGTAAGAAACACCCATGCTTGTTGCAGTAGCATCAGAATCGATTTCAGCAGCCAAAGCAAGACCACCAGCTAGTGCATAGCCAAGGTCGATCTGGTATTCGCTGTCGTTATCCATAGCAGCAGTTACAGTCAACGAGTCCATTACAGTTGTGTAAGAAACAACAAAATCTGTGTCAGTATCAACTGAATCTTTACCAGCTGTCAAAGTAATGTCACCCATAGTGTAAGCAACACCAAAAGCAGACATTGCAGAGTTAACACCAGCGTCCATTGTGTCAGTAGTAGAGACAGTAGTACTTCCGTCAAGACCAGAGTCAGCGTCAGCAGAGGCATATGCATAACCAACAGTTACACCGTTGAAGTCATAAGTAGCACCAAACTGAGTACTACGAGTTTCAGCAGGAGTAGATGCTGTACCTAATGGACCAGTTTCGCCGTTAACCTGGGCAGCAATAGCTAGGCCAGCTTGAGTAGTAGAGAAGTGAATACCTGAAACAGTGTTGCCACCATCGTCAGCATCATCAGAAAGAGCAACAGCTCCACCAACATCACCAGCTTGGAATGCGCCATCGTTCTGGATTTCACCAACGGTTAAAGCACCAAAGTCGCCAGTTAAAGTAGCAGTACCTTGGCTCTCGCCAGCTAGAACGTCAAAAGTAGCAGTAGCGGTCATGCCGTTAGCCAATACTTCAGAAGCAGACAAAGACAAAGCAGCGTCAGTGTCAACAACACCTTGGTCTGTGTAGTTAGTAGAAACAGAACCAGATAAGGTCATGTCAGCTTGGGCAGCTACTGGAAGCGCAGCGGCGATCGCAAGAGCGATTAGAGTTTTGTTCATTGAAATTCCCCTTCAATAAGATTAATAAGATTTAACTAGCTAGTTAAACAATTACTTTATGTTGTCAAAACCAAAAAAAACCTTCATGGCAAGTTTTGCCTGACAACACATGGTAATACTTTTTTAACTGCCTGTAAAATATACACGGCAGTAGAATATTTAATTAAGCGTAGCAATGTTAACATTAACAAACACCAAGTAACAAGTCCCTGCCAAACATTTATTTACTGACTAAACAGGCACTTAGCTTTATCATCAAGACTTCTCTTAGCATAATTAAATAAGCCTAAGCCATTAATGATTAATTTCATCCCATTGCTTTTGCAGGCGTTTAGCAGAAATGGGCTTTTGAGTGCCTAGCTGCTGGGCAAATAAAGATACCCTATACTCTTCTATAGACCAGGCAAAGCTTTGCAGTGCTTTATAGTCTGGCGTGTGAGGCAAACACTGCGCCTGAGCTTTAGAAAGCTTGCTTTGCCAGTCGCGCAGCTCTTGCACCGCTGCATTTTCTTTGGGCAATTGGCTTTTAAAACGTTCAAGCCTGGCCTCTATAGCTTTTAGGTAGCGCGGCATCTGCTCTAAGTGCTGCCACCGGTTTTGGGCTATAAAGCTTTTATTCATTAACCGATCTAGCTGCCCACCGATGTCTTGATACACATTAGCCCAAGCCAGGTTTAGCTGCCCTTTTAAGGCTTTTCTTATTGCATGGTGGCGCTTAAGAAGCTCTACGCTAAGGCTTAACACGCGCTCCACCGCTTCTACATAGTGTCCGCGTTGCTCTAATGACGCTTTAAACGCCGCTTTATCAGCGGGCCTACCTTCTATAGCCAAGTCATCTGGTAAAAACACCAGGGCTGTGGCTTGATCAAACACCTGCTCATTAAATTCTTGGGGGGTGCCTAATGCGCCATATAGCAGCTGCGCTTGTTTAAATCCTATTAGTGACCTTGCAAGGTGTTTTGTCTGTTCATTCACGGCAATGCGATATAAGCGCACCAAACCATAATGAGTGATGGCTTGCGCTTCTTCAGCTGAATCTGCAAACACCACATCTACCGTTTTGCCTTGGTCTTTAATGGCAGGCCATACGGGTAGCTTCATGGCACCTTGTTGTATTGTCATAGTGCTTGGCAGCTCATCAAACTCCCACTGCGTAAGCCCTTGCTTTAACACAGGGTGAGACGCACTGGGTGCTTGGCTAGCCGCACTGCCCGTGGCATAGTCTGCTAATAATTTCAGAGGGTCTCTGCCTTGGGCGATAGCAAGGCCAGCCTCGTCCATCACTTGCACATTCATTAATAGATGCGCCTCTACACCCACTTGCGCCAATAGCTGCACATCAAATGGCCGGCCACTGATACGCTGCAAGTACTTAGCTATGGCCTCTGGCAAATCAATATCATCTGCCGATAAGGCCTCAAACAGTGCTTCAGCATATTGAGGCACAGGCACAAAGGCTTTGCGCTGGGCTTTTGGCAAGCCTTTTAAAAGTGCGGCTAGCTTATCTTTTAATAAACCAGGCACTAGCCATTGCAAACGTTTAAGAGGCAAACGCTTAAGCTGGCTTGCAGGCACTTGAATAGTAACGCCGTCTTGCGCGTGACTAGGCTCAAAATGATAAAGCAAAGGCCAACTCATGGCCTGCCACACCAAACGATCTGGAAAACTATGGGTATTGATCCCTTCTGCACTGTGCTGCATTAAGTCATCTTGAGTTAGATACAAATATTCAGGCTGACTCTTTTCTTCATGCTTGCGCCAAGATTCAAAGCTGGCTGCGCTAACTATGGGCTCGCTGGCTGTGGCCATTTTTGTATTATAAAAATCAAACAATACTTGATCATCTACTAAGATGTCTTTGCGCCTAGATTTGGCTTCTAAGGCCTCAATGTCTTCTATTAAAGCTTGGTTGCGCGCTAAAAATTTGCCTTTGGTAAATAGGTTATGTTGCACCAACCCTTCCATGACCAGAAGTTGCTGACACACTTGCGAGTCTATTTTTCCATAAGCCACTTTACGCTTACTCACCAACACCAAGCCGTATAAGCTCACCTGCTCAAAAGCCATCACTTGGCCTTGGCGCTTATGCCATGATGGCTCGCTATAGTTATATTTAAGCAATGCACCGGCACTTTGCTCTACCCATTGGGGCTCTATTTTAGCTACGCAGCGGGCAAATAAACGCGAAGTTTCCACAAGCTCTGCTGCCATAATCCACGCAGGTGGTTTTTTAGCAAGAGCTGAGCCTGGAAACAACAAAAACTTACGTTGGCGCGGGCCTGCAAACTGGCCTTCTTCATCTTTATGCCCAATATGGCCCAACAAGCCTGT
>Ga0308004_10000668_pt1 | contig 15989 bp, 16 predicted proteins | sample Neamet38_FD_203156 | JGI IMG/M metagenome (GOLD analysis project Ga0308004, IMG submission 203156) | Marine microbial communities from water near the shore, Antarctic Ocean - #38 | ecosystem: Environmental > Aquatic > Marine > Unclassified | place: Southern Ocean | collected 2014-06-06 | reverse complement strand
GATATTGAAATCGGTAAACCGGGTCCAAAAGAAGTTTTAATAAAAAATTTATCAATTGGTCTTAACTATATCGATGTTTATCACCGAACAGGTTTGTACCCTATTCCTCTACCAAGCGGAATTGGTCTAGAGGCCTGTGGAATAATTGAAGAAGTTGGTCCTGAAGTTGATCTATTTAAAGTTGGAGATAGAGTGGCTCACTCTTCAATGCCAATCGGAAGTTATTCAGAAAAACAATTATTTCCTCAAGAAAAACTAGTTTTAGTTCCAGAGGGTATCTCAGATGAAATTGCATCTTGTATTATGCTTAAAGGGATTACTTCAGAATATTTATTACACAGAGCTTATCCAATTAAAAAAGGTGATAAAGTTTTATACCACGCAGCCGCTGGTGGTGTTGGCCAAATATTATGTCAGTGGGCTAATGCATTAGGTGCTGAAGTTATTGGAACAGTTGGCTCTAAAGAAAAAGAAGCTATAGCTAAAAAAAATGGCTGTCATCATGTAATAAATTATACAGACACAAATTTTGTTGAAGAAGTAGAAAAAATTGCAGGTAAAAATGGAGTTGATGTTGTCTATGATGGCGTTGGTATTAAAACATTTGATGGATCAATTGAAACCTTAAAGGTTAGGGGCATGATGGTCGCTTTTGGTAATGCGTCAGGGTACGTTGATACTATAGATGTTAAAAAACATATTAACGCAAAGGGGTTGTTTTTTACTCGTCCTTCAATTGCACATTACACAATGACAAGAGAAGAGTTAGTTGAATCTGCTAAAAAAGTTTTTGATGCAATTTTATCTGGAAAATTTAAAGTTAAAATTTCAAAAAGATATTTGCTTGATGATGCTAAAAAAGCACATGAGGAATTAGAGGCAAGACTATTAACTGGTCCTGCGGTTATTATTCCTAATTAATCTAAATCAACATCCATATCGGACATGTGCAATTTTAATGCGTTTGTTGATATGTGAATCTCTCTTAAGAAAACTAAAATTGAAACCATCATTGATAAACAACAAGATCCAAAAATTATCCTTGCTACAAAAATTTCATTTAGATAGAGAGCAAATACAGTTAGCAAATTAAATAAAAGACCAAAAGCTGCGAACATTATAGTCCACTTCAATAATACAATTCTTCCACTTAAATTTATAAACTGTTTTTTCCATTCAGGAGGAATATGATTTTCATACACATGTTCATCATGAAGCTGCCTAATAAGCTTACTTAATGAGTGAAATCTATTACTATAGATGTTCATAAGCAAAGGTATTGCTGGAAACATCAATGCTGTGACTGTGTAATCTATATTCATACGAATCAATTTGATTATGAAACTAGCCTTTGTTATTTACAAGTAAATTATTATGAAACAATTAAATCTCTTTATAGAATTAGCACGGTTAAAAAAGCCAATTGGTTTTATGCTATTATTTTGGCCATGTGCATGGGGACTAACTCTTGCTTACGATTTTTCAAACAATCTTAATGATTATTTTTTTTATTTATTCTTATTTTTTTTAGGATCAATTCTAATGCGTTCTGCAGGGTGCATAGTAAATGATATCTCCGATAAGGAATTTGATAAAAAAGTAGAGAGAACAAAAAATAGACCTCTTGCAGCTAATAAAGTTTCCATACGATTGGCAATTTTTTATATTGTTATTTTGTGTGCTCTTGCTTTTTTAGTTTTAATTAATTTTAACAACTTAACAATTATTCTAGCACTAGCTTCCATGCCCTTAGCTTTTACTTACCCTCTAATGAAAAGATTTACTTATTGGCCTCAACTATTTTTAGGAATAACATTTAATTATGGTTTAGTTTTAGGATGGACAGCAATACAAAGTGAAATAAATGTTGTCGCTGTGATCTTTTATTTGGGGGCCATATTTTGGACACTGGGATTCGACACAATATACGGGTATCAAGACTTAAAAGATGACGAAATAATAGGTGTGAAATCAACTTCAATAAAATTTAAAAAAAAACCAAGACTATTTTTAACAATATGCTACTTAATCTTTGTGATTTCTTTAATTTTAGTAAGTATTTTTATGAAGCTTAACACAATGTTTTATTTTTTTATTCTCCTCCCAATTATTCATTTATTTTTTTATCAAATCTATAATTTTAATTACAAAGATCCTAAAAATTGCTTAAAGATTTTTAAAAGTAATAATTTTTTTGGTGCAATTGTTTTTTGCAATATTTTAATTGGAAAATTTTAGATGAATAAAATAGATATCATTAAGAGACTTTTTTTTAATTATACAAAAAAACATATAAAAAAATTATTATTATCATTATTTCTTGCGCTACTAGTTGCTGGAAGTACATCGGCCATTGCATATCTTTTAGACCCAGCGATTAAAAAAATATTTATTGAAAAAGATCAAACACTTATAATTATTATTCCAATTTGTATTATTATTGCTTTTACAGTAAAGGGCTTTTCACTATATTTGGCAAAGGTTCTTATGATTGGTGTCTCTGAAGAAGTAAGGAAAGATCTACAGTGTGACATGTTAAATAACTTAATTGCAGCTGATACAAGATTAATTGATGGGAAGCATACTGGAAAATTTATATCCAATATAACCAATGATGTAATTCATATTACTAACTTAATTAGTACTGCGATTTTAAATATATTTAAGGATAGTTTAACTTTAGTTGGTTTACTTACTGTAATGTTTTTGCAAAATTGGAAACTTTCTTTAATAGCAATCATAATGATACCTTTGGCTAGCTTTGCAGCAAGAACTTTAGGGAAAAGAATAGGTAAAGTAGCTACAGAGCAAATGCTTAGAGCTGGAATTCTTAATACATATTTAATTGAACTATTTAAAAATCATAAGCTTATTAAAATTTTTCAACAAGAAAAATATGAAAATAAAAGAGCAGAGAAATTTATAAATGATGTAAAGGAAAAAAGTATAAAAATTGCAACTGTCTATGTTAGATCATCACCAATAATGGAAACTTTAACAGGTATTATGATAGCTATTTTAATTTTTTATTCTGGAAAACTTGTTTTAAAAAATGAGATAGATATAAATAGTTTTTTTTCTTTTCTTGCGGCCATGATGCTTGCATATCAACCAGTACGATCTCTCGCGACTTTAAATATCACAATTAGCCAAGGCTTATCAGCTGCAACAAGAATTTTGCCAGTTATTGACGAAAAGTCAGAACTTCTTGAAAAAGAAAGTGACGTTCAAATAAAAGTTGATACTGGTAATATTGAATTCAAAAATGTCTCTTTTAAATATGATGAAGAGAGAAAAAATAATACTTTAAATTCAGTAAATATAAAAATGTTAGGTGGAAAAATGACTTCAATTGTAGGTCATAGTGGTGCTGGAAAATCGACAATTTTAAATTTAATTCCCAGATTTTACGACTCAATCTCAGGGGATATAAAAATAGATAACCAATCTATTTATGAATGTACAATAAGCTCATTAAGAAAAAATATCTCACTAGTTAGTCAAGATACAACGCTATTTGATGATACGATTAGAAATAATATTGCGTATGCAAACTTAGATGCTGGTCAAAAAGAAATTGAAGAAGCAGCAAAACATTCTTTTGCAAGCGAATTTATAGAAAAACTTCCAAATAAGTATGAAACAATTATTGGAGAAAACGGGACAAGACTGTCTGGGGGAGAAAAACAAAGACTTTCCATAGCACGAGCAATGTTGAAAAAAAGTCCAATAATTCTTCTAGATGAGGCAACCTCCTCGCTAGATGCTGAAACTGAAAATAAAATTCAAGATGCTATAAATTTTTTAACTAAAGATAGAACAACAATTGTTATAGCACATAGGTTATCAACAATTTTAAATTCAGATAAAATTTATGTAATAGATGCTGGCGAAGTTGTTGGTGAGGGGACACATGATCAATTATTAATCAATTCAACAGTTTACAAAAACTTCTATGAAAAACAAATTAAGAAAGTGTAATGCTTCTTTTTTATAGAATATTAATAAATTTAATTTTATTTTTATCACCCATAATTATATTAATAAGATTATTACAAAAAAAAGAGGATCCACTAAGATTTAGAGAAAAAATTGGTTTTTTTTCCAAAAAGAAGCTGAGGGGAAAATTGATATGGTTTCATGGTGCAAGTGTAGGTGAAATATTGAGTGTAATTCCATTAATAGAAAAATTAGAAAAAAATAAACAGATAAGACAAATCTTAATAACCTCTAATACATTGAGCTCTTCTAAAATTTTATCAAAATTAAAATTAAAAAAAACTATCCATCAGTTTTTTCCAGTAGATACAAATTATAACTCTAATAAATTTTTAAATTATTGGGATCCATCAATTGCAATTTTTATAGACTCTGAAATATGGCCAAACATGATCACAAATATTAAAAAAAAATCTATTCCATTAATGTTAATTAATGCAAGAATAACTAAAAAATCTTTTAAAAAATGGAAATTTTTTCATTCTTCAGCAAAAAAAATATTTGAAAATTTTGACACATGTTTGTCTTCAAGTTTAGAATCTAAAAATTATCTTAAATTACTTGGAGTAAAAAAAATTGCTTTTATTGGTAATTTAAAATTTACTCAAAGTGAAAAAAATACTAATGAATTAAGTAATAATACAAAAAAATTCTTCTTAACAAAAAAAATATGGTGTGCATCCAGTACTCATGAACTTGAAGAAAAAATATGTGCAAATATTCATAAAAAACTTAAAATTAGATATAAAAACTTATTAACAATTATAATACCAAGACATGTTCACAGAGTAAAAAAAATTATAAAAGAAATAAAAGATTTAAATTTAAAAATTCACTTACATAACTCTAAAAAAAAAATTGATAATAAAACAGATATATACTTGGTAAATTCTTTTGGCCAAACACAATCTTTTTTTAAAGAGTGTAAAATTGTTTTTTTAGGCGGTTCAATTATTGAGCATGGTGGGCAAAACCCCTTGGAAGCAGCTAAATATGGTTGTCAAATATTACATGGTAAAAATGTATGGAATTTTAAAGAAATTTATAATCTTTTGAAAACTCACAAAGTTTCAAATAGAATTACCACAACTAATCAATTGTATCATAAAGTCGAACAGTTGCTTGATGGTAAAAAGAATTCTAAAAAGTTACAATTAAAAATTAGAAGTCTTGGAAATAAGATTTTAAACTTAACTTTAAATGAGATAAATTTTCATATGAACAAATAATGAAATTTAAAAAACCAAAATTCTGGGATTATCAACGACCTAATTTCTTTTCATACATTTTGTTACCACTAACCTTTCCTCTAATTATAAGTAATTTTCTTTTAAATTTAAAAGAAAATATAAAAGAAAGTGGTAAACCAAAAAAGATTTGTGTAGGAAATATATATATAGGTGGTACAGCAAAAACACCCTTAACAATAAAAATTTATCAGCTCTTAAATAATCTAAATATTAAAACGGCAACTATAAAAAAATTCTATGCAAACCATTATGATGAACAAAAAATGCTTTCTGAAAAAACTACTCTTTATTGTGAAAAAACTAGGATCAGCGCACTAAATAAGGCAATTCAAGATAACGTAGATGTTGTAATTTTCGATGATGGACTACAAGATAAGACAATAAATTACGACCTCAAAATTGTATGTTTTAACAATATAAAATGGACTGGTAATGGATTTTTAATCCCCGCAGGTCCTTTAAGGGAAAAAATAAATAGCATCTCAAAGTATGACGTGGCATTTCTTAACGGAAATGAAAAAAATAATTCTACGTTAAAATTATTGCTTAAAAAATATAATGCTAATATTGAAATATTTGAATCATGGTATAAAATCATCAATATTAAACAATTTGATATTAACGAAAAATATATAATTTTTTCTGGGATTGGAAACCCGGATAGTTTTAAGCAAATATTAGTTAATAACAATATTAAGATAACGAAAGAAATAATTTTTCCTGATCACCATAACTATAGTCAAAAAGATTTTGATTACATAAAATCTCAAGCAATACGCCATAACTCAAAAATATTAACCACAGAAAAAGATTATATAAAAATAAAATTATTTAAAAATTGTGACATTAAATATTTAAAAATAGAACTTGATATTAAGAATGAAGATAAACTAATAGATTATCTAAAAATGCACATATGAAATTAACAAAATATTTTATCCAATTTTTAATTATAACATCTCTTCTTTTGGTATTTAAAGTTTTGGGTTTAAAACTTTCTTCATTTATCTCTAGTAAAATTACCTCATTCTTCGGACCTTTTTTTCGATCCAGAAATCTAATAAAATCAAACATACTAAAAGCACTTCCAAACATAGATCAAAATGAAATTGAAATAATTTCAAAGAAGATGTGGGGAAACTATGGAAGAATTCTTGCAGAATACGTTTTTATGAAAGATTTTAGAGGATCAAAACTTAACAATAAAATAAAAATTAATGGTCAAGATATTTTAGAAAAAATTAAAAATGATGATGATCCTGTAATATTTGTTTCAGGGCATTTTAATAACTTCGAGTTAATGGCCCTACATATTGAAAAATCAAACATTAGTTTGGCAACAATTTATAGACCTCTCAATAATAAATTTCTAAATTTCATAATGGAAAGAGTTAGAAAAAAATATATTTGTAAAAATCAAATTAAAAAAGGAATTTCGGGTACTAAAAAACTACTTACATTTTTTAAAAAAAAAACCTCTATAGCATTAATGATTGACCAAAGAGTTTCCCAGGGCATTAAGTCTAAATTTTTTAATGAAGAATGTTTTACAACAACTATCCCTGCTCAATTTGTCAAGAAATTCAAATGTAAAGTGGTTCCTATCTATATTGAAAGAAAACGTGATACAAATTTTGAACTTACCATTCATAATCCAATAGAGTATTCGGGTGATGAAACAATCGAATCTATCACTGTCAGCTTAAATCGTTTACTAGAAAAAATGGTTTTGAAGAATCCCGAACAATGGATTTGGTCACATAATCGTTGGAAATAGAGAAGCAAAGCTTTTATTCCGTTTCTCTTTTCAATGTCGCCTCTTTGTATGAATAGTAAGGCTCTTGCAAATCTACATTCCAGTAGTTGAGAGTATTTAAGTTAATTTCTTTACCTGATATAGCACAAATTACATGATCACCTTCTTCAATAACTTCAAAGTTATTTGGTAAATATTTTATTTTGGCTAATTTTTTATGCATTTTTAGTTTATATATTAATACATGATTGTTGGTATAATTGGAAGTGGTGGGAGAGAACATGCGTTATGTATGTCTATTAAGAAATCCTCAAAAATAAAAAAAATATATTGTTTTCCAGGCAATGCGGGCACATCTGAGATTGCAGAAAATATTGAAATCGATATTTCTGATTTTAATGAAATAAAAAAATTTTCCATGTCTAATAAAATAAACTTAATTATAGTTGGGCCTGAAAAGCCATTAGTTGATGGGATAGTTGATTTTTTCAAAGATACCAAAATAAGTATTTTTGGTCCTGATAAAATTTCATCTCAGCTTGAGGGCTCAAAAATATTTACTAAAAAAATTTGTGAATCATATGAAATTCCTACTGCTAAATTTGGAATATTTGAAATCTCTAGTGAGGCGATTGCATTTTTAGATAAGACTCCGTTTCCACTTGTAATTAAAGCAGATGGACTTGCATCTGGCAAAGGTGTTTACATTTGTGAAAATAAAGATGAAGGAAAAATTGCTATAAAAGAAATTTTTAATGGAAAATTTGGGATAGCTAAGAATATTTTAATTGAAGAGTTTCTTGTGGGTGAAGAAATGAGTTATTTTATAATTAGCGATGGCAAAGAAATTAAAAAATTTGAAACAGCACAAGATCATAAAAGAGTATTAGAGGGTGATAAAGGAAGCAACACAGGGGGTATGGGGGCTTATTCTCCATCCCGATTAATAAACGAAAAACTTGAACAAAAAATATTAACCAAAATAATAAGGCCAACAATTAAAGCACTAGAAGAGATGGGATCTAATTATAGAGGATTTTTATATGCAGGTCTAATGATAGTCAATGAAGAACCATTTTTAATAGAATACAATGTAAGAATGGGTGATCCAGAGTGCCAAACTATTTTACCAAAATTAAAAACAGACTTATTAGAAATTATAGAGGCATGTTGTAATGAAAATTTAAAAAGTTTAAGAATAGAATGGTATGACCAAAAAAGCTTGTGCATTGTGCTTTGCTCAAAAGGTTATCCAGATAAATATAACAAAAATATATTAATTGAAAATTTTGATAAGCTTAATTTAAACAAAGGAGACTTTGTTTATCATGCTGGAACTAAAAAAAATGATAACAAAATATACTCGAATGGAGGTAGGGTTGTTAACTTTGTAAGTTTATCTTCTAGCTTTAAGGACAGTAGAAATAAAATATTTAATCACATCGAAAGACTTGACTGGGATGGTGGTTTTTTTAGAAAAGATATTGGATATAAGGTAATTAATGAATGAGAATTATTTCAGGAGACCTTAAGGGTAAAAAGATATTACTTCCCAAAGACAAGTTAACGAGACCTCTTAAAGACTTAACTAAAGAATCAATTTTTAATATAATCAAACATTCTAAATTACTCGATATAAACCTTGAAGAATCTAATGTTCTTGATTTATTTTCAGGTGTGGGTTCTTTTGGCCTTGAATGCCTGTCAAGAGGAGCTCTATTTGTTACTTTTTTAGAAAGCTATAAAGAGGCATCAACTATTTTAAAAAAAAATATAGCTAATATGAACCAACAAAGTTTTTCACGTGTTATACAAAAAAATATTTTTTCAGAAAATACACTTAAATTATTGAATAATAGATTTGACATTATTTTTATAGATCCTCCTTATAAAGAAAAAAAGGTATTAAACCTCTTAGATATTATCATTAAATTAAATTTATTAAAAGAAAATGGTATTATAATAATGCATAGGCACAAAAAAGAAGGGGACGTATTCCCTAAGGAATTTAAAACCATAATAAATAAAAATTATGGTATTTCAAAAATTATTTTTGGTAATATATTAACTTAATATTTTTTTTGTTTCCTTTTTTATTAACTCAACCGAAGGTTGGTCAAAAGGATTAACATTTAAGGCCCTTCCAAGTAAAATAGTTTCCAAAATAAAGAAGCAGAATAGTTCACCGAGTGATTTTTCATCTCGTTTTAAAACTCTAAAACTTCTAAAAGGAATTTTTTTTGATGTAAAAACTTTTTCAGTGGCTAGCATTTGAGATTGCTTAATTTTTTCTATTGATTGATTTTTTAAGTATTTATGACTGAAAAAAATATTACCATTTGTCATTTTTATTTTTTTGTTATCTAGAGTATTAAAAAAAGTATAAAAACTTTTTTTGGGGCCATCTAAATAAAGCTGCATTAGACTATGATTGTCTTTTGGCATTGGTGATACAACTGGTAGAAGTCCTTTAGATTTTTTACCTAAACTTTCAGCTATTAACTGCTGATACCATTTAAATAAATTCTCTGATTGCTCATCATAGTTCAAAATTATAGATGTAAATTTTCCACTATTAATAAAATTTAAAGTTGCCATTACATTATTAACAAGATTACTTACAAAAATTTTATTTTTAATAAGGTTATTAAATTGTTTAAATTTATTTTCATTTAAATTCATTAATTCTGCAGGTAACATTCCTACTTCTGATAGCACAGAATATCTTCCACCTACATAATTATTATGTTCAAAAATTTCTGCTTTTAGTTTGTTTGCTAGGTTAGTTAAGTAGCTCTCATTATTTTCAGTAATTATAATATTGTGATCATTTTTTTTTATTAATGTATTTGAATTTACTATTGTCTCTAAGGTATTTCCAGATTTAGATATAATTAAATTTAAATTAATATTTTTATCTTGTAAATAATTCTCACTATTATTTAAATTGTTTGCGAACGTAAATTTTTTTTTTATTTTTCTTTTTAAAAAATCGTATATTGCCTCTGCTCCAAGCACAGAACCACCCATTCCAATTATTCTTATGTTGGAAAATTTTTCATACTTAGTGAGTGTTTTTTTGGAATAACTATATTTGTATGTTGGTTTAAAAATTTCAAAAAAATGTGGCTGGTCTTTTAATAAATTTTTAAAATCTTTTTTAATTTTTTTAATTTTTTTAATTTTTTGAAAATTCTTAAAATTAATATTTTTAGTTAGCATTAATTTCTTTTGATATTTTTTAATACAAAATCCTCTGCTGTTTCATTTGTTTTAATTATATCACTTACACTTTTACTTTTAATACCTAACATTTTCTCAATATCAGTCTCCTCCTCTGACGGTATATCTTCTTTATTATTTTTGGGTTGTGGCAACTCTAAAAATTTTGGAGGTAAAACTAGTGGGCTTTTTTTTTGTACTAAAAATTCGTCACTATTTTCAGATTTACTTCCACTTAGTCCATCTTTAATTGACTGACAAGAAAACCCTGTTAGTACAATTCCTATAATTAATATTATATTATTTATTTTCATCTATTAAGTATTTATCGAAAATTAATTCTACCAAAATAAGGCAAATCACCCCAAAAGAAATAAAGATATCAGCAACATTAAAAACAAACCAGTGAAAATTATTTATGTGTAAATCAATGAAATCTGGCACAGCTAAGTAATAATACCTGTCAAATAAGTTACCTATAGCTCCGGCAAATACACAAGAGAGAAAATAAATTCTTATATCTTTCGTTTTTATGATCATTACTAAAATAGCTAAAGAAATTAATGTAATAATTAATGTAATTAGATTGTATATTGCACCATGATCAAAATTTAGCAGCCCAAATGCTATTCCTTTATTCCATACTAAATATATATTTAAAAATGTAGTTAAAAAAATATCTACTGTATTATTTGTTTCTGCCAAATTTAACACGTATAGTTTTGTAAGCCTATCTAGTAAAAAAATACCTACAATAATGAAACTACAGACAATTAATTTTTTTTTATCCTTAATTTGCATGCTTTCTAATTTGAGTGTCTCTTACATCCATTTTTAATAATTTTCCAACAAACAGGACATTTTTCACCTTCTGCTTTTTTAGCTTGAGCTGACGTTTCATTATCTGTGCTTTTAATGATTTCTGCAGCTGATGTTATGCAGAGCTCGTCCATATTAATATTTTTTACTAACTCCATTAGTTTTTTATTTAAACTTATTGTGAGGTCTACTTCTAGGCTTGAACCTATTTCTTTACTTGCTCTTTTTGCTTCAATGCTAATATTGCAAACATCTCTTATTTTTTTTAACTCAATCCATTTTTTATTTAATTGTTCGTTTTCAAATGATTTTGGAAACTCCATAAATTTTTCTAAGTGAACACTTTTATTATCTTTGCTTATTAATGTAAAAATTTCTTCTGTTGTAAACGAAAGTATTGGTGCAAACCATTTAATTAGGGATTCAAGAATTATATTTAAAACAATAATACAGCCTTTTCTTCTCTCAGAATCTTTACTATCACAGTATAAAGCGTCTTTTCTAATATCGAAATAAAATGCAGATAAATCGACTGTACAAAAATTTAAAAGTTCTTTGTAAAGATTGTGAATGTCATATGATTTAAAATAATTCTTAAAATTTTTATTTAATTCAAAAACTTTGTGAAGCATATATTTCTCTAATTCTGGTAACTCATTTAAATCTAATTTTTCTAAATCTACCTTCTTAAAATTGTCATTTAAATTTCCTAGTAAATATCTAAATGTATTTCTAATTTTTCTATAAGAGTCTGCATGCTGTTCTAAAATTGAATAATCAATTCTTAAATCTTCAGCATAGTTTGATGATGCAACCCATATTCTTAAAATATCTGCACCATATTTTTTTAATATATCTTCTGGTGCTATTACATTCCCCACAGATTTAGACATTTTAAGACCCTTACCATCTACAACAAATCCATGTGATAATATAGATTCGTAAGGAGCCCTGCCTCTAGTTCCACAAGATTCTAATAATGATGAATGAAACCAACCCCTATGTTGATCTGACCCTTCTAAATACATTGATGCAGGCCAGTGAAGATCTTCTCTTTTTTCTAAAACAAATGCATGTGTGCATCCGCTATCAAACCAAACCTCAACAATGTCACTCATCTTTTCATAGTCCTCTGCTTTATATTTATCACCTAAAAATCTTTGTGGATTGTCAGAGAACCAGCAGTCGGACCCTTCTTTTTCATAAATGCTTGCAATATTTTCATTTACTTCACTATCAACTAAAACTTCTTTTGTAGTTTTGTGGACAAATATTGGTAATGGAACTCCCCAAACTCTTTGTCTTGATACACACCAGTCTGGTCTTGTTTCAATCATTGCTTTTATTCGTTCTCTACCTTTGTCTGGATAAAATGTAGTGTCATCTAAGGCTTTTAATGCTTTTTTTCTAAGTCCATGACTCTCCATTGAAATAAACCATTGTGGGGTTGCTCTATGAACAAGAGGCGCCTTAGATCTCCAAGAATGTGGGTATGAGTGAACTAATTCCCCGTTGGATAATAATTTTTTTTCTTCTTTTAGTTTTTCAATAACAATTGGGTTGGCTTTAAAAATGTGTGTACCTTCAAACAAAGGAAGGTTTTTGGTATACTTACCATCACCATCGACTGTCTCGATTGCTTTAATTCCATGTTTTAAACAAAGATTAAAATCATCAGGGCCATGACTAGGTGCGCAATGTACAATGCCTGTTCCTTGTTCGGTTGTAACAAATCTTGCTTCAAGCATTGGAATTTCATAATCATAACCAAGATCTAAAAATGGATGGCTGCAAATTGTATCTTTAAAATCTTTTCCTTTGAATTTTTTAATTTCTTTGTAACTTTTGATATCACAGTCTTTAATAACAGAGTCTAATAACGTCTCTGCAATCACTATTTTTTTATCTTTAAAATCTCCATCATCATTTAATTGAATTACTAAATAATCTAAAGCTTCATTGTAAGCTAAAGCTTTGTTTGCTGGTATTGTCCAGGGTGTAGTTGTCCATATCAGAACATCTGTTCCTACTAGTTCTTTTAAATTTGATTTTCTAACAGAGAAGGCAGCATAGATTGTATCTGACTTATGATCTTGATATTCAACCTCAGCATCTGCTAGGGCAGTTTTCTCAACCGTAGACCAAAGGACAGGCTTAAACCCTCTATAAAGACTTCCTTCTTTTAAAAACTTACCCAATTCTCTTACAATTTGTGCCTCTGCATCAAAGCTCATAGTGGCATAGTGATTATCCCAATCCCCTATAACACCCAATCTTTTAAATTGCGTCTTATGAACTTCAATCCACTTTTGTGCAAAATCTCTACACTCTTTTCTAAATTCTGTTATTGGGACTTCATTCTTATTTTTTTTATTTTTTTTATACTGTTCTTCAATTTTCCATTCAATGGGTAATCCATGACAATCCCACCCTGGGACATATACCGAATCTTTTCCATCCATTTGATGAAACTTAACAATTATATCTTTTAAAATTTTATTTAACGCTGTACCCATGTGAATGTTTCCATTTGCATACGGAGGACCATCGTGAAGTACAAATTTTTCTTTACCTTTGTTGGACTTTCTTAACTCTCTATAAAGATCAATTTTTTTCCAATAGTCTAAAATTTCAGGTTCTTTATTCTGCAAATTAGCTTTCATCGAGAAAGCTGTTTTGGGTAAATTTATATTTTCTTTGCTCATTTTAATTTCTTTTAGCAGCTTTTAAATCACCTTGAATTTGTTTTCTTAATTGATTAACGTTACTAAACTTTTTTTCTTTTCTAATAAATTTTACGAATTCAACTGATAAATACTTATTATAAAGATTTCCAGAAAAATTAAAAATATGAACTTCTAATAAGATTTTTTTTTGGTTGAAAGTTGGCCTATAACCCAAGTTTGCAATAGCTTTTAAAGGTTTAAGAGAATGTTTTTTTTTTACATTAACAGCATAAACCCCTGGCATAGCGATTACATAATCCTTGATGTCTATATTACAGGTTGGAAAACCAATTTTTTTTCCTTGCTGTCTCCCTTTTTGAACCATTCCTTCGATCGACCAATTTCTTCCTAGTAATTTATTAGTTTTTTTTAAATAACCTTTCTCTAAAAGATCTCTAATATATGTAGAAGAAATAACTTTTTGACTTAATATCAGGGGTTGAGGTTTTATTATTTTATAATCGTAGATTTTTTCATTTTTAATTAATTGATTAACATTTCCCTCTCTTTTATTGCCAAATTTAAAATTATTACTAACAAATATATATTTTGCTTCCAGTTTTTTAAATAAAATTTCTTTAATAAAAAAGTTAGATTTGATCTTAGAAAATCTTTTATCAAAATTTTTAGTAATTAAAAAATCAACTCCCAGAGTTTTTAAAATTACGTTTTTTTGATTAATATTTGAGATTCTAAAATTTTTTATACGCTTGTTAAAAAACATTTTAGGCATTGGCTCAAATGTTAAAACACCAATATTTAGATTAAATTTTTTCTTATAACTGTTTGCTAGCTTAAATAGTTTTTGATGACCCACATGAACCCCATCAAAATTTCCAACTAAAATTATTGATCCTTTATGACTTTTTGCAATATTAAAATTTTTATATAATTTCATTTTACCATTTAAGTTCTGTTTGAATAAAGTTTATAATAACTTCATATTTTTTTGAGACCATATCTATTCCTTCTTTTTTAATTTCATCTTTATGAATCCCATTTGATATTAATAATGAATCAAAATTTAAAAGATTTGCTCCCTTTATATCTGTACTTAAATTATCACCAATTGACAAAACTCTTTTTTCTTTATTATCAATTGATTGATTGTAAACTTCAGGAAAAGGCTTTCCAAAATACACAACTTCTCCGCCCATTTTTTCAAAGACTAATGCTACTGATCCTGCGCACAGTTCTCTTTTGTCGCCTCTATCAACAATTAAATCTGGATTAGTGCATATCATTTTCTTGTTAGTGTGATCTTTAAATAATTCTTTATAATGATTTAAATCCTCACCTTGCGCTTCAAATAAACCTGTGCACAATAAATAGGAGCTTTCTTTAATATCTGTAATCTTATTTTTTTTAAAATCTAAAAATAAATCAAAATCTCTAGGTGGTCCTATATGAAAGAACTTGTCACTTAAAAAATTTTTTTTTATGTGACTCAACGCTGCTTCCCCAGATGAGTACACTTTTTCTCTAATGTCTTTATTCATTCCCATCTTTTCTAAGATTGATTTTACATTTTTATTGGGTCTTGGGGCGTTAGTTAATAGAACGTATTGTTTTTTTGCTTTAGTAATTTCTTCTAAGGCCTCAATTGCATTTTTATGAAGCTTTATTCCATTGTGAATAACACCCCACAGGTCGATATAAAAAATATCATAATTCTTAAAAATTGATTTTAATCCCTTATTATCTAAATTTTCACTCATTGTTGGAGGTATAACTTATAAAAACCACAATTTCTCTCGTTTTTTGACCTACATATTTTTTACACTTAACCTTGAAATAGTGAAGCTAATAGCTATATGAGTCGCATATTAAAAGGAGAATTTATGAAATTTAAACCGTTACACGACAGAGTTTTAATAGAAGTTTTAGACAGTAATGAAAAAACTGCTGGAGGAATAATTATCCCTGATACAGCACAAGAAAAACCTCAAGAGGGTAAAGTTATCGCTGTTGGTGGTGGAGGAAAAACTGAAGATGGAAAATTAATTCCAATGGATGTTAAAGTTGGAGATAAAGTTCTTTTTGGCAAATGGTCAGGAACTGAAATCAAAATCGATGGTAAAGAATACAGTATAATGAAAGAGTCTGACATTATGGGTATTTCGGGAAAATAATTTAATTAAAAGGAGAAAATAAAATGGCAAAAGTTATAAAATTTGACTCTGAAGCAAGAGCTGCAATGATAAGAGGTGTTGATAT
>Ga0308004_10000666_pt1 | contig 16009 bp, 16 predicted proteins | sample Neamet38_FD_203156 | JGI IMG/M metagenome (GOLD analysis project Ga0308004, IMG submission 203156) | Marine microbial communities from water near the shore, Antarctic Ocean - #38 | ecosystem: Environmental > Aquatic > Marine > Unclassified | place: Southern Ocean | collected 2014-06-06 | reverse complement strand
TTTTGGAGGTGGTGGAAGATCTGGTGGGAGAAGAAGTACTAACAACAGAGGATCTGATTTAAGATATGATCTATCAATTACTCTTAAGGAGGCCTATGAAGGTAAAAAACAAGACATAAAATTTTCAACTACAGAAAAATGTGATACCTGCAAAGGTAATGGATCTAAACCAGGATCTTCTCCTCAAAAATGTACAGTTTGCAGTGGAAATGGTAAAGTAAGATCCAATCAGGGTTTTTTTACTGTTCAACAAACATGTCCTCAATGTCAAGGATCTGGAGAAGAGATTACAAATCCATGCACCGATTGTAACGGTCAGGGTAATAAGCAAGCTTCAAAAAAAATATCTGTAACAATACCAAGAGGTGTTGATGATGGAACAAGGATAAGATTGGCAGGCAAAGGTGAGGCTGGGGCCAAAGGTGGTTCTAGTGGTGATTTATATCTATTTATCAATGTCCACTCTCATGATCTCTTTAAAAGATCAGATGAAAATTTGTTTTTTGAATTCCCAATTTCGATCGCTGACGCTGCTTTAGGTACTACAATCGAGATACCTACAATCGATGGTGGAAGAGCGAAAATTAAAATACCAGACGGAACACAAAGTGGAAAACAATTTAGATTAAAAGGTAAGGGAATGCCCTACATGAGAGGTAGTGGAAATGGTGATCTTTATGTTCAGGTAAACACCGAAGTACCCATTTCATTAAATAAAGAACAAAAAGAATTACTTGAAAAATTTAGAAAAATTGAAAATGAAAAATCAAACCCAAGTATTAAAAAATTCTTTCAAAAAGCTAAAAATTTCTGGAAAAACTAAAAGACTAATTAAGTAAAAAAGGTTAATATTTACTTAAATGAAAAAGATTAATTTAGCTATTAGCGGATGTCTTGGAAGAATGGGACAGCAACTAATTAAATCTTCTAAATCCAATAATGATTTTAAACTAGTAGCTCTTACAGAAAATAAACTAGTTAATAAAAAAATAGCTGGAGTTAAGCTTAATTTAAATACTGATCTAGCTTTTAAAAAAACTGATATAATTATCGATTTTACGGTTCCCAAATGCACTCTTGATATTCTTAAAATTGCTACAAGATTAAACAAGAGAGTAGTTATTGGAACAACTGGTTTTACTCAAAAAGAAGAAAGTCAAATTAAAAAATATTCAAAAAAAATTCCAATACTAAAAGCTGGTAATATGAGTCTTGGGGTCAACTTATTAATGTATTTAACTGAGGTAGCCTCAAAGTCATTAAATGATGATTATTTTAGCAAAATATTTGAAGTGCATCACAAACATAAAAAAGACTATCCATCAGGAACTGCTTTAATGCTTGGAAAAGGTATTGCAGATGGGAAAAATAAAAATTTTTATAACCTAATTGGAAAAAAGTTTTTGAATAAAAAATTTTTTCCTTATGGAAAAAAAATTAATTTTAATTCAATTAGAAAAGGTGAAATTATTGGAGAACATGAGGTAACATTTTCAAGTGGCAAAGAAATAATAAAATTAAATCATGAAGCTTTTGACAGGGCTCTATATTCAGATGGTGCTTTAACAGCCGCCAAGTGGCTCATAAGTAAAAAACCAGGACTTTATTCAATGAGAGATTTATTGAATTTTAAATAATGCATGAAAAAGAAAAAGCAAAAAAAATATTAAAAATTTTAAATAAAATTTATCCAACAACTCCTATCCCTCTAAATCATATAAGTAAGTTTACTCTTTTAATGTCTGTTCTTTTGTCTGCACAATGTACTGACCTAAATGTTAATAACGTCACAAAGGATATATATCCAAAATATAATAGGCCTGAACATTTCGTAAAATTAGGAAGAAAAAAAATTGAAAGATTAATAAATCGTATTGGAATTTTTAGAATTAAAGCTAAAAGCATTTATTTAATGTCAAAACAGCTGATTGAAGAACATGGTGGAAAAGTACCAAAAACCTTTGATGAGCTCGAAAAACTACCTGGCGTGGGGCATAAAACAGCAAGTGTGGTGATGTCTCAAGGTTTCGGTATTCCAGCGTTTGCAGTTGATACCCACATTCATAGACTTGCTCAAAGATGGGGTTTAACAAATGGTAAGAATGTTATCCAAACTGAAAAAGACTTAAAAAGAATTTTCCCTAAAAAAACTTGGAGTAAACTTCATCTACAAATAATTTATTATGGAAGAGAGTTTTGTAAAGCAAGAGAATGTTATGGTTTGACTTGTAAAATTTGTACTACTTGTTATCCTAACCGTAAAAGTCCATTTATAATTAAGAAAGCTTAATATGAAAATCTTGGGAATCGGAAACGCAATTATCGATGTTATCTGCAAAGTTGATGATAACTTTTTATTAGAAAATAATCTGACAAAAAGTACCATGAAGTTGGTAGATGAAGGTGAATTCAAAAAAATGTTATCAAATTTAAAAATTGAAAAAACAATAGCTGGAGGTTCTGTAGCAAATTCTATGGTTGGTTTAGCACAACTAGGAAATGATGTTGCTTTCATTGGAAAGGTCAACAAAGACAATTTAGGTGAAAAATATGAGAAAAGTTTAACAAAAGAAAATGTTAAATATTTCTATAATAAAAAAGAGGAGGTTATGCCAACAGGTACGTGTATTATTTTAATTACACCTGATTCTGAAAGAACAATGATTACATTTCTTGGTATTGCTGGGAAGATTAGTGAAAAAGCTGTTAAAGAAAGCGAAATAATATTCCTTGAAGGATACTTATGGGACGAGGGTGAGCCTAAATCTGCATTTAATAAAGCCATGTTACTTGCGAATAAGACTGCAATGACGTTATCAGATCAATTTTGTGTTGAAAGACATAAAGAGAGTTTTTTGGATTTGGTTAAAAATAAATTAGATATTACTTTTTCTAACGAACAGGAAATTAAATCTTTAATAAATGTTTCTAGCTTTGAAGAAGTTATTACATTTGGAAAACAATTGGGAAAATCTCTAATTATTACTCGTGGAGAGAGTGGAAGTGTTGCTATTATTAAGAATGAAGTGGTCGAATGTGCTGGTGGAAAAAATTTGAAAATACAAGACTTAACAGGAGCAGGAGATTTATTTGCAGCTGGGTTCCTTCATGGAAGAGTAAATAATTTTTCCACTAAAGAGAGTCTTGAGAAAGGAACAGAAATGTCCTCTAGAATAATCCAGAAAATTGGAGCTAGACTAAATTAAAGTCTAATTTAGTCTATAAAATAGCCATCTTTATGACTTAAGATTAAGTTTTCATCACTGAACTTATCACTTATTTTTTTTCGTAATCTATAGATGTGTGTTTCAACCGTATGTGTTTCCATATCTGATGAGTACCTCCAAATATTTTTTTGTAAATCTAGAACAGTATGTTTTGTTTTATATTCCACCAAATATAAAATTATTTCTATTTCTTTTTCTGTTAATTTTAAATTAATATTGTCTTTAGAAATTAATTTGGAATTTAAATTAAGTTCATAGTCTTTAATCTCAATTTTAGATTTATAATTAAATTTTAATTTGATTAACTGTATGTTTATCGATTCAAGTAGTTTATTAAGAGAGATGGGTAAATGCTTTATATAAAAAAAATTTTTTTTACTTAAGTCTTTATTTAATAATTTTTGATCAGGTTTTAAAATTATTAAAGAATTTTTAATATCTAAGGAATCAAATTTAACAAAGTCATCTATGGTCTCAAATTTTATAACTCTAAAAGATAAATCTTCTTTAATCTCCTCCAAAATTTCATATAATAAATTATAGTTAGCAATAAAAATATTTTGTTTAATCATTTTTGATTAGTTTATGATAATTCATGTGAAGGATAAAAACACCCTTATAATTGATGATTTTAAACTTATGTGTAGCATCGGTAAAAATGGCATAAGCCCAAATAAAAAAGAGGGCGATTTATCAACACCAAAAGGACTCTTTAAATTAAAAAAATTATATTTTCGGAAAGATAGGGTTGGTATTCCAAAGTCAAAAATTAAGAAAAAAGCAATTACAAATAACTTAGGTTGGTGTGATGATCCAAATCACAAAAAATATAACAAAGAAATTAAAGTTTTTGATAAAGATGCAAAAGAATATTTTTTTAGAAAAGATCACAAATATGATTATTTAATAACAATTAGTCATAATGATAAAAGGATTCCATACAAAGGAAGTGCTATTTTTATACATTTAACCGATGACTATAAATGTACAGCAGGCTGCGTGACTTTAAAAAAAAAAGATTTTGATATCATGTTAAAATTAATTGACCAAAAAACCAAAATAAGAATTGGTTAATTTCTATGGCCAAAAATCTTAGATCCAATTCTTAGAAATGTTGCATTATTTTCTGTGGCATCTAAATAATCTTCTGACATCCCCATACTTAAGGCTGTTAAATTTAATTCTTTATTGATATTATTCATTTCTAAAAAGTATTCATGAGAGTTGCCTTCTTTTGGGGGTATACACATTGTTCCTATAACGTCTAAATTTAATTGTTTGCAAAAATTACAAAAATCATAAGCTTGTTCTTTTTTAATACCTGATTTTTGTTTCTCATTAGCAATATTTATTTGGATAAAAATTTTAATTTGTTTCTGCTGTTTAGCTTGCTCATCAGCAATTTTAATAGCTAGTTTTTCTCTATCAACAGAATGAATGTAGTCAAAAATTTTTACACTAAATTTTACTTTATTTGTTTGAAGTGGTCCTATGAGGTGCAATTTTATATTTTTATTTTTTGACTTGGTTTCGGTCCACTTATCTATTGCTTCTTGGACTTTATTCTCTCCATAATCTAAATGACCATAGTTGATTAGTGGTAGTATATCAGGCATAGAATGAGTTTTAGATACGGCAATAACTTTAGGTGAGGTTCTTATGCTTGTCTGACTGTTAATTTTTAATTGTATTTCTTTTTTAATTTCAATTAAATTGGTTAAACTAGTATGCATTTTAAATTTTTTATGTTTTTTGTATTTATTGATAATTATGATGAAGAATATATCAGAAAATTGAATAAAAAAGTTGCAATAATTTATAGAAACTATTCTATCAAATACAATAAGGGACTAATCCTAAAAATTAAAAATACCTGTAAGAAAAATGGAATAAAACTCTTTCTTGCAAATGATTTAAAATTAGCAACAAACTTGGGTTTGGATGGTGTATATTTACCTTCATTTAATAAGAGTTTAAATATTTCTAGAACAAATATGAAAAAAAATTTTTTAGTTATTGGTTCAGCACACTCTGTGCAGGAGATAAAGAATAAAGAACTACAGGGGGTTAAAACAATCTTCCTAGCTCCATTATTCAAAACAAAAAAAAATAAAATATTTTTAAATCCAATAAAGTTTAATTTGCTTGGTCTACAGACAACTCAAAGAATTATTGCACTAGGGGGTATAACTGGAAAAAATTTAAATAGATTGGGTGTTACTAGATCGATTGGTTTTGCAGGAATTTCTTATTTTAGAAATAATAATGAAACAAATGAGGTTTGGAAATGACTAATATTGAAAATGATATTAAAATTTTATTAAACTTATTTAGTGTAAAAGAATATGACAAGGTAATAACAAAGTCGAAAAAGCTTATTAGGAAATTTCCAGAATATTTGATATTATATAATATTTTAGGATCAGCATATCAAAATACTGATAATCTTAAATTTGCAAAAATGATATTCATCAAGGGTCTCAAGTTAGAACCTAACAATATTGCAATTATGAATAATTTGGGGAATGTCTATAAAAATATAGGTGAACTTGAACCTGCTGAAGATTTATTTAATAAAATAATAAAAAAAAAACCTGATTACATAAATGCATATATAAATTTAGGTAACCTCAAAAGAGACAATAATGATTTCGACTCTGCAATTAAATTATACCTTGAGGCGCTAAAAATTAATAAAAAAAATCCAATTATATTCTACTCTCTAGCCTTAGCTTACCAGGGATTGGGTAAATTTGATTTTGCAATTGATAATGCTCAAAAAACACTAGCACTAGATCCAAAGTTTACACAAGCTGACCTGTTAATTAGTCAATCAATTAAATACAAAGATGGAAATAAGCATTTGAATGAGATGGATTTCAAAATTAACAACTTGGAATTAAATAATGACCAAAAAGTAAATCTACTTTTTGCCCTTGCAAAGGCTAATGAAGATATAAATCAAATTGAAAAAGCCTTTAAAAACTTTGATCGTGGTAATCAAATCAGGCGAAAGCTAATAAACTTTAATATAAATAGTGAAATTGAACTCTTTAGTAATATCAAAAAGATTTTTAGCAATATTGATAGCAAGAAATTTGCAAAGGAATTAATTCCTAAAAAAAAAATAATATTTATTTTAGGAATGCCAAGATCTGGCACCTCATTAGTTGAGCAAATTGTAACCTCTCATTCAAATGTTTTTGGTGGTGGGGAACTTCCACAATTATCGAAAATTGTAAAAGAAAGACTCATGTATAACGATTCCATTACTGAAAAAAATATTAAAAATTTGATTGATGATGAATTTTTTGCTACGAAATTAAGAAAAGATTATTATGATTTCTTAGAAAGATTTAACTCTGATAAGGAATTTATTACAGATAAAGCCCCTCTAAATTTTAGATGGATTGGTTTAATTAAAATACTCTTCCCTGGCGCAAAAATAATACATTGTGCTCGAGACCCTAGGGATAACTGTTTTTCATTGTATAAAAATTTTTTTGAAGGTGGTCTAAATTTTAGTTATAATCAAAAAGAACTTTCTACATACTATAAATTATACTCAGATTTAATGAAGTTTTGGGTAGACATATTTCCAGGTCTAATTTATGAAGCAAAATATGAAAAAATAGTTGACAACTCTAAACATGAAATCAAAAAGCTGATAAAATTTTGTGGATTGCCCTGGGAGGATAGTTGCTTAAATTTTCACATAAATAAAAATCCAATTAAAACTATGAGCACTGGTCAAGCAAGACAACCTATCTATAAAAGCTCTATAAATTCTTACGAAAAATTTTCTTCTTTTCTTGAGGATTTAAATGAAAATATTTGAGTCTAAAAAAAAAGCCCCAAAAAATTGGGGCTTTTTCTATAAATTTAAAATTTACTAGAACGCAAATGAAACAGCAATTTCTGTCATTTTATCCGTAGTAGCAAGAGTTCCACCATTGTTAGAAACTTCATTTTGGTTTCCAGCAATTTTCATAGAACCCATAGTGTAAGCTACAGCAACACCTTCACCTGATTCAGTTGTAGTAGAGGCAACTGCTACATAATCAACGTCTCTCTCACCGTATGAAACAGAAAGGTTTTCGTTAATATTAAGAGCAACACCCCATGCTTGTGTTTCTTCATCAATAGCACCCGTCTGATTTCCATAAGCGATATCAGATACTTGAGCACCAAATGTTACAGGTCCAAGGCTGTAATTAGCAAATGCAGTAGTGTGTTTAGTATCACTGTATGCATTTCCTGGATCAGCTTTACCATAACCAGCACCTATTGCTAAGCCATCAACACCCATCATAGCACCATCTGTAGTTAGTGCAAAGTCCCAAGCATTTCCGTTATTTGCAGATGCACCACTTGATGAACCATCAGAATTGCTTGCTCCTGCACCAGTTCTAGCAGCAACATTTAATTTAACACCTTCAAAAGTGTTAACGTAATTAAATACTCCTGAATTACCAGCAGCACCAACTAATCCACCTACTGAAGTTTTAGATGCACCTGCACCGTCTAGTCCATCCCAGATTTCTTCATTAGCTGTCGGTGTTTTATCATCGATAGTTGCAAGTCCTGATCCAGAACCTTGGTCAAATGCTACTGTTCCCATATCGCCCATATCAACAGATAATCTAGCTGATGACATACCAGCAAATTGGTCTTTAGATGTTTGCATGTAAGATACTGTGTATCCGTTAACTTCACCTGAACCAGTAAATGATAGGTTAGTTTTCATTCCATAAGGGTTACCAGTTGTTTCCGTAGTGTCTTCTGTTGTGTAAGTTAACACCGATGCACCACTTACAGCTAATTCTGCAGCGTTAGCTGAAATAGCAGCAAGAGATCCAGCTAAAGCTGTTAAACCTACTTTTTTAAAGTTATTCATTTTATTTCCTTTGTTATTGTTTTTCATATGAATTACGGAAAATTTATCATTAATTTCAAATAATGCTTTATTTTTTAATGACATTAACTTTTTTTGCATAAACTGTTGTAAAAATATCACTTTTAGTGCTGTTTGGTTCAATTTAATGGTTATTTAGTGTAGATATGTACCCAAATATAAATTTAAACTTTCAATAATTAATCTATGAAACCTTACTACAAAAAATTATTACCTTCAATTTTAATATGCTTGTTTTTTTTTAATTCGTGTGGAATTTATAAAAAAACTGATGCGAGAAAAGTCTCTACTAACGCCAGCGATAGAGTTAAAAAAAATATAGAAGAAGGAAGAGGTTTTAGACTTGGAAAACTTGGAAAAAATTCAGGAGGAACTTTTCAGTTTGCCACCTCCAATCCTTTATGGAGAGCAACCTTAGAAAAATTAGATTTCGCACCTTTGACCAATGTCGATTATGCGGGTGGCATTATTGTTACAGATTGGTTTAGTGAGAGTGGTAAGAGTGAACAGCTAAAAATTACAGTTAGGTTTTTAACAAATGAAATTCGTTCAGATGCTGTTGAAATTATAATTCATAAAAAAATTTGTACTAATCAAGACAATTGTAGGGTTAATAAAATTGAAAGTACTTTAAATAATAAAATAAAATTTGCTATCTTAAAAAAAGCTGCTCAAATTCAAAAGAAAGATCTTGTGAAGAACAATAAGGACAATGAACCAGTTAGACTTCCGAAAAACTTTTAGGCAGTTAGAATTTTTAATAAATTAAATTATTTAGAATGGAACCCGAAAGATATAATTTTAAAATTATTGAAAAAAAGTGGCAAGAATATTGGGAACAAAACAAAACTTTTAAAGCTAAAATAACAAAAGGTAAAAAAAAGTTTTATTGTCTAGAAATGTTTCCTTATCCATCTGGAAAAATTCACATGGGACACGTAAGGAATTATACTATAGGTGATGTGCTTGCTCGTTTTAAAATAATGCAAGGGTATAATGTGTTACATCCTATGGGTTGGGACTCTTTTGGTATGCCAGCTGAAAATGCTGCAAGACAAAATAATCTAGACCCGAAAGACTGGACCGAAAAAAATATAAAAACAATGAAGATTCAATTGAAACAATTGGGTCTCTCTATTGATTGGGATAAGGAAATATCTACTTGTGCCCCCGACTACTACAAACATCAACAAGCTCTTTTTTTGGAACTTTATGACAAAGGTCTGGTTTATAGAAAAGAAAAATATGTAAATTGGGACCCAATTGATCAAACAGTTCTTGCCAACGAACAAGTTATTGATGGCAAGGGATGGCGGTCAGGAGCACAAGTTGAGAGAAAAAAGTTAAATCAATGGTTTTTTAATATCTCAAAATTTTCAGATGAATTATTAGAAGGATTAAAAAATCTTGATGAGTGGCCAAATAAAGTGAAGACTATGCAAAAAAACTGGATAGGAAAATCTTTTGGGTGTGAAGTAGATTTTAAGATAGAAAGCACACTTCCCGTAGAAAATATAAAATGTTTTACTACCAGACCTGATACTCTTTTTGGCTTCTCTTTTTTAGCTTTGTCTGTTGACCATCCTATAGCTAAATTTTATGAAAAGGATAAAAAATTTCTAAAATTTAAGGACGAGTGTTCAAAAACAGGCACCACCGAAGAATCGATCGCACAAGCTGAAAAGCTAGGTTTTAAAACAGACTTAATGGCCATTAACCCTTTTGATCCTTTTATAAAAGTCCCCGTATATTTTGCAAATTTTGTATTAATGGATTATGGTTTTGGAGCTGTATTTGGTTGTCCAGCGCATGACCAAAGGGACTTTGAGTTTGCAAAAAAATATAATTTAAAGATCATCTCAGTGATCGAACCTGAAAACAAAAAAGATAGGATTAGTTTAATTAATGAGGCCTATACAGGACCAGGCAAAATGATTAATTCAAAATTTTTGGATAATTTAAAGGCACCTGACCAATCCATACTTGAGGCCATTAAGATCTTGGAAGAAAAAAAGTTAGGGAAGAAAAAAATTAATTTTAGATTAAAAGACTGGGGTGTATCTAGACAAAGATATTGGGGGTGTCCAATTCCAATTGCTTACAATAATAAAAATGAAATCCTTAAAATTCCACTAAATGATTTGCCTGTAAGATTGCCTGAAAATATTAACCTCAATACAAATGGTAATCCACTAGATCATCAAAAAGAATGGTGTGAAATTGAAATAGATGGAGAACAGTGTAGAAGAGAAACTGACACCTTAGACACATTCGTAGACTCATCTTGGTATTACTTGAGATTTTGTTCAAGTAATAATACAAAAAAAGGGTTTGATTTAGATGAGGCAGCTTATTGGATGCCAGTAGATCAATATATTGGAGGTGTTGAGCATGCAATTCTTCATCTTTTATATTCAAGGTTTTTCATGCAAGCATTAAATCTTGGTAAAAAACAATTTATAAGCACAGAGCCCTTTAAAGGGTTGTTCACTCAAGGGATGGTGTGTCATGAAACTTATAAAGATCAAAATAATCAATGGTTAGGTTTGGACGAAATTGAAACAACTGATGGAATTAATTTTAGTATAAAAGATGAACCAAATAATAAAGTAAAGGTTGGTCCAAGTGAATCTATGTCGAAATCTAAAAAAAATACCATTGATCCTCAAAAAATTATTAAAGACTATGGCGCAGATGCAGTAAGACTTTTTATTTTATCAGATAGTCCACCAGAAAAAGATGTACAGTGGTCTGACCAAGGTATGGTTGCCTCATATAAGTTCATTCAAAAGTTTTGGTTATTACATAAAAAAATTATGGTTAAAGTTGCATTAGATGAAGAGAATAAAGATTCAAAATCACTAGCTAATTTTACAAATATTTTAATCAATAAAGTTACAAAAAACTTAGAAAATTTTCATTATAATGTAATTGTGGCTAATTTTCATGAAACTTATAATTTTTTGAACAAAGAAATTGAAAAACCTATAAATAGTTTTGACTTAATTGAAAATTATAAGAAAATACTTTGCTTGCTTCAGCCAGTAATACCACATTTAGCTCTTGAGTGCTTAGTAGAAGTGGATGAAAAATATAGACCAACATGGCCTCTTACTGACATTAGGCTTATAGAGAAAGAAACATTTAATATTGTGGTACAGATTAATGGTAAAAAAAGAGGTCTATTGGTTTCTCGATCAGATATTACTGAGGAGCAATTGCTTAAAAGAATAAAAGAAGATGATATTATAAACAAATTTATTAAAGATAAAAAAATTAAAAAAAGTATTTATATTAAAAATAAATTGATAAACTTAATTATTGAATGAAAAAAATAATTACAGTTTTGCTGGTGTTTTTGTTTTTAACAAACTGTGGTTACACACCTATTTATTCAGGTAAAAATTTTGATTTTAAATTAAAAAACATAACAAGCTCAAAAAATAATCAACTTAATTCCAGGGTGGAAAGAAGGTTACGAAGTTTTTCAAATCAAGAAAGTCAAAAAATAATTTCACTAAAAGTAGATGCACAAAAAAAAATTAATGCGCTCGCAAAAAATTCTAGGGGAGATATATCTCGTTATGAAATGATTGTTATTATTAAATTAGAAGCTGCATATAGTCAAAATCAAATTATGAAACAATCTTTTCAGGAGAGTTTTAACTACAATACAAATACAAATAAATTTGAATTAGCTCAGTATGAGAGAGAAATCGAAGATTTGTTAATTAACAACAATATTGAAAATATAATATTTCATCTTTCTAATTTATAAACATGATTGTTAAATCATATGAACTAGAAAAAGTTAAAACAAAAAATAGCTTTTTTTTGTTTTATGGTGAAAACCAGGGTTATAAAAATGAAATCATCAAAAATAAATTTCAAATAAAGTATAAAGGGAGCACCTATAATTACGATGAAAGTGAAGTTCTAGTTAATAAAGAAAATTTTTTTAACAGCATTTTATCAAAATCTTTTTTTGAAAAAGAAAAGTTAATCATAATAAATAGAGTTACAGATAGAATACTGAGCATTATAGAAGAGTTGATGGAGAAAAAATTTGAAGATGTGGTTGTAATCCTAAATGCCAATATTCTTGAAAAAAGATCTAAAATAAGATCATTATTTGAAAAAAACAAAGAGGCTATTTCTGTAGTTTTTTATGAAGATAATGGCCAAACCTTATCTGGTATTGCGAATAATTTTTTTAGATTAAGTAAGATATCTGTTTCTCAAGAAGTGATTAACTTAATTGTTCAAAGAGCAAGGGGAGATAGATTAAATTTAAGTAATGAGCTTCAAAAAATAAAAAATTATATGGTTAACAAAAAAAAGATTGAACTAGAGGACATATTGAAATTAACTAATCTTGCAGAAAACTATAATGTTTCTGAATTAGTGGACTCTTGTTTATCAAAGAATAAAAAGAAAACTATCAACATATTGAATGAAAATAATTACACAGTAGAGGATTGTATCCTAATCATTAGGACCTTTTTAGCAAAATCGAAAAGATTAGCTAAATTAAGTAGCGAATTTAAAAAAACAAATAATATGGACTCAACAATTTTGTTTAGCAAACCACCTATATTTTGGAAAGAAAAAGAAATTGTGAAACAGCAATTAAAAAGTTGGTCTTTGACTGGGATTAAAAAATTAATTTATCAAATTAATGAGGTTGAACTCTTAATTAAAAAACACAATAATAATTCAATTTCTATTTTATTTAATTTTATTATTGAAACAGCTTCACCAATTAATAATTAGTCTTAATTATTTCAATAATTTTATTTAATTGATCAAGGTCTTTATATTCTACTACTAAAGAACCTGTATTATTTTTCTTATTCTTGATTAAAACATTTAAACCAATTTTCTCTATTATTGATGATTCAAGATCTTTTAAGTTTGGGTCATTTAGTAATTTAAAGCTTTTTTTTTTTATTTTAAAAATTTTAACAAGGTTTTCTGTTTCTCTGACTGATAGATTTTTTTCTATTATCTTTTTAGCAATGAATTCAATATTGTTTAGTCCAACTAAAATTTTAGCATGTCCTGCTGATAATTTTTGATCCTCTACTAATTTTAAGACTCCTTCAGGTAAATTTAATAGCCTTAAAAAGTTTGCTATATGGCTTCGACTTTTTCCAATGAATTTTGCTACTTTTTCTTGATCATATGAAAATTCTTCGATTAAACGTAGATAGCCTCTGGCTTCTTCGATAGCATTTAAATCATGTCTTTGAACGTTTTCTACGATGGCAAACTCCAATGATTTTAAATCATTAACATCTGTAATTACTACTGGCACCTCATGCAGGCCTGCTTTTTGAGCTGCCAACCACCTCCTCTCTCCTGCAATTATTTCATACTTAAAATTATGCTCTGCTGACTTTCTAACTATAATAGGTTGAATAATTCCTCTTTCTTTTATTGAATTTGTTAAATCTTGTAAATTATCTTCATTAAATATTTTTCTGGGTTGAAATTTATTACTGAGTAGATCGCTAATGGGCAATTTGTTAATATTTGTCTCGAGCTTTGTTTCACCTATTAGTGATGACAATCCACGACCTAGTCCTTTTTTTATTTTATTAGCATCCATTATATCTAGCTTCCTATTTTTTGTTCTTGATTAATAAATTCATCTGTAAAACTAAAATAAGATTTACTACCAAGACAGGATTTATCATAAATCAAAACTGGCATCCCGTGAGAGGGTGCCTCGGACAATCTTACATTTCTTGGTATGACTGTCTGATAAACCTTGTCATTAAAATAGTCTCTTGCTTCTTTTTCCACTTGTGCGGAAAGTTTATTTCTTTTGTCATACATGGTTAAAAGAATTCCTCTTATTTCTAATTTAGGATTTAAACTTACTTTTATTCTTTCTATTGTTTTCATTAGTTGGGTTAGTCCCTCTAATGCAAAAAATTCTGTCTGCAGTGGCACAACAAGTGAGTGTGAAGACACTAGAGCCATAACCGTTATAAGACTTAATGATGGTGGGCAGTCTATGAGTATATAATCATAAGATCCTCTAGAATCATTTAAATAAGACCCTAATTTACCCTTGAGTATAAAAGCTCTTTCAGTATCTCCAGCAGTTTCGACCTCAAGCCCTGATAAATCAACATTTGAACTTACTATATGCAAGTTTTTAAAATCTGTTTTCTTAATCACTGCTGAAATAGTCTTTGCTCCATTCAACACTCCATAAATTGTTTCACTAGAGTTTTCCAAATTAGACAAACCAAGTCCCGTAGTTGCATTTCCTTGTGGATCTAGATCTATTACTAAAACTTTTTTATTTTGTTGCACTAAACCTGCTGCAAGATTAATTACGGTAGTTGTTTTCCCCACCCCTCCTTTTTGATTTATTACTGAAATAATTTGCATTCTAATTTTTAATTTTTTTTTTGATTTTTTTTATATTCAATAAAAATGAATCTCTGCTTGTAATACTTTTTTTTTTTTCAAAATCAAAATCCCAATTTTTTAAGGTTTCTTCTAAAACCTTATCTCCATTTTTTCCCATGAATAAAATTAGATTTGTATAACTACTAAAATTTTTATAAACTAGATCTAAAATTACTGGTAGAGGTTTAAAAGCTCTTGCCATTATAGTACCCGACTCTAGATTTCGTGTCTCAAAAATATTTTCCTGAATAACTTCTGTATTTAGTTTCAAGTCTCTAGATACTTTTCTGAGAAATGAGCTCTTATGATGACTTTTTTCATATAAATTTATTTTTATTGATTTTTTTAAGTTTTTGACCATAATTGATATAATTATACCAGGCATACCGCCTCCTGACCCTATATCTGTTATTATATCACTTTTTAAATCAATAAAATCAATGATTTGCGCTGAATCTACTATATGGCGCTCTCTGATAATGGTATTTTTAGCAGTTTCTTTGCTTATAATATTTATTTCTTTATTTCCCTTTTGAAGCATAGCAATAAAGCTCTCAAACTCCACAAATGTTTCACGTGGAACATTTTGATCTTTTAGTAGTGGATATTTTTTTAAAAATTCTTCCATTAAGCTGTAAGCTTAATAGACTTTCTTTTTACATGTGACAACAAAATATAAACAGCCGCCGGTGTTATACCGTCTATTCTAAGTGCTTGTCCCATAGTTTTTGGTTTTATTTGTTCAAATTTGGCTTTTACCTCATTTGAAAGCCCTGAAAGATTGTTATAGTTAATTCCATCTGGTATAATGAGATTTTCATCTCTTTTAAAAGCTAATATATCTGCCTTCTGTTTCTTAAGATATCCTCTATAGTGGGCATTTATTTCTATCTGTTCGTCTATTTTATCATCAAAAAAAGGTATGTCAGGCCAAATTTCTCTAATTTTTTTCATATCAACTCCTTTTTGAGTTAATATTTCATTTGATTTTCTTAAAACACCATCTTTTGCAATTTTTATATCAAATTCTTTAATTTTTGTTGGTGATATTGATGATTCGGACATTTTTTTTGTTATTATCTTTAATTTAGATTCTTTATCTTTATATAAATTCTCTCTTTCTATAGAGATTAGTCCAATCTCAATACCCTTATTTGTTAGTCTTTGATCGGCATTATCAGCTCTTAAACTCAATCTATACTCAGCTCTCGAAGTAAACATTCTATAAGGTTCGGCAACACCCTTCGTTACTAAATCGTCTATCATAACTCCTATGTAGGCATCAGATCTATCTAAAATGAAAGGCTCCTCTTTCTTAGAGGATAAAGCAGCATTGATTCCTGCAATCAGTCCTTGCGCTGCAGCTTCCTCATAACCTGTGGTTCCGTTTATCTGTCCTGCAAGATATAAGTTTTGTATTTTTTTTGTTTCAAGAGTTAAA
>Ga0308004_10000665_pt1 | contig 16010 bp, 15 predicted proteins | sample Neamet38_FD_203156 | JGI IMG/M metagenome (GOLD analysis project Ga0308004, IMG submission 203156) | Marine microbial communities from water near the shore, Antarctic Ocean - #38 | ecosystem: Environmental > Aquatic > Marine > Unclassified | place: Southern Ocean | collected 2014-06-06 | reverse complement strand
AACATTTATTTTCCGTTTCCTTCTATCTATTTTCTTAAATTTAATTGTGTTAATACATTTTTGTAAGAATCAAATTTATTTTTCTTTAAATATTCTAACAATTTTTTTCTTCTATTTACTGCTCTTAACAATCCAACCGAAGAGTGTTTATCTTTTTTGAATTGCTTAATATGTGCTGAAAGAGTTTCAATTTTACCTGTTAATAATGCAATTTGTACCTCTGAAGAACCAGTGTCCTTCTCATGCATTTTTAATTCTTCTGCTTTTTTCGTCATACTGTTTATTTTCCTATTTGTTTGTTTGTTTTATTAAATTTTCTATTTTTTCTGCATATTCAAAAGAATCGTCTTTAGCAAAAAGTATTTTTGGTATATATTTCATAATTACTTTTTTAGATAAAACTTTTCTAATTAAGAAAGAATACTCTCTTAATTTTTTAATAACTTTTTCTGTATCTTTCCCCCCCAGAGGTAATACGTACGCTTTTGCAATTTTAAGATCTTGACTCATTTTTACTTCTGTAACTGTAATAGTGTTAGTTTCTAATTTCGGCACTTTAGCCTCATTTCTTGCAAAAATCATACCTAAAGATTGCTTAATCATCTCTCCAACACGTAATTGTCTTTGTGATACTGGTTTTCCCGTTTTATCAACCATTATATTGTTCTCTCGGTTGAGGTTGTATTATAGGCCTCAATTGTATCATTTTTTTGGAAATCGATAAAATCTTTAAGTGTTATTCCACACTCTTGACCGTTGCTAACCTGTTTTGCTTGATTTTTTTCTCTAAAAATAGTGCTAATTTTTCCAGTATATATGATCGCCCCATCTCTAATTAACCTAGCATCAGATCCACTAACTATTTCACCCTCAGTAACTTTAGATCCTGCAACTTTACCAGTTCCTGAAACTTTAAAAATTTCTAAAATTTCCGCAGTTCCTATAACTGTTTCCTGAACCTCTGGCGCAAGAAGTCCTGACATTCTTAATTTTATATAATCCAAAACTTCATAAATAATATTATAAGAAGAAATCTTAATTTTTTCATTCTCTGCTAATTTTTTTGCTTCTTTACTTGGCTTAACATTAAATGCAATTAGAGTAGCATTAGACGCTTTTGCTAGAGTAACATCAGTTTCTGTTATCATTCCAATATCAGATAAAATAATTTTAGGCTTAACTTCATCATGTATAATTTGATTAATGGCACTTTTAATTGCTTCCGCAGAACCATGTACATCTGATTTAATTATAATATTTAATTCTGCTGTAGATTTATCAGCAAAAGCTGATTCTTGGGTTGCAAAAGTTAAAGGATTTTTTCCATCTTTAGTTTCTTCCGCTCTATTCTCACTCAATGTTTTTGCTTCTTTTTCAGAATCTAAAACAATAAAATCATCACCAGATTTAGCTGCTCCATTAATTCCTAAAATTTCTACAGGAGTTGAGGGTGGTGCTTCATTAATATTTTGTCCTTTATCATTAATTAAAGCTCTAACTTTTCCCCACTTTAATCCACTAACAAAAAAATCACCTTTTTTAATTGTTCCTGAAGTTACTACAACAGTGGCTACAGCTCCTCTACCTACATCAATTTTAGATTCTAAAACTATACCTGTCGCTTTAGATTCAAAATCAGTTTTTAAGTCTAAAATTTCAGCTTGTAATACAATCGACTCTACTAATTTATCTAAATTTTTTTTTGTTTTTGCAGAAATTTCTACCATCAGTGTATCTCCTGATAAATCCTCTGCAATAAGTTCATATTCTAAAAGTTGGTTTTTAATTTTTTGTGCATCTGCATCTGGCAAATCACATTTATTTATTGCTACAACTATTGGAACTTTTGCTGCTTTAGCATGTTTAATTGACTCTATTGTTTGAGGCTTAACACCATCGTCTGCCGCAACAACTAATACTACAACATCTGTTAATTTTGACCCCCTGGCTCTCATTTCTGTGAATGCTGCGTGACCAGGTGTGTCTATAAACGTAATTTTATTTGATTCGTGTTCTATTTGATAAGCTCCAATGTGTTGTGTAATTCCACCAAACTCACCTGATACAACATTTGCACTTCTTAAAACATCTAGCACTGAGGTTTTGCCGTGATCCACATGACCCATTACAGTTACGATTGGTGGTCTATTTTTTAAATTTTCAGATCTAGATTCTTTTATTTTTTTAATAATTTCTTCAGCTTTTGTTTCTCTTATGGGATTGTGACCAAACTCTTTTACTAAATATTCAGCTGTATCTGCTGCTAGTGTTTGGTTAATGGTAACAGTTACACCCATTCCAAATAAGTGCTTAATAACATTGTTAGATTGTTCAGCCATTCTATTGGATAACTCTCTAACCGTAATTGCTTCTGGAATATTTATATCTCTTTTTATTGGTTTTAAGCTTTCTTGAATTTCTTCTTTAGTAAGTTCTCTATTTTCTTTTTGTTTAGCTCTCTTAAGTGAAGCCATACTTCTTGATCTTGCTTCAATCTCATCACTTAGAGCTCTTGAAACTGTTAATTTTAATTCTCTTTTTTTAGATTCTGGTTTTCCAGATTCTCCTTTAAGTCTTTTAGTTGCTCTTTGTTCAGCTAATTTGCGCTTTTCATAATCATTAGTAATTGGAGAAGATGGTTTGAACTTAGGAGTTAAATTAGTTCTTGGAGCAAAGCTTCCTGTTGTACTCGTTGTTGGCTTTGATCTTACACTAGCGGGTCTGCTAAAATTACCTCTAGGAGCAAATTTACTTGGTTTTTTTTCAATTACAACTGAGTTTTTACTTTGAGTTTTTGCTAACTCTATATTGTCTATCGATTTCTTGGCTATGCCAGAAAGTGTTAATTTTGTTTTTTTGTTTTCCATATTTCATTACTCAATCTTTATAAATTATATTTCTTGCTGACATAATTAACTCGTCTGCCTCCACTTTTGATAGGGCAAAATCTTCTAGGTAACCTTGAATTTTAATTCTTTCACCTTTTACCACATCATAACCACCTGTTAATTCATCAGATGCAAGATCAGCAAAATCTTCTAGCTTTAAAATTTTTTGCTCTCCTAATGTAACCAACATACCTGGAGTTAACCCTTTATGGTTTATAAGATCATCCTCAAGTCCCAAATCTTTAATTCTTTTTGTAATGTCTTCTTGGTCCTTTTGATAAAATTCTTTTGCTCTTCCTATTAAAGCTTTTGCAGTATCTTCTTCTATTCCCTCAATTTTCATTAAACCTTCAGGAGTGCTATCTTTAATATCTGAAATTGAAGAGAAACCTTCAGCCACAAGTAATTGACCTAATGTTTCATCTAACTCTAAATTTTTAACAAAATTTTCTGTTTTTTCTTTAAATTCTAACTGTCTTCTTTCAGAGTCTTCTTGATCTGTCATTATATTAATTTCATAATTTAATAACTTTGTAGCTAATCTAACATTTTGACCTCTACGGCCAATTGCTTTACTTAAATTTTCTTCTGTTAAAATAACATCTAATTTTTTTGCAACACTATCAACATTAACCCTTTGCACGTCTGCTGGTGATAATGCATTTGAAACTACTATAGCCGGATCTTCAGACCAATTAACAATATCAATTTTTTCTCCTTGAAGTTCATTAACTACAGCTTGAACTCTTGATCCTCTCATTCCAACACAAGCTCCAACTGGATCTAATGAGGTATCAACTGCCTTAACACAAATTTTTGCTCTACTTCCAGGATCTCTTGCCGATGATTTAATTTCAATTAATCCATCATAAATTTCTGGAACTTCTTGAACAAATAATTTTTCCATAAATTTAGGGTGAGCTCTTGATAAAAATATTTGTTGCCCTCTAGTTTCTCTCCTAACATCATAGCAATAAGCTTTAATTCTATCTCCTGCCTTAATATTTTCTCTTGGAATCATTTCATTTTTTTGGATTATTCCTTCAGCTCTACCTAAATCAACAACTACATTGCCAAACTCTAAACGTTTAACAATACCACTTAAAATTGAATCTTTTTTTTCTATGAAATCATTGTATTGTCTTTCACGCTCAGCTTCTCTTACGTTAAAGCTAATAACCTGCTTTGCGGTTTGTGCAGCTATTCTTCCAAAATCAAATGATGGTAACGGTTGTAAAACCTCATCACCAATTTTTTTATCTTTATTTTCTTCATCTAAGATTATTGCGTCTTGAAGGTTAATCTCTATGTTTGTATTTTCTGGATTTTCAGCAATTATTAATTTTCTAAAAATTCCAATATCACCACTTTCTCTGTTTATTAAAACTTTGATTTCATTATCTTGCCCAAATTTAGATTTTGCTGCCTTTGCAATTCCTGTTTCCATAGAATCAATTATTAATTCTTTATCAATAGACTTTTCTAAAGCAACTGCTTCAGCTATTCTTAATAATTCTAGTTTATCAGATCTTCTATTTAACATATTTTTTTGGCTCCAAAAAAAAATGGGCTGAAGCCCATTCTGCAATTTCAATAATGTAAGGGCAATATATAAAGAATTTTTTTTAATTCAATAGCTACTATTTAAAAAAAAGGCTTTTTTTATCGGTTTTTTCCCAAGAAAATGAACCATTAGCCTCTGGTGCTCTTCCAAAGTGACCATAAGCTGCAGTTTTCTCATAAATTGGTTTATTTAAATCTAACATTTCTCTTATTCCTCTAGGACTTAAATCAAAGTTTTCTGAAATTTTTTCTAAAACAAATTTATTTTTTTCCATGTCATTATCAAATAAATCTACATAAATAGATAAGGGTTTTGAAACTCCTATTGCGTAAGCTAATTGAATTAAACATTTTTCAGAAATATTAGAGGCAACCACATTCTTTGCAATATATCTTGCGGCATAAGCTGCTGATCTATCTACTTTAGTTGGATCCTTACCAGAAAAAGCTCCTCCACCATGAGGTGCTGCCCCTCCATAAGTATCAACAATAATTTTTCTACCTGTTAAACCACAGTCTCCATCTGGTCCACCTATTACAAAATTTCCAGTTGGGTTTACATAAAATTCTTTTTCATCAAAATCTTTTAAAAAATGTTCTGGAATTGATTTTAACATATATGGTGTTAATAATTCTCTTACCTTGGCCTGATCTATATCAGCTGAATGTTGGGAAGATATCACAACTGATTTAACTTTAGTTGGTTTGCCCTCAATATATTCAAAAGTAACTTGGCTCTTTGAATCTGGTTCTATATTTTTTAATATTCCAGACTTTCTATCTTCTGCCATAAGTCTTAAAATTTTATGTGAATAGTGAATAGGTGCTGGCATTAACTCTTCTGTTTCGTTACAGGCATATCCAAACATTATTCCTTGATCTCCAGCTCCCTCCTCTTTATTGTCTTTAGAATCTACACCCATAGCTATATCTGCAGATTGTGAATGAAGATGACTTTCTATCTTTGTTGCTTCTCTCCATGTAAAACCATCTTGATCATAACCAATGTCTTGAATGCAATCTCTAACTTTTTGAATAAGATCTTCTTCTTTAATCTCTGGACCTCTTACTTCTCCAGCAAGAACAACTTTGTTTGTTGTAGTCAGTGTCTCACATGCAACTCTAGAAAAAGGATCTCCAGCAAGATAGCTATCTACCACCATATCTGAAATACGGTCTGATACTTTGTCAGGGTGTCCTTCTGAAACTGACTCGCTGGTGAATAGAAAATTTTTTAAATTACTCATGTTTAAGTCTATTAAATGAAAAAATTAAAAAAATATATACTAAAATTAACATTAAAAAGATTTTATTCCCGTATAACATAAAAATTGTGGATTTAACTAATTTGCTCTCAGATAGCTCTACATATCCTCTTGATCCAAACTCTACCTCTTGCTCTACAATCCCTATAGGGTTGATAATTGCAGAAATGCCATTGTTTGCAGATCTAATTATATACTTACCACTTTCAATAGATCTAAATATGCTATGCGAAAAGTGCTGCTTAGGGCCTACAGAATTTCCAAACCAACCATCTTCTGAAATATTAATTATATAATCAAAGTTACTGTGTCTAGATAATTTACCTGAATAAATTATTTCGTAACAAATTAAAGGAAGCAAATTTAAATCGATTTTATTATTTTTTACATTAAGTGGAATTCTATTTTTTCCACTGACAAACGATTGATAACTATTAGTTACAGTTTTAAGGCCTATTAAACCAAAAATACTCTCAAAGGGGATAAACTCACCAAATGGAACCAAATTAACTTTATTATAATTTGCAAGGAGATCTAACTTATTATCAAAAATAGCCATTGAATTAAAAAGTAAATTTTTATCATTTTTTTTTTCTACACTATTCAGCCCAATAATAATTACGTCATCCTTTCCAAAATTATTTAAAAATAAATTTTTATAAACCCCCATATCTCTTAAGTAACTGTCTGGAATAATCCCTTCTGGCCACAAAAAAATTGTAGGTTCTATTTTTGTTGGAGCACTTAACTCTATAAGCTCATTAATTATTTTTAATTCATCTTGTTCTGAATAGAATCTATCTAGACTAATATTTGGTGATATTGCTTTAATTGTGTAAGAGTTTTTTCTAACCTCTAAAGATTCAAAATTATTATTTTTAAAATGACCAAATATTAAAAACCCAGCAGACATTAAAGTAAATAAAAAACAAACTATAATTTCTTTTCTGGAGTTTCTTAAAATAAATAAAGCAGGAACGGTAAATAAGGAAATACAAATTAAATTAAAGGAATAAGTTCCAATAATAGAAAGGATTTGAATAAAATAAATACTGTTTGAAAAACTAAATACGATTAAATTCCATGGAAAACCTGTAAGTATAGAGCTCCTGACAAATTCAATTGTTCCAAATAAAATTGAAAAAATAAAAAAAGAAATAATTACATTTTTTGAATAAAAAACTGAAAATAAATATGTAATTAAACCATAAAATATGGCCAAAAAAGCTGGTAATAAGATTATAGCAACTGGAATTAAAAACTTAAAACTCTGATCAAAAGTCAATGAAATTGATATCCAATATAGACTAAATAAAAAATATCCAAATCCAAAATACCACCCATATTGAAAAAAGGATTTATTGTGTGGTGTCTTTTTTTTTTTCTTAAAAATAAAAATAAAAAATAAAGAAAAAGTAATAAAATTAATTATAAAATAATTATATGGTGGTAAGCTGTAAGAGCTTATTGCTCCTAAAAAGATAATATAAAATGAATTTAAAAATTTTTTTTTAAGCAAGTTTGACAATCTTTGTTTTAATAGTTTTGAAAATTTTTTCTTCTTCAGTTAACATCTCTTTAAAGTCTTTTAATTTAATATGGTCATAACCTAGTAAATGTAAAAAACCGTGAATAAAAATCCTAGTTACTTTGCTTTTAAACTCTAGAGCACTTAAGACTTTTGGTTTATTCATAAACCCGTAACTAATAACTATGTCCCCAATATAAGGTGATTTTTTTATATTAAGTTTTTTTTCAGAAGGAAAAGATAAAACATCTGTTGATTTATTTTTATTTCTAAATTTTTTATTTAATTTCTTAATATTTTTATTGTTTGAGAGTAAAATTGTTAAGCTTATTTTTTTTTTAATAAACCTATATTTTTTAGGAAAAACTCGCACCAAAGAATTAAAAAAAATATCAGATTTTTTAATTTTTCTATTCCAAAGTTTGCTCTCTAAAACCACATCAATGCTAATCATTTTCTTGATCTGAATACGCTTTTACAATCTTGGAGACTAAGGGGTGTCTCACAACATCAGAATGGTCAAAATCTACTACTGAAATTTCATTTAAATGTCCTAATAAATTTTTAGATCTATTTAATCCAGACATGTTCTTGTGGGCCAAGTCAATTTGAGATGGGTCACCATTTATAACAATTTTTGAATTTTCCCCAATACGTGTTAGAAACATTTTAATCTGCGTATCTGTTGCGTTTTGTGCCTCATCTAAAATTGCAAAAGAGTTTTTTAAAGTCCTGCCCCTCATAAACGCTAAGGGTGCTATTTCAATATCACCAACCTCAATCATTCTTTGAATTTTTTCATAATCAAAAAGATCATAAAGAGAATCGTATAGAGGCCTTAAATAAGGGTCTACTTTTTCCTTCATGTCTCCTGGTAAAAAACCTAATCTTTCACCTGCCTCTACAGCCGGTCTTGACAAAATAATTCTTTCAATTTTTTTATCAAGCAATAATGTCAAGCCAACTGCAACAGCTAAAAATGTTTTGCCTGTCCCAGCAGGACCCGCTGATATTACAATATCACTTTTTCTTAAAGCTCTAACATATTCTTTTTGTTTTTCTGATCTTGGTATTACTGATTTTTTAGGAGTTTTGATTATGTCTGAGACATTTTTATTTTTTACTTTTTCTTCAATCATAAATTTATCTATAGATGAGAATATATCTTTTTTTTCAATACTTCCATTATTAATAAACTGATTGGCTAAAAATTGAATAGCATTTTTTGTGATTTCATTTTGTTCTGGAGTGGATTTTATCAAAATAGAATTGCCTCTAGAATATAAACTTGTATTGGTAATTTTTTCTAATTCTTTTAGGTTTTCATTAAACTCACCAACTACACCCATTAACAAATCGTTGTTATGAAATATTACACTTAAAGAATTATTGTCCGAATAGACAAATTTTAGTGTCGAGTTAATTTTCTTTGAAACTGTATTGTTCAATTTTTATGCTACTTTTTGTTTATAACTTTCTTTTAATTTCCCGAACAAAGTGTTTTGATTGCTACTGGTTATTTCAACTTGCACAACTTTTCCAATGTTTTCTAGATCACCGTCAAAAATCACTGAAGTCATATATTCTGTTCTGCCAAATAACTTAATTTTATCTTTCATTCTATTTTCAACTAAAACATTAACTATAGTAGTCTCTAAAGATTTATTTTTTTCTATTTGATTTTTAAATAATTTTTTTTGTATTATTTCTAATCTTTCTTTGGATTTATTTTTATCAACTAGATCAAGATCAGCAGCTATAGTGCCTGGCCTTGGGCTAAAAACAAAGGAATATGAATTAGTAAACTTTATTTTATCAATTAATTTCATTGTATTTTTAAAATCATCATCATTTTCTTCTGGATAACCAATAATAAAATCACTTGAAAACTCTATATTTGGGTTAATTTTTTTTAGTTTTTCACAAATTACCAAGTATTCTTCAACAGTATGCTTTCTGTTCATTAATTTTAAGATTTTGTTTGATCCACTTTGCACTGGTAAATGGACTAGAGGCATTAATTTATTTAATTTTTTATACATATTTATTAAATCATCAGTCATATCTTTAGGGTGGGATGTTGTGTACCTGACTCTCTCCAATTCATCAAAGCTTTCTAACTCCATCAATAGATCTGATAATCTAAATTCTTTATTTTTATCCCTATAGTTATATGCGTTAACATTTTGTCCTAAAAGAATAATTTCTTTAGCACCACTTTGAATGATTTCTCTTGCTTCATTTATAATTTGATCAAATGGACGAGAATATTCAGGCCCACGTGTATATGGCACTACACAAAAATGGCAAAACTTATCGCATCCTTCCTGGATTGTTAAAAATGAAGACACTTTGCTATCTTTATTTTGTATTTTACTTAAATAGTTAAATTTTGAAATTGTATCAAACTCCGTTTCTTCTTCTTTTTTTTTATTCTTTGTGTAATTCTGTATGGCATCATTAATTTTATGATATGATTGTGGACCAACTACCATGTCAATATAGGGTTCTCGTTTCAGCATCTCCTGATTTTCTGCCTGAGCAACACACCCTGCTACAATCACAATTGGTTTTTTTTTAGATCTAAAAATTTTTTTTACTCTTCCAATTTCATGATAAACTTTTTCTTTTGCCTTGTCTCTAATATGGCAGGTATTTAAAAGATAACAATTTGCATCTTCATACTTATCTGTTTTTTCAAAGCCTATTTTTTTTACTATATCAAATATGCGATTTGAATCATATTCATTCATTTGACAACCAAAAGTTTTAATAAATATTTTTTTTGACATTTATTTAGGTTTTTTTTTGATCCCATATAATTCTAGTTTATGATCCACTAATCGATAACCATATTTGTCTGCAATTCTTTCTTGTAATTTTTCAATCTCATCATCCACAAACTCTATAATCTCACCTGACTTAACATCAATTAAGTGATCGTGATGACTTTCATTAAGCTCTTCATATCTTGCTTTTCCTCCTTTAAACTCATGTTTTGCCAAAAATCCAAATTCCTCAAATACTTTTACTGTTCTATAGACTGTTGCAATACTAATTTTTGCGTCAATTTTTGAAACTCTATTGTAAAGCTCATCTACATCAGGATGGTCACTAGATTCTGACATAACTTTAGCAATGATCTTTCTTTGGTCTGTAAGCTTAACTCCTTTAGCTAAACATTTTTGTTCAATATTTTTTGACATAGTTAATTTTAACTTAAATAAATAGGATTAATCAAATTCTTTTTAATTTTTAATTTCTCACACAAGTATGGCACATCCTCATATTTAATAGTGTAAGATTCTCTAAAATCATCAAAACTAAAGCAATAGTAATCAATTTTTCTTGCTAAAAATAAAGCTTTAATTGTCGCTAATGAATTTCTAATACCAGCAAAACTACCTGGGCCTCTATTAACATAAATGGCATCCACATCATCTAGAGAGCTTTTATTAGCTTTTAAAAGCTCATTAATTAAAATTATCAATTTTTCAAAATTAATTTTACTATTTTCATGAGTACAAGTATAAATATTTTTACTAACAATGAATGTTAAAAAAATTTTATCTCTTACAGCATCTACTATCAAGTTGTTCATTATAATATTGTTATTTACTTCTAGTTCTAAAGCAGAAGAAAATAATATCAAATATTATTCTGACGATATGGGAATTCTTTCTTTGATGTATCATAGGTTTAATGAGAATAAATATCCCTCAACTAATATTCAAATGGACGTTTTTAAACAACATATTGAAATAATTAAAAGCTTAGAATATGATTTTTTTGACCCGAATGATTTAAAAAAAAATTTTCATGTCAAAAAAGAAAATAAAAAAATACTTATTACTATAGATGACGCTTTCTCATCATTTTATGAGTTTGCCTGGCCTTATTTAAAAGAAAAAAAAATTCCTTTCATTCTTTTTGTTTCTACTGAAGCTGTTGGAAAAAATGGATATATGACCTGGAAACAAATTAAAGAATTAGAAAAAGAGCCAAACACCTATATTGGTAACCACTCTCATTCACATGATTATTTGGTGGATCTAAAAAATAATAATTTTATAAATGACATTGATATCGCAAATCAAACTTTTATTAATAACATTGGATATAATCCTATTTTTTTCTCTTATCCATTTGGCGAATATAGTAATTTTATAAAAGATCACATAACTAAAAATTTCAAATTTGCTTTTGGTCAGCACTCTGGTGTGATCGACATTAATAAAGATCGTTATGAATTACCAAGGTTTCCTATTAATGAAAAATATGGAGATCTAAAGAGATTTAAATTTTTAATTAATCTACACCCCTTACAATACAAGGTTCTATATCCAAATGAAAAATATTTAATCAAGAATAATCCTCCCAAATTATCTGTAGAATTTTTTGATAATCAAAAAAATTTAGATAACATCAATTGTTTTTCTGATGAAGGAAACAAGTGGCAAAAATCTAATATTAATTTTGATAAAGATATATTAAATATAAATTTTAAAGATAAGTTTTTATTTCGTCGAGGTAGGGTTAATTGCTCTTTAAATGATAATGGAATTTGGAGGTGGTTTGGAGTTCAATTTTCTATTAATCAAGATTAAATTAAACTCTTTAGATCCATACTCATAGGTAATAATTTAGCATCATCAAAATCTTCTAAATTATTTTGTCTTATTATTTGTTGTAAAATTTTAACATACTCTTTTCCAGTTTCTGCATATTTGTCCAAATGTTCTGAAAGAATCATGCTATCAAGTTTTTTACCTTCATTTCTTAGTTCAGCTCTAACACTCCTAAAATCTTTATAAGTTGAGTGTGTATTTAAATTTCTTTGATATGCTTTTACAGAAGCCTGTAATACTTTAAATTTCATAACTTTATGAGTGCTATCACCATCGGCACCAGCAGGTTTTATTCCCTCTCCTGACCATGTCCATTGACCAAACAATGCGTTCCCCTGTTGTGCAAACCGTGATGTGCCCCATCCTGTTTCTTTTGCAGCTTGAGCAATTGCCATTGAAACTGGCACCTCATCCATTCTAATCTTTAATGTGGGTAAATCTTTATTTACTACACCATATTGTTTGAATTTAGAATTTAACCAATTTTTTTCAGTCGTTGTATTTTTACTTTTGTTCAAGACATTAAAAAGTTTATTACGATCTAATTTTATGTTGTTATTTTCTTTAATTACCAAAGGTAAAATGATTTGAATAAATAGATCTTTTCTTTTTTTTGTATTTTCAATTTGTTTAATTTCTTTGGGTAACAATGTAAGTGAGATTGGTTTGACTAATTTATTTTTTCTTACATCTTCTAGGTTATAATTAGTTGATTTAAATAATTCTTCGATAGTTGAGGCGCTCAATCTTACAGTATCCGTAGGTTCTTCATCAAATTTGAATATATCTTCAAATAAAAATTTTTTGTCTAAGTCATCATCTAATTTAACTTCTTGGTTTTCTAATAGTTTTTTTAAGTTATTTTTTGAACTCTTTTCAAAATCTTTAGAAAAAATCATATTTTCATTTGTAAGATCAACAACTAATGGTGTTATAAAAAAAATTGATATTATTATTAAACTGCTTAAAAAAGTTCTCGATATGGTGTTGAGGTTATTATCGTCTTCTTTTTTTTTCGTTTTTTTTCTTATAACAAATCCTTTTTTTATTAGAAATTTTTTTATTTCATGTATGGAATATATATTATTTTTCATAACTATATTGCAACCACTTCTTTTACTTCAGGCAAATAATGACATAAGAGATTTTGCACACCTTGCTTAAGAGTCATTGTTGAGCTTGGACAGCCTGAGCAGCTCCCTTGTAATTCTACTTTAACAATTCCATCTTTGAATTCTTTAAATTTAATATCACCACCATCCTTTGCAACAGCTGGTCTAATTTTTGTGTCTAAAAGGTTTATAATTTTTTTTTCAATTTCTATGAGTTCGCCTCCTTTTTCGTTAAAAAGCTCATTTGCAATTACAAATTCTTTTCCTGTCGAGTAAAAATCATTAATTAGTGAGATAACTATATGTTTGATTTCTTCCCAATCTATATTTTCAGATTTGTTTATAGACAAAAAATCCAAACCTAAAAATACCCCAGTTACACCATTTACTGACAAAAGATTTCTTACCAACTCATTATCTGTCTCTTCTTTTTTTGTTACTTCAAAAGAGCCATTATTAGATACGGTTTTTCCTGGTAAAAACTTTAGTGAATTGGGATTAGGCGTTACTTCTGTTTGTACAAACATAAAATATATATAATGGTTAATAGCAAAAATAATACTAATTAATAAATTTAGTTAAAAACCTACCAATTTTTTAATTTCTGTGATTTTTTTAGAGGCAATTTTGTCTGCTTCTTCAGAGCCTTTAACTAAAATTCCATCTAAATATTTTTCATCATTTAATAATTTTTTTATTTCTTTTGATATTGGTTCAATTTTTTCAATTAGAATTTCAGTTAATTTATTTTTAAATTCCGAAAATTGCTTTCCATTAAATTCATTTACTGATTTTTCTAAATTCTGATTTTGTAAACTTGAATATATTCCCAATAAATTTTCTGCCTCAGGTCTTTCTGTTAAATCTTCAATGTTTGTTGGCATGGGCATGGGGTCTGTCTTGGCTCTTTTTATTTTATTAGATATTTCATTTTTTTCGTCTGTAAGATTAATTCTACTTAAATCTGATGGATCTGATTTACTCATTTTTTTCATTCCATCTTTAAGACTCATTATTCTAGAAAATTGTTTTTGTATTAATGGTTCTGGTGCTTTTAAGAATTCAGGTGTATTAAAATCATTATTAAATTTTTGGGCTATATCTCTACAAAGCTCTAAGTGTTGTTTTTGGTCATCTCCAACAGGAACATGGGTTGCGTCATACAGTAAGATATCTGCCGCCATTAAAACTGGATAGGAATAAAGGCCAATGCTAGCTTTTTCTTTATCCTTTCCAGCTTTTTCTTTAAATTGCGTCATTCTATTAAGCCATCCAATTCTTGAGACACAACTTAAAATCCACGCTGCCTCAGAGTGAGCAGAAACCATCGACTGATTAAAAATAATGCTAGTATTGGGATCTATTCCACTCGCTATAAAAGTTGCAGCTGTCTCTCTTATGTTTTTTTTTAATTCTTTAGGATTTTGCCTAACAGTTATTGCATGAAGATCTACAACACAAAAAATACATTCATTTCCTTCTTCATTTTGCAAGTCTACAAAATTTTTAATTGCTCCTAAATAATTTCCTAAATGAAGGTTTCCAGTTGGCTGCACACCTGAAAAAATTTTTTTGCTCATAATTAATACTTTAGATGAATATCATTAACTTTAAAAGCTTTGATAAATAGTGCTATCAAAATATAGAAAGTTAATCCTAATATTGCTGCACCCACAAGGTATGCTGACTTAAAAACTTCTTCATAAATTAGTTTATCATCTAAAAAATGAATTAAATAATTAAAAAATATTCCCATCAGTATCGTAGCTGCTAAAATCTTTATAAATCTGTCTACGAAAATTAAATTAAAACTAAATAGATTTCCTTTTTTTAAGTAAATAAATAGAAAGATTGCATTAAACCAGGAAGATATTGTGGTTGCTATGGGTATAATTAAAAATCCAGTTTCTTTAAAAAAAACAATACTAATAATAACATTCAATAAAACTGAAGCTAAAGAAATATAGAATGGAATTTTAGTATTGTGTCTGGCGAAAAAAAAGGTGGAAAAAACTTTAATTAAAGCAAAAGCAGGTAATCCAATTGCAAAATAGAACAAAGCTTTTGCAGCATTTTCAACACCCTCTTCATCAAATGATCCGTATCCAAACAAAGAGGACATAATTTCTTCTGATGCAATTAATAGTGCGATTGAGGCTGGTAAACTTAAAAATAAACTCAACTCTAAAGCTTTGTTTTGAATCAGGTTTATTTTTTCTTTTTTCTTTTTTTGAACATACTTAGAAAGTTGAGGAAGTATCACTGTGCCTATTGCAATTCCAGCAATTGCAAGGTTTATTTGATAAATTCTATCTGCGTAATAAAGATAAGATACTGCGCTAGCCTGGAAAGATGCAATAATTGTTCCTACCAAGATGTTTATTTGGGTAACACCAGAAGAAAAAATGCTTGGTAATAGTTTTTTAAAAAAATCTTTAATTTTTTCATCTATTTTAATAGTCAATTTTAATTGAGGTGAAAAATATTTTTTTATAAAAAAATATAAAAATATAAATTGTAATAATCCTGATAAAGTAACCGCATAAGAAAGATAATATACTAATTGATCATTTAAAACTCTACCAAAAAACAGTACCCCAATTAAAAGAATGTTTAAAATAATTGGTGCAGCTGATGCAATAGCAAATTTGTTATGAGAGTTTAAAATTGCGGAAAAAAAGGATGCCAGGCTTATAAACAATAAAAAAGGGAAAGTAATTCTCGTCAAGGTTATAGCTAATTCCATTTTTTCTGAATCTCCCTCAAACCCTGGTGCGATCAGAAATACGAATAATGGCATTAGCATTTCAACAGTGAGTACTAAAAAAAATAATCCTAAAAAAAGTAAATTAAAAACATTATTGGCAAAAATTTTTGGCTGTTTTTTTTTATTTAATAAGGATGAGTAACTTGGAACAAACGCTGCATTAAATGTTCCTTCTGAAAATAACCTTCTAAATGTATTTGGAATTCTAAATGCAACAAAGAAAGCATCAGCTAAAGGTCCGGCACCAAGAAATACTGCT
>Ga0308004_10000659_pt1 | contig 16049 bp, 18 predicted proteins | sample Neamet38_FD_203156 | JGI IMG/M metagenome (GOLD analysis project Ga0308004, IMG submission 203156) | Marine microbial communities from water near the shore, Antarctic Ocean - #38 | ecosystem: Environmental > Aquatic > Marine > Unclassified | place: Southern Ocean | collected 2014-06-06 | reverse complement strand
AATAACCCATCAATATTACAGGCTTTGATTGTTTTGATTTTTTAAAATTTTTAACTATTGAAAAAACATCTTTGATTTTAATCCCATTTTTTAAAGCTCTGTAGGCACTTGATTGAATTTGACCACCATCTGCAATTGGAGTGTTATGAGGAAAGCCTATTTCACAAATATCAGCATAGTCTGCAATTGATTTTAATATTTCTAGTGATTTTTTTTTAGTATTGTCACCTGCAACTGTGTAAGTGATTAATGCGGGTCTTTTTTCATTCTTAGTTTTTTTAAATACTAAATTAATTAAAGACATTTTAGTTATTTTTCCCCAATCTTGCTTTTAAAATATCCCTATCTTTTTTTGCATCTCCACATGAGTTTACTATAATGATTGTATTTTTATTTAACTTAGGAGCAACTTTGATTGCTTCTGCAAAGGCATGACATGGCTCTAAACTTGGGTTTATTCTTTCAAGTTTTGTAACAAGTTGATAGGCTTTTAAAGCACACTCATCTGTAGCGGTCGTATATCTGGCTCTTTTGGTATCTTTTAAGAAGCAGTGCATAGGAGACACGCCTGGGTAATCTAATCCAGCAGAAATCGAAGCAGTATCATTAATTTGTCCTTCATTATTTTGACAAACATAAGCAGCAGCACCATGTAAAATTCCAAGTTTAGCACCATTCGTTAAAGGTGCCGCATGAAGCTTAGAATTTTTAGGCCCCCCAGCCTCAACACCAATCAATTCAATTTGTTTTTTGTCATAATCCATAAACTCACTCCAAAAACCATAGGCTGAACTTCCGCCACCCACGCAGTTAATGAGTTTAATATTTTTTGGAATTTTTTTAAACTCATATTGAATTTGAGGTTTTAACTCTCTTGAAATTTGAGCTGTGCTCCAACCACAAATTTTAACAAATATATTAGGACCAACAGTTGAGCCAACACACATATGAGTATTATCACAATTTGAAACCCAGTACCTCATACACTCACTAACAGCATCAACAAGTGTTTGGCTTCCAGAGTAAACAGGCACAACTTCAGCTCCATTGCTTTTCATTGCATCAACATTTGGTTTTTGTCTCTTTATGTCTTTTGCACCCATAAATATTTTACATTTAAGACCAAATTTCTTAGCAGCCATGCTTAACATCTTGCCAGCATAACCAGCTCCCGTGTCACCCACGACATATTTTTTGCCTGCTTTCTTAGCAATAAGACAATGAACTGTCGCATTATAGATTTTATGAGCACCTCCGTTCGCCTCAGACACCATTTTGGCATATATTTGGGCACCACCCAGATGATTAGAGAGATTTTGAAGTTTTATAAATGAAGTGGGCGAACCTACATAGTTCTTAAAATAGTAGTCTCTTTGTTTGAGAAATTTTTTGTCATATCTAAGCCTTTCAAAGAGAATAGTTAAATCCTCAATAGGTTTTTTTAGAGTCTCTGGAATAAAATTTCCACCAAACTTACCACCCCAAAAACCATTTTTGTCATGTTGGTCGATTAAAGGAATTTTCTTTTTAAGTTTCATCATTTATTTGTTTAATTTTTTCTAAAAAAATATTTATTTTTGAAATATCTTTTAATCCAGAAGTTTCTAGACCTCCAGAAATATCTATAATGTCTGCTATTTCTTTGAAATTTTCAAGATTATCTTTTAGCTGAATATTTCCTGCCAACATTAACTCCTTGTTTATCTTAAGATTTTTAATTAATTGGTGGTCAAATGATATACTTTTTTCATAACCTTTACTGTCGAATAATATTATGTCGGCAAGCTCATTAAATGCCATATATTTTACGACATCATTTTGGTTTTTAACAGTAATAGCAACTATAATTTTTTTATTATATTTTTCTATAATAGATTTTATTTCAACTGGAGTGCAATCATAAATTTGATAATAATCAAAGGATAAATCTTTTATTTCCTCAAGAATATTTTCATCAGGCCTCACTAATACAGCAACATATTTTGAATTTTTTTTGTCTATTTTTAAAAGTTCTTGAACCTGGTTTTGCCCAACAAACCTTTTAGATTTGGGGTAGTTAACAATAAAACCAATATACTGAGGTGGGTTGGGGTGTTCTGTTAAATATTTTAATGTTTCACAACTGGAGATTCCACATATTTTTGACTTCATCTAATCTATCGAAAAAAGGATGTTTTTTATATTTTTTTGTGGGTCGCCTTTAGTAATAGGTCTACCAATTATCAAACAATCACTACCTTCTTTAATCGCCTCATTAGCAGTCATAGTTCTTTTTTGATCATCTTTTGCATTTTCTACTCTAATCCCTGGTGTAAAACATTTAAGTTTTGGTGCAATTTCTTTAATCATTTTAATCTCAAGTGGGCTACAAATAATCCCATATAAATCAGCCTCCATTGCAATTTGAATCAGTGTTTTAACCTGGTCCTCAACCTTATTGCTAAAACCTAAGTTTTCTAAATCTTCATCATTAAAGCTTGTTAATACAGAAACACCTAATAATCTTAAACTGATTTCCTGTGCGGCTTGATTGGCAGCTTTAAGGGCATCTAATCCATTTAGAAGATGAACCGTTGCATAATCTACATTTAGATTTTTAAGTGATTTTACTGATTCAACTAACGTATTTTTAATATCGAAAAATTTTCCATCATAAAAAATAGGTTTTTTAAACCTTGAAAGCTCTCTTATTTCTTCTGGGCTTCTCTGGGTGATATATTGTAATCCAATTTTAATACCCGATATATCTTCATGAATTAATTCCAATAAATTTAATATTTCTTTTTGACTTGATACATCACAGGCTACAAAGATATTTTTATTAGTCATTATTTAATTTTTTAAACATTTCCTTTGCCATTTTAAAGTGAATTGTCTTTTTTTGAGGCGTATTTACTTTCTCCCCTGTTTTTGGGTTTCTGGATATTCTTGCCTTTTGAATATTCGTTAAAAAAATACCAAAACCTCTTAATTCAACGCGATCCCCACGGTTAAGAGCCTGTTTAATTTCATCAAGGATTATATTCGTGAATTTTTTTAGATCTTTTTTTAAAAAATTTGGGTAGTTATTTGCGAGTTGTTTTAGAAGCTTTGATTTTACAATAGCCAATTTCTATTCGTCTTCTTTTTTCTTTTTCTCTAAATCATCAGAAAGTGATGAAAAAGGCAGATTTTTACCTGATGCTTCTGACCCGTAAGTGTCTAAGGCTGTTTTTCTCTCAATCTCTTCAAGTAATTTAATGCTTAATATAGCTTTTCTTTTGTCTAAATCTAGTTCTGCGATTGCACAATCAATTCTTTCTCCACCTGTAAATCTAGCAGGTCTAGCATCTGCGGCATTGATTGCTATCGCAGATTTTTTAATAATAAAGTCCATCTCACAACCCTCGGGTCTCACAACAAGTCCCTTGTTGTCAGTTGAAATAATTTTAACAGTAATAGTTTGTTTTGCTTTTTTATTGTTAAACCAATCGAATGGATCAGGTTGAGTTTGACGTAAACCAACTCTAACTTTTTGTTCTGTTGCTTTTACTTCTAAAACTTTAACTTTTAATTTGTCCCCAACTTTATGCTTGGCTAATTCTTCTTCACCATTATTTAAATATGTAAGATCGTTGCAGTGTAAAAAAGCATCAATATCTAAACCATCAATTTTCAAGAATATCGAGTATTCATTTTTACTAGCTACTTCACCCTCCACCTCTGATCCAATCGGATATTTATTCTCAAAAGTTTCAAAAGGATTTTCAGTAGTTAATCGGTGTGAGATAGCAACTCTTCTTTTCTCCTTGTCAATTTCAGTAATGATGCAATCTATCTCATCATTTACCTTAAACATTTTTTTTGCTGATATACTTTTCTTAGTCCAGCTTAATTCGCTCGAATGGAGTAAAGTTGATAAACCCTTTTCAAGTTCACAAAAAGCTCCAAAGTCCATAATCTTAACTACTTTAACTTTGTAAATTTTATTTAATTCGTAGTTTGAAATATTTTCAAATGGATCTGGTAAAAGTTGCTTTACAGAACAGCCAACTTGTAATTTTTCTTTATCAACAGTGATAACCAACAAGTCATGCTTCTCACCAATTGTAAAAACTTCATCTGGATGATTAACTCTTGAATAGGATATCTCTTGAAGGTGAACTAAAACATCCAACTCACCATTAACACTAAAGAAACATCCAAATGAACTGTAGCCTTTTACTTCAGCACCTTTAATAATGTCTCCAACTTTAAATTTTTCTATAATTTTAATTTTATCTTCTTTTTTAAATGAAGAAATTATCTCTCTTCTTGAAACGCAAGCATTACCCCTAATCTTGTCTAGTTTGATAAGAGCAAATTTTTGTGGTTCATTCATTAAATGACTAATATCCTTTAATGGTTTGTCTGAAATTTGAGATCCTGGTAAAAACATTAAAGACCCAGTGTCTATGTGTTCAACAATACAACCACCCTTAACACGTCCAGTAATTTTTCCCATGATAGGTTCATTTTTTTCATAAGCTTCTACAAGCTTGTCCCAACCTTGAATTTTTTGTGCCTTTGAAGCTGATACTAAAACTTCACCTTTTTTGTCTTCTAATCTTTCAAGAAGTACTGAAATTTTCTCCCCAACTTTTGCTTTGTCTAACATGCCCATGGACTTAAGTTCGTTGATGTCCAGAATAGGCTCAGATTTTAAACCAGGCACCTCAAGGAAAACAAAGTTATCAGTTACTTTATTTACTACGCCTGTAATAATTTTTCCTTCTTCAAGGTTTGCTGTCTTAGTAAACTGTGAATTTAATAATTGTTCGAATTCTTTTGAGGCAGGGTTTGAAAGATCTTTATAAATTTCCATTAAGCTTTTAGTTTCCTATCCATAATTTGTTTAATTTTTAAAAAGCATGCTCTTTTAGTTAAATTTGTAGTATTAATCAAGATCGAATCTTGAGTTTTCTTAAGTGGTGAGATTTTTCTATTATAATCACTTTTATCCCGGTTTTTAATGCTTTTTAAGATATTATTAAAAGATATTTTCTTACTTGACCCTTTTAGTTCTTTATATCTTCTTAATGCTCTAGTTTTTGTGTTTGCAGTTATAAAAAACTTAAAATCCGCATCTGGAATGATCTTGTATGTTATGTCTCTTCCATCCAAACAAGAGCCATTATATTTTTTTGGTGGATAGTAAGCGCTTTTAATTTGATAAATATGAACAAGTTTTCTTATTTTTTTATCTTTTGATATTATGGAAGCCATTGTACCAACCTCATCAGATAAAAGCTTTTTATTTTGTAAATCTTTCATGCTTAATTTACTCATTCTTTTTTTTATTAGGGCATGACTATATTTCTTAGGTTGAGCCAATCTAATATTAGCGATTAATCTATAAATTTTTCCCGTATCTAAGTAAAATAAATTAAAATGCTCAGAAATTAACTTTGCTTGAGTGCCAGCACCTGCAGCCGCCGGCGAGTCTATTGCAACTTTAATTCTATTTTTTAACCTCATAAAGATTTATTTTTTATATTTTTAATTATTTTTAAAAATGAAGGAAAGGATGTATTTATGGAATCTTTATCATAAATTGTCCATTCTCCACCGCAAGTCAAAGCAGCAATAGTACTCATCATAAAAACCCTATGATCTTTTAAATAGTTTTTAATTACAATTGGTGTCTTTATTTCTAAATTTGGCTGCCCGTAAATCTTTATTGAGTCTTTTGTGAGCTCTGTTTTTATACCCATCATATTCAAAATTTTAGATCCCCAGTTTAATCTTGGACTCTCTTTTTGATTGAGTTCAGATATATCTTTAAAGTAAGAAGTTCCTTTTGCTTTCGCAGCAGCTAGAAAAATAATTAAAAACTCATCTATTGCACTACTATTTAATTCTGATGGACAATTTATACTTTTAAGATTCTTTGAACTTTTTATTAGAATGTCAGAAATCCCTTCACCCCTGTAGTTCCTTTTATTTTTTAAAGATATTTTAGCTCCCATTTTTTTTAAGATAGTAATTACTCCTATTCTCGAAGGATTAATATTGACATTTTTAATTAAAAGTTCTGAATTATTTGTGAGTATTGTAAGCACCATAAAAAATGCACTTGAACTTATATCTCCTGGAATTTGATAATTAAATGCATTAATTTTTTTAGGTTTTTTAATATTTATAAAATCATACTTTTTAGTTTTTTTAATCTTAATAGGTATCTTCAAATATTTAAAAAGTAATTCAGAGTGATTTCTTGATTTTTTCGCTTTAATAAAAGTTGTACCTGATGAATTAAGCGCCGCAAGCATAACGCTAGTTTTGCACTGAGCTGAACCTCTATTTTCAATATAATTAATCCCTTTTGGTGATTGAGACCCTAGAATTGACAGAGGAAGTTTATTTTTTTTTTTGTAATAAAATTGAGCACCAAATTTTTTTAATGGTATTGTAACTCTTGAAAAATCTCTTTTCGAAAGACTTTTATCACCAATTATTTTTATTTTTTTTTCTGACTTGACTAATAAACCTAATATTAGCCTTCCAAGTGTTCCAGAATTTTTAGCATCTATTACTAAATCATCTTTATATTTAAAACCGTTAATCCCATTTCCAAAAATTTCACAATGACCATTGCGTACCAACACCTTTATTCCTAATTTTTTCACAGCATCTAGCGCAGCCAGCACATCTTCAGACATTAATAGGTTGTAGCCTTTAGACTTTCCAAGGGCTTGAGAGGCTAAAAGAATCCATCTAATAGACAAACTTTTGTCTCCACTTATGATAATCTTTTTATTAAAAATACCTATTTTTTTGTTAATAAATAATTGGTTTGGCATTTGTAATTTGTTAATTAATCTTAAATGAGTTTCCAAAATAAGCTGTTTTTGCCTCAGCATTCTTGATTAGCATTGCCGGTGTGCCCCTGGCAACGATTTTACAATTAGACAGAATTATTGCAGCATCAACGCATGAAAGAAGATCTCTTGCTTGATGGTCACAAATACAGATACTTATATTTTTTTCAGTTTGTAGATTAACAATTAGTTCTTGAAGCATTTTAATTGTCATTACATCAAGAGCTGCAAAACACTCATCTAAAAGTAGAACTTTTGGATCTCCCATTAATGCCATTGCTATAACTAATTTCTTTTTTTGACCACCAGATAAAAATTTTGCCTCTACATTTAGAATTGGATCAAATTCAAACCTAGAAATTAAGTAGTCGATTTTAATATTTCTATTATTACTTTTTTCTATTAAGACCTCACTCACTGCTTTTAGGTTATCCAGTAAGGTTAGATCATGAAAATACCCACCATATTGTGGCACATAACCAATTTTAAATTTTTTTGTTCTTTCTGCTATAGGGTAATTTAAAACATTCTCCCCATTAATTATTATTGATCCAAAGTCTGGCTTTATTAAACCAATAATTAAATTGAACAATGTAGATTTTCCAACTCCGTTAGGCCCTAGCATACCTAAAATCTCGCCATTATTAATGTTAAAAGTAATATTTTCTAGCAGTTGTCTTTTGCCAAATGAAAAAGAGATTTTTTCTAGCCTAATTAAAGGCTTATTTTCTTTAAATGATTTGATTCTAAATTTTTTTATTATTGCCATTTTACTTTTTAATAATTTTTACTTTTTTACTTTCATTTGTAAATATTTTAGAGTTTTTTGTTATTAAATCAATTTCTATCTTATCGGCAAAAAGTTCATAATCATGATTTCTATAAATTACATTTGTATTCAGCCACACAAAATTTTTTTGGAAGGATAAGTCTATATTTTCGGCAAAAACTTCATGATCTAGATAGCTCAATTGTACATCTTTATTAAAATTAGTTTCATAGTTTATAATGTTGTACTTAGCTGATAGCGAATTTATATAAATTGTATCTTTTTCAAATAACTGAATTTTTGCTACAACATTTTTCATCAAAATAATATCAGGTTCATCAGCATTCACTTCTCCATATTCTGAGTAAATAAGATATTTATTACCCTGATCGTCAGTGGTCTCGTAGCTCATGTCTTTTATTAAATTATTTTGTGATTGTATAATTTCAGAATTGCTACTAACACTCTCTGTGATTTCTGTAATTAATGCTCCTTTACTTGATGAAAAGTATTTGTAGTAAAAAAAAAAAATAATAATTAAGAAAAATATACCAAATACAAATTGAATTATTGTTTTATATTTCATTTATTCAATATTCGCCTGAAGAATATTATGGATATGAATTATTCCGATGGTCCTTTTTTTATTTTTTTCATGTATGCATAAACTTGTTATTTTTTTTTCATTCATAATTCTTAAGGCTTTTGTAGCCAATATATTTATATCAACTGTAATAGGATTTTTAGTCATAACTTTTTTAACACTTAATTTATGAATATCTCGATTGTTTTGACCTACTCTTCTAATATTCCCATCAGTTATTATTCCAGCTGTATTGCCATTTCTATTTCTCACAACTAGTAAACCAAGTTTTTTATTAGTAATTATTCTTAAGGCGTTAACCATATTTTCATTTTCATTTATGAATGGAATTTTATTTTTTATCAACATTAAATCACCAACCGTTTTTAATTGAGATCCCAAGTTACCTGCAGGATGCAACCTTGAAAAATCAAATTTACTAAATTTTTTTTTATTTAAGGTTGCTATTGAGATTGAATCTCCGAGTGCTAACTGTGCAATTGTACTAGATGTTGGAACTATAGATAGACCAGCCTCGCTAACCTCAGGAATAAGTAGCTTAATATTAGATGCTTTATATAATATTGAATTTTTTTTTGAAACTATTCCAATTAGTTTTATTTTATTTTTATTTGCGTACTGAATTATAGGTTTTAATTCTTCAGTTTTACCTGAATTACTAATTAAGATAAGAACATCTTTTTTTGATATACTTCCCAAATTTCCATGCAAGCAATCATTTGCAGACACACAAAAAGAAGGTGTACCTACTGAAGAGAGTGTGGCAGATATTTTGGCTGCTATTAATCCACTTTTTCCGACTCCACATAAAATTACTTTAGATTGACAGCTTGTAATTGCTTCAACTGCTTTATTAAAAGAACTATCAATTGAATTTTTTAATTTTTTTAGTGCGTCGATTTCTAATTCTATTACTTCTTTTGCAATTTTTTTATAATCTTTTTTTTTCATTTAGTGAGCCCATATATCATCTTTAAACAAAGCCAAATCAAGATCTACTCTAGTCTTTAAAAATTTTAAGCAATTATTATATAAATTAATTCTTTTTTCCCTAACTAGAATTTTGTTTAATTCTTCATGAATTTTATGCAAATAAACTACATCGTTTGCACAATATTTAAGTTGAGCTGGTGATAACTCGCCACCAAAATCTGAGCTTTGAAATTGTTTGCTAACATCAATATTTATAAATTCTTTAATTAATGTTTTAAGTGAATGACTGTCCGAATATGATCTAGCTAATTTTGATGCAATTTTAGTATCAAGAATATTTTTAGTATCTGTTTTTAAATAGTATTTAATATGTGCAATATCCGCTCTCCCATAATGAAATATTTTTGTGATCGATTCGTCTGACAGAACCTTTTTTAAATTTGGAGCGATATAGTTTTCTCTATCTAGCTGAATAATATGAGCATCAGAATTACCAGTTGATACTTGAATAAGACATAAAGGGTCCCGCTTAACATTAAGACCCATGAATTCTCCGTCAACCGCTATAATATTGCCTAAATCTAAATCTTCTGGTAGATCACTCTTGTGAAGTTTAATATCAATATTCATTTTTAATTATATATATATGAAAGCGAAAAATTGTCTAATTTTTGGTGGTAGCGGTCAAATAGGTCGTCATTTAATCAGAAAGCTTACTAAAAATAATTATAAAGTTACTGTTGTTACAAGAAACCTTCATCAAAAAGGGTATGTTATTAAAACTCAAGCAAATGCTGGTTATATAGATATTGTTGAAGCCAATATTTTCGATGAGAATAAAATTAGAAAATTATTTGCTAAAACGGATATCTGCATAAATTTAATTGGAATTTTATATGAAAATGGAAAGGGAAATACTTTTAAAAATATTCATTCTATTTTTCCATCAATTTTAGCAAAACTTTGTAAGGAATATAAGGTTCAGCAGTTTATTCATTTGTCTGCGCTAGGTATTAATAAGGCCGTAGATTCAGAATATGCAAAAAGTAAATTAGAGGGCGAATCCAATATCCAAAAAAATTTTCCATTGGCGACAATATTAAGACCTTCTGTTGTTTATTCAGTAGATGATAATTTTACTACAAGTTTTATGACCTTACTAAATAGGCTTCCATTCTTTCCACTTTATTACAAGGGGGAAACTAAGTTTGCCCCAATTCATTGCTCTGATTTGACAGATACTATTTATCATGTTGTTTCTAAAAATATTTATTCAAAGATAATAGAGTGTGTTGGACCTGAAATTTTTTCTTTAAAGGAAATACTAAAAAAATTATTAACATTAATTGGCAAGAGTAGACTGTTAATACCCATGCCTTTCTTTGCTGCAAACCTATCAGCAAAAATTTTTCAATTATTTCCGAAACCACTATTGACAGTAGATCAGCTGATACTTTTAAAATATGACAACGTCCCCTCAAGTAAATATCAAACTAATTTTGAAATAGGGGTGCCAAGCACAAAAATATTTGATCAAGAAGTTGAAAAATATTGTTATATGTGGAGAGAAGGTGGTCAATTTTCTACAAAAAAATATAACTCTAGTAATTCTTAATAGAAATTTTAATACTAAAATTATATAGTTTTACTCATGGCAATTAATCTTATCTATGTTTTAGTCTTTCTTATATTTTCATTTTTAATCTATTTGATTATTAAATCTCTTATCAGGGGTGTACACGGAAAAAATAGAAAAAAATTCTTAAAAAATAATATTAAGCAGTATTAATTTTTTTTTCGGTGTATTGTGGGGTTTCTTCTTCTTTGTCATTAGTAGGCTCTTCTTTTCTTCCTTTTGGCTGGTATGCATAAAGTAGATGAAGCTTACAATAAGAAAAATCTTTTAAAGAAGATCTTCCACAGAAATAAAATGATTGCTCCTCTGGATGTCCAATAGGCCACTTACAAGAGCTCTCATCTAATTCTTCTAATTTTTTTGGGTTTTCTGGCTCAAAGTCTTTTTCAACAATTAATGATTGAAATCTATTTTTTCTTCCCCTTTTTTGTTTGGAATTATTTTCTTCAAAGTTGCTATCAAAATTTTGACTTGAAGAAGCATTTCGAGTTTTGATTTTAGATGATAAGTTTAATCTATGGGCCTTACCAATAACTGCATTTCTACTTAAGCCACCAATTATTTCAGCAATTTGACTTGCTGTATTTCCCTTGCCCCAAAGCTCTTTTAATTTACTAACTTTTTCGTCGTTCCAGCTCATAATCTATATTTAGTATCTTAATTAATTTTAATAACTAGATACAGATCACACATGATTAAAAAAAAAACAATAGATATTTTTGTTTTGTACACAAAATTTTTAAAATTTATATATGATTACTTATGGTTGAATTAAATAAGAAATATCAAATTAATGTAAAAAAATTTGGTTTTATAAACTGGATTGGTTTTAAAAGTTTATGGCTTAAAGAATGCAACAGGTTTATGGCTGTTTGGCAACAAACATTACTATCTCCACTTGTATCAAGCTTATTATTTTTATCAGTTTTATCTCTAGCTTTAGGGAGCAATAGAGGTGAAGTTTTTGGTTATTCTTTTATAAGTTTTTTGGCCCCAGGATTAATCGCGATGAGTATTTTAACTCAATCATTTAGTCATTCAGTATCCTCATTAATGATTGGAAAAATTCAAGGAAATATTGTTGATATGCTTTATGCACCTCTATCTGCATTAGAAGTATCAATGGCAATAATATTGGCGGCACTTACAAGAAGTTTTTTAATTGCAATAATTTCAATAGGTGTTTTTTCCCTAATAGTTGAGATCCCAATAAATAATATTTTATTTATTTTTATTTTTGGTTTCTTAAGTGCATTTATACTGGGTAGTTTGGGTTTTATAACTGGTCTTTGGGCTGAAAAATTTGATCATACGGCAACTGTCACAAACTTTGTTATTACTCCATTAAGTTTTTTATCTGGTGTATTTTATTCTATAGATAAGCTTCCTAAATTTTTTCAAACTATTAGTCATATTAATCCATTCTTTTATATGATTGATGGCTTTAGATATGGTTTTTTAGGAAAGTCAGATGGCTCAATAATTGTGGGATTAATTTACTTAACAATTTTAAGTATTGTCATGTGGTATATCGCTTTTTTTCTTTACAAAAAAGGTTATAAAATTAAATCTTAAAACATGAGTGCTTTAGCAAAAAATTATAATAGAAAAAAAATTTCATTCAGCCATGGAAAGGGAAGTTTTCTTTACTCAACTAATGGAAAAAAATATTTAGATTTTGTCCAAGGAATTGCAGTTAATTCTTTAGGACATGCTAATCCACACTTAATAAAAGCAATCAATAAACAATCAAAAAAACTCTGGCATGTATCCAATGCATTTATAATTCCAGAAGGTGAAAAGTTTGCTTCAAGATTGGCTAAAAAAACTTTTGCTGACTTCATTATCTTTCAAAATAGTGGAGCAGAAGCAACAGAAGCCGCAATTAAAGCTGCTAGAAGATATTTTTATTCGATAGGTCAACCAAAAAAAAATAGAATTCTTTGTGTTAAAAATTCATTCCATGGAAGAACACTGGCCACAATTTATGCTAGTGGATCAAAAAAAATGACAGAAGGTTTTGGACCAAAAGTTGATGGATTTGATCATTTTGAGTTTGGAGATCATAAGTCATTAACAAAATCTATAACAAACAAAACAGCTGCGGTTATGGTTGAAACTGTTATGGGAGAAGGTGGAATTAAGGTTATTCCAGATTGGTGTCTAAAAGGATTAAGAAAAATCTGTAATGAGAAAAAAATTCTATTAATTTTGGATGAAGTTCAATGTGGAATAGGTAGATCTGGAAATTTTTTTGCTTTTGAAAGCTCAAAAATTAAACCTGATATTGTCCCAATTGCAAAAGGCATTGGAGGTGGTTTTCCACTTGGAGCTGTTTTAATGAATAAAAGAGTAGCATCTGGAATGACAGTAGGAACTCATGGCTCAACATTTGGTGGAAATCCACTAGCAATGTCAGTAGGGAACGCAGTTTTAGATCAAATATTTAAAAAAGGATTTCTTGCTAACGTGAAAAAATTATCAAAATATTTTCATTCAGAGCTGAACAAATTAAAGAAAGAATTTCCAAAAAAAATTAAAGAAGTTAGAGGTGTTGGTTTATTAATAGGGATACAGCTGTATAACGATCAAACAAAATTTATCCAAAAATTAATGGATAATAAATTATTGACAATTAGAGCTGCAGAAAATGTTATAAGAGTATTACCCCCACTTAATGTTAAAAAAAAAGAAATAGATATAGCTGTAAAAATTATCAAGAAAGTCTGCTTAACCCAAAAATAAAAATGAATCATTTTATCACACTTAAAGACATACCCGTGAAAGACCTTAGAAGAATTATAATAGATGCAAAAAAAAGAAAAAATAAAAGAAAAAATTTTAGCACCCTTAAAGTGGATAAAGACAAACCTTTAAAGGGAAAATTGCTTATTCAAATGTTTGAAAAATCAAGCCTCAGGACAAGATTAAGTTTTTACCTTGCAATAAAACAATTAGGAGGTGGAACCATAACACTTAGAGCAAATGAACTTCACCTCGAAAAAGGGGGAGAGAGTTTAGCTGATACAGCAAGAATTTTATCAACCTATGGCGATGGTTTTATGTTGAGAACTGATAGTGATAAAAAAATTGAGGAATTTAGTAAATATTTAACAATACCTATTATTAATGGGTTGAGTCCGTCATCTCATCCAACACAAGTTTTGTCAGATATTTTTACTGTTGAAGAGATTAAAAAAAAACCTATTTCAAAATTAAATATTTGTTGGATTGGAGATTCAAATAATGTTCTTAATAGTTTAATTGCAGCATCAATTAAGTTTTCTTTTAAATTAAATATTGGTTGCCCAAAAAATTATGAACCTCAAAAATCTGTACTTGATTGGGTAAAAAATAATAGAGGAAAAATTAATATTTATAATGATACTAAAAAAGCTGCTATGAACGCTGATGTTATTTTTTCAGATAAAGTAATTTCTTTAAATGATAAGGTTAATAAAGTTAAAAAAATCAAAGATTTTAAGAATTTTCAAATTAATCCTAAAACAATGAGTTTTGCAAAAAAGAATGTAACTTTTTTACATTGCCTTCCAAGAGGCACAGAAGTTTCGGATGAAGTTTTTTCAGGTAAAAATTCAAAAGTCTGGGTACAGGCACTTAATAGGGTGCATGTTCAAAAAAGTATTCTGTTGTATTGTTTTGGAAAGCTAGGGTAACAGTTTAGGATTATCACTATTTTTATTTAAGTATTTAATTACAGAGGCTCTATCTTTTTCTTTTCTTAAACCAGCATAGGACATTTTAGTTCCTTTTAAATAAGAGGAAGGTTTTGTTAAGAAACCGTTTAGCTCTTCAAACGTCCACTCTTTACCGTATGAAGCTAAAGCTTTAGAGTATTTATAATCATTTACACCACCAACTGCTCTCCCAACAACGTTGTATAATGCGGGTCCAATTTTATTTTTTCCACCTTTATTTATTGAATGGCATGCCGCACATTTTTTAAAAATTTTTTCTCCACTTGCAATATCACCCAATGCCATAACTGCAGCAATATCAATTCTTTCTACCGCTAGAGTTTCTAGAGTAGTATCTGAAGTTAATTTGTTTTCCACCTCAACCTGATAACCAGGATTTTTTGGTTTTTTTACATGAAAGATACCATCAGCAATCTTTCCTAGCCCTATTACAAGTAATGCAACCATTAAAATTGCAGCAATAATTTTATTTAATTCAAACGAATCCATTTAATTTTAATTATTTTGGACATATAACATGTTAATTAAAAAAATACTTAATTTTTAATTTTATAATTTTGCGTCTGTTAGACGCATAAAGTTGGTAATTTTATAATGGCAAAAACACTAATATTGATCCCATCAAGAATGGCCGCAACTAGGTTGCCAGGCAAACCACTTCTAAAAATTAACAATTTATCAATTATTTCTCATGTTTTTAAAAAAGCAGAAGAAGCTAATATTGGTGAAGTAGTAGTTGCAACTGAGGATCAAGAAGTATTTAAAGATGTTCTAAAAAATGGTGGTAGGGCAATTTTAACTAGCAGTAAACACAAAACTGGCACAGATAGAATTTTTGAAGCTTATAAAAAACTAGATATTAAAAATATTGATTACATATTAAACCTACAAGGAGATGAACCTGATATTAATAAAGACGATATTATTAATTTAAATAATCTCACGATTAATCAAGATGCTGAATTAGGGACGTTGGCAGCAAAAATTAAATATGATAAAATGCTGAACAATAGAAATGTAGTTAAAGTTATTACTGATAAAAAATTAGTAGGAAATAATTTTCCAGTAGCATTAGATTTTACAAGAGATAATTTATCAAAAGATAGCCAAAATATTTATCATCATATTGGAATTTATGTATATAAAACAAGCGTATTAGAAAAGTTTGTTAGTTTAGAACAAACAAATAATGAGAGAAAAAATAAATTAGAACAATTGAGAGCTTTAGATAATAAGTTACAAATAAATGTAGCTTTAGCAAAATCTTCTTCCATAGGAGTTGATACTCAAGAAGATTATCTGGCTATAAAAAAAATTATGGAATATAAAATATAAAATGAGTAAAATTTATATTCAAGGTACCTTTGGAGCCTACTCTCATTTAGCAGCACTTGAAATTGAACCAAATGCAGAAGTTATACCATGCAAAACATTTGAGGAATGTTTTTTAAAAGCATCATCAGAAAGTGGTTCTCGAATAGTAATACCTGAGTCAAATCGCATTACAGGAAACATTGGAATAGAATATTTAATTTTTAAATATAGACTA
>Ga0308004_10000657_pt1 | contig 16051 bp, 14 predicted proteins | sample Neamet38_FD_203156 | JGI IMG/M metagenome (GOLD analysis project Ga0308004, IMG submission 203156) | Marine microbial communities from water near the shore, Antarctic Ocean - #38 | ecosystem: Environmental > Aquatic > Marine > Unclassified | place: Southern Ocean | collected 2014-06-06 | reverse complement strand
TATTTTTAAGCAGTATTAACTTTCTTTTCAATATATTGAGGAACTTCTTCATCTTTATCAGTTGGCTCTTCTCTTTTCCCTTTTGGCTGATAGGCATAAAGTAAATGCAGCTTACAGTACGAAAAATCTTTCAAAGAAGATCTACCACAAAAATAAAAAGCGTCTTCTTCTGGATGTCCAATAGGCCACTTACATGAACTTTCGTCAAGTTCTTCTAATTTTTTAGGATTTTCAGGTTCAAAATTTTTTTCTATTATTAAAGATTGGAATCTACTTCTTCTTCCCTGTCTTGCTTTTGAATTATTTTCTCCTAAGTTGTTTTGAAAGTTTTGATTTGCTGAGGAGCTTTTAGATTTGATTTTTGAGGATAAATTTAATCTATGAGCCTTACCAATAACTGCATTTCTGCTTAGGCCTCCAATAATTTCAGCAATTTGGCTTGCAGTTTTTCCATTGCCCCAAAGTTCTTTTAATTTAACTATTTTTTGTTCATTCCAGCTCATAATCTATATTTAGTGTTTTAATAAATTTTTATAACTATATATAGATTGCACAAGTTTAAAAAAAACACAATAGATAGTTTTGTTTTGTACACAAATAGCTAAAAAAATTTATAAATGATTACTTATGGTTGAATTAGATAAAAAATATCAAATGAGAGTTAGAAAATTTGGTTTTATAAACTGGATTGGTTTTAAAAGTTTATGGATCAAAGAGTGTAATAGATTTATATCAGTTTGGCAGCAAACTTTACTATCTCCACTAGTGTCAAGTTTATTGTTTTTGTCTGTTTTATCTCTAGCTTTTGGGGACAATAGAGGGGATGTACTTGGTTATTCTTTTATAAGTTTTTTAGCACCAGGTTTAATTGCAATGAGCATACTAACTCAATCCTTTAGCCATTCTGTATCTTCATTGATGATAGGTAAAATCCAAGGAAATATTGTTGATATGCTTTATGCACCTTTATCAGCACTTGAAGTTTCTATGGCAATTATATTAGCAGCCATTACAAGAAGTTTTTTAATTGCACTGATTTCAATTGGAGTTTTTTCTTTAATAGTAGAGATACCTATAAATAATATTTTGTATATTTTTATTTTTGGTTTTTTAAGTGCTTTTACTTTGGGTAGTTTAGGATTTATCACTGGTCTTTGGGCTGAAAAATTTGACCATACAGCTACAGTTACTAATTTTATTATTACACCATTAAGTTTTTTATCTGGTGTGTTTTACTCTATAGATAAATTGCCAATGCTGTTTCAAACTATAAGTCATTTCAATCCTTTTTTTTATATGATAGATGGTTTTAGATATGGTTTTTTAGGAAAGTCTGATGGCTCAATAAGTGTAGGCTTAATATATTTAACATTATTAAGTTTTGTAATGTGGTATTTTGCTTTTTATCTCTATAAAAAAGGTTACAAAATCAAATCGTAATTTATGAGTGCTTTAGCAAATAACTATAATAGAAGAAAAATTTCATTTAAAACTGGGAAGGGAAGCTTTCTATATTCGACTAATGGAAAGAAATATTTAGATTTTGTTCAAGGTATTGCAGTAAACTCTCTTGGTCATGCTAATCCATATTTGGTAAAAGCAATTAATAAACAATCAAAAAAGCTCTGGCATGTGTCAAATGCATTTATAATCCCTGAGGGTGAAAAATTAGCTAAAAGATTAACAAAAAAAACTTTTGCTGATTGTGTAATTTTTCAAAATAGTGGAGCAGAAGCGACTGAAGCTGCAATTAAGGTTGCCAGAAGATATTTTTACTCAATAGGACAGCCAAAAAAGAATAGAATTCTTTGTATTAAAAATTCATTTCATGGAAGAACGCTAGCTACAATTTATGCTAGTGGATCAAAAAAAATGACAGAAGGGTTTGGACCAAAAGTTGATGGATTCGATCACTTTGAATTTGGAAACCATAAAGCATTAAAAAACTCTATAACCAGTAGAACTGCAGCTATTATGGTTGAAACTGTCATGGGTGAAGGTGGAATCAAAGTTATTCCAAATTGGTGTCTAAGAGGATTAAGAAAAATTTGTAACAAAAAAAAAATATTATTAATTTTAGATGAAGTTCAATGTGGAATAGGAAGATCGGGAAATTTTTTTGCTTTTGAGACTGCAAAAATTAAACCAGATATTGTGCCAATAGCAAAAGGAATAGGTGGAGGTTTTCCATTAGGGGCAGTTTTGATGAATAAAAAAGTAGCTACAGGCATGGTTGCGGGAACTCATGGATCGACTTTTGGTGGTAACCCCCTAGCAATGGCAGTGGGAAATGCAGTTTTAGATAAAGTATTAAAAAAAGGGTTTCTTTTAAATGTAAAAAAATTATCGAAATATTTTCACTCTGAGCTAGGTAGATTAAAGAATGAATTTCCTAAGGTTATTAAAGAGGTAAGAGGGGTTGGCTTGTTAATAGGATTACAGCTACATGATGATCAGACAAAGTTTATTCAAAAATTAATGAATAATAATCTATTAACAATTAGAGCTGCAGAAAATGTTATAAGAATATTACCCCCACTTAATGTTAAAAAACAAGAGATTGATTTAGCTATAAAAACTATCAAAAAAGTTTGCATAAACTATAAATACAAATGAAACATTTTATTAATCTCAAAGATATTCCAGCATCAGATCTGAGAAAAATAATACAAGATGCAAAAAAAAGAAAAATAAAAAGAAAAAATTTTAACACTCTTGATGTTGATAAAGACACGCCTCTTAAAGGGAAACTGCTTGTTCAAATGTTTGAAAAATCAAGTCTTAGAACAAGACTGAGTTTTTATCTTGCAATAAAACAATTAGGTGGTGGAACTATCACTCTTAAAGGTAATGAATTGCATCTTGGAGAAGATGGAGAAAGTGTAGCGGATACTGCAAAAATTTTATCAACTTATGGAGATGGGTTTATGCTGAGAACAGATAGTGATAAAAAGATTGAAGAGTTTAGAAAGTATTTAACAATACCTGTTATCAATGGATTGAGTCCATCTTCCCACCCAACACAAGTTTTGTCAGATGTATTCACTGTTGAAGAAATAAAAAAAAAACCCATCTCCAAATTAAATATTTGCTGGATTGGTGACTCAAATAATGTTCTAAACAGTTTAATTGCAGCATCAGTTAAATTTTCTTTTAGATTAAATATTGGTTGTCCCAAAAATTATGAGCCTCAAAAATTCGTACTAAATTGGCTAAAAAAAAATAAAGGAAAAATTACCATTTTTAATGATGCTGAAAAAGCAGCTACGAATGCTGATGTAATTTTTTCAGATAAGGTTATTTCTTTAAACGATAAAGTTAATAAAGCTAAAAAGATTAGAGATTTTAAGAATTTTCAAATCAATTCTAAATTAATGAGCTTTGCAAAAAAAGATGTAACTTTCTTACATTGTCTGCCAAGAGGAACAGAGGTCTCAAATGAAGTTTTTTTAGGAAAAAATTCTAAAGTATGGCAACAAGCATCGAATAGAGTGCATGTTCAAAAAAGTATTTTATTATATTCTTTTGGAAAACTAAGGTAGCGGTTTAGGACTATCACTATTTTGATTTAAATATTTAATTACCGAAGCTCTATCAGCTTCTTTTCTTAAACCGGCGTAAGACATTTTTGTTCCCTTTAGATAAGCGGATGGTTTTATTAAAAACCCATTTAATTCTTCAAAAGTCCATGCTTTACCATATGAGGCTAAAGTTTTTGAATATTTATAATCCGTTACACCACCAACGTTCCTTCCAACCACATTATAAAGAGCGGGTCCAATTTTATTTTTGCCACCTTTATTGATTGAGTGACATGCCGCACATTTCTTAAATATTTTTTCACCACTAGTCACGTCACCTTGAGCCATTACAGCCACTATATCAATTTTTTCTACATCATCTGAAGCTTCAGATATGCTGGATGCTAATTGAACTTGTCCTGCAACCTTATATGCAGGATTTTTTGGTTTTTTTACATGAAACGCAACATCTGCAATCTTTCCTAAACCAATTACAAGTAATGCAACCATTAAAATTGCAGCAATGATTTTATTTAATTCAAACGAATCCATTTTATTATTATTATTTTCGACATATAACATGATAATTAAAGAAATACTTAATTTTTAATATTTAAATTTGGGTCTGTTAGACGCATAGAGTTAGTAATTTTATAATGGCTAAAACATTAATATTAATCCCTACAAGAATGGCGGCGACAAGATTGCCAGGTAAACCACTTTTAAAAATTAATAATTTATCGATAGTTTCTCATGTCTTTAAAAGAGCCGAAGCAGCAAACATTGGTGAAGTTGTTGTTGCAACTGAAGATCAAGTCATACTAGAAGATGTGGTAAAAAATGGAGGCAAGGCAATTCTAACTAGCAATGATCACAAAACTGGTACAGATAGAATTTTTGAAGCGTTTCAAAAACTCAATATAAAAAATATTGATTACATATTAAATTTACAAGGAGATGAGCCTAATATTGATAAAGATGATATTATTAATCTAAATGATTTAATGATTAATAGTAAATCAGAGATAGGAACATTAGCTGCAATAACTCAGAATGATAAAATGCTTAATAATAAAAATGTAGTTAAAGTTATTACAGAAAGTAAGCTGGAGAAAAATAATTTTCCAGCAGCATTAAATTTTACTAGAGAAAAACCACTGATAAATAATAAAAATATTTATCATCATGTTGGTATCTATTCATATAAAGTTAACACACTGGAAAATTTTGTTAAATTAGATCAATCTGTTAGAGAGAAAAAAAATAAATTAGAACAATTAAGAGCTTTAGATAATAAATTTAAAATAAATGTAGCTTTAGCAAAGTCTTCCCCTATTGGAGTTGATACAGAAGAAGATTACATAGCTATAAAAAAAATTATGGAATATAAAATATAGAATGAGTAAAATTTATTTTCAAGGAACTTTTGGTGCATATTCTCATATAGCAGCACTTAAAATTGATCCCAACGCAGAAATTATACCCTGCAAAACTTTTGATGAATGTTTTTTAAGAGCATCATTGGAAAATGATTCAAGAATAGTAATACCTGAGTCAAATCGTATTACTGGAAATATTGGAATAGAATATTTAATTTTCAAATATAGACTAAATATATATGCAGAACACTTTCTAAAAATTGAACATAATTTATTAGGACAACTAGGGAGTAGTATAAGTGATATAAAAGATGTTTTTTCACACGCTCAAGCTTTATCTCAGTGCTCAAATTTTATTAAAAAAAATAACTTAGTTGAACATATTCGAGCAGATACAGCAGGTTCTGCAGAAACAATTTCTAAAAATAAGATTAAAAGTGAGGCTGCAATTGCCTCTTCATTAAGTGCTAAGACTTATAAGCTTAAAGTACTTGTACCCAATATTGAAAATGAAAATGGTAATACAACTCGATTCTTAGTTATGGGAAAAGAAGTTTCTCAACCAGATTTTGGTAAAAAAAAATATATAACATCTTTTTTGTTTAAATTAAAAAGTAAGCCTGCTGCTCTTTATCAATCATTGGGAGGGTTTGCGATCAATGGTATAAATTTAACAAAACTTCAGAGCTACCCAGAACAAAATTCATTTAAGTCATATTTTTTCTTATGTGATCTAGATGGCCACATAGAAGATCCTAATGTTCAAAAATCTTTAGAAGAATTAGGGCTTCATTGTCAAGATTTTCACGTGTTAGGTGTTTTTGAGGCTGATAAATTTAGAGAAAAGTAGTTTATAAACTTTTCTTGTAGATTGGAAAACATTACTGTTATAATACTTCTGGAGGCTAGAGGTGAATACTGCTTGAAACCGACCAGATCTTAACAGAAGCAGTCGTAGAGACAGTTTTTCAGGTTCTAGTCTCCTTATAAAAATGAATAAAAATACAAAAGTTTTAGCTTTAAAATATAGACCTCAAACATTTAATGATCTTATAGGTCAAGATGTGGTTGCAGAAACAATATTTAATTCAATTAAAGCAAATAAAGTACCAAATGCTTACCTTTTTACAGGGATTAGGGGAATTGGAAAAACGACTACAGCAAGAATAGTCGCGAAATCATTAAATTGTTCAAATGGAATCGATAATCTCTGTAAAGAAAACTTTTGTGAAAGCTGTAATGCTATCTCAAATTCAAATCATATTGATGTATTGGAAATGGATGCTGCAAGTAAAACAGGTGTAGACGACGTAAGAGATCTTATTGAGTTTTCAAGGTACGGTCCAACAACTGCTAGATATAAGATATTTATAATTGATGAAGTTCACATGCTTAGTAAACAAGCATTTAATGCTCTTTTAAAAACTTTAGAAGAACCACCTGAGTATTTAAAATTTATTTTTGCAACAACAGAGATAAAAAAAATTCCCATCACAGTGGTATCGCGTTGTCAAAGATTTGACCTGTCTAGAATCAAGTCATTTGAATTGTTTGATTTTATAAAAAAAATTAAAGATAAAGAAAATGGGATTGTGTCTGATGACGCCCTTAAACTAATTGTTAAAATCTCTGAAGGATCTGTTAGAGACGCCCTATCTTTACTGGATAGAGGGTTGCTTACATTGGATAAAGGCAAGGAACTGGATTTACCAACAGCTCAAAAAATATTTGGTTATTTTGATAAATCACAATTAATTAGCTTATTTCAACTTATATTTGAAGCAAAAGAAAAAGAAGTTTTAAATGCCTATAGAGAAATTTATAACCAAGGAGTCGAAGCAAAAATTTTTATAAATGATTTTTTAGAGCTTTTGTATTATTTTAAAAATATTGACTCATTAAACGCTGATGGTACAAATTTTTTGTTAAATGATGAAGAGTTCAAAAAAATCAAAGAAATTTCTAAAAATATTAATAATGAAACTTTAATATTATTTTGGCAGTTTACAATTAAAACACTAGAGGAACTAGACATAGTTTCCAATCAGCACCTATCAATGGAAATGTTTTTAATTAGGTTAATTCATTTAAGATGTATTAGAAATATTTCTAATATAAGTTATGAAAATACAGCGGTAGATAATAAAAATACCAATCAAACATCTCCCACTCAGAGGAAAGAGAATGACGATTTATTTGATGTAAAGGACAAGGTAGAAACCATTGACCAAATGAAAAATACAGTTCAAGAAAAAAATATAAAAATTAAAGACGATAAAAGAGGTGAAAAACAGATAAATTCTATAAATTATTTTAATGATTTATTAGTAATCTGTAGTTCAAAAAAAGAGATTAAGTTAAAATATGAATTAGAAAAAAATGTAAATCTTGTTAGTTTTGAAGATCAAAGAATTGAAATTTCTTTTAATGAAAATTTAGATAAAGATTTTATTAAAGATTTATCTTTAAAACTTTATGAGTGGACTGGCAATAGATGGATAATTACACTTAGTAAAACTAAGGGCCAACCTTCAAAAAAAGAAGAGGAAGATAATTTAAAAAAAAAATTAATAGAGAATGCCAAGAATTCTTTAATTTACAAAGAGACACTAGAGAAGTTTCCTGATGCTGAGTTGATTGATGTAAAGGCAATTAAGGAAGGAAATAAAAATGACTGATTTTACAAAAATTTTAGATAAAGCTAAAGAATTAGAGTTAAAAATGAAAGAAAGTCAGAAAAAAATTAAAAATATTCAAGTTGAGGGAACGTCAGGTTCTAACTCTGTAAAAGTAGTATTAAATGGAGAAAATGAAATGATTAAAATAAATTTATCAGAAGAGGTAATGAAAGAAGATAAGATTATAATAGAAGACTTAATTGTAGCAGCTCATAATAATGCCAAATCTGAACTTAAAACCAAAACTTCTGAAGAAATTTCAAAATCCACAAGTGGGTTTGGTATTCCTGGCTTTAAATGGCCACTTTAACTAAATGCAAAATATCAGTGAAATAGAAGAATTAATTAAAATAATTGCCAAACTTCCAGGCTTAGGTCCAAAATCTGCAAAAAGAATTGTATTAAAGCTTATTAATAATAGGGATGAATTAGTTAAGCCAATGGCTAATACTCTAGCTCAAGTTTATAAAAATGTTATTAGGTGTCAGTCTTGTGGTACGTTAAAATCGAATTCTCTAGGATGCAATAATTGTGAAAACACTAAGGAAAAATATAATAAAATATGTGTGGTCGAAGATATTGCAGATCAATGGTCGATTGAAAATTCAAACATTTTTAGAGGATATTTCCACATTCTTGGTGGAACAATTTCATCCACAGGTCAAAGAAAAGAAGACCTTCTAATCAACTCATTAGTTGAAAGAGTTATTCAAGAAAATATTGAAGAAGTTATATTGGCAACCAGTGCGACCGTTGAGGGCCAAACTACGGCTTATTATATTCAGGATAGTCTTAAAAAAACGAGTGCAAAAATTACAAAACTCGCACAAGGTCTACCTGTAGGGGGAGAAATAGAAAATCTTGATGATGGAACTTTATATTCAGCTTTTAAAAATAGAACTGGAATTAAAACTAATTCTGACTAGATTTCTTTAGCAATCGATTTAGATGTAATAACGGTTCTGTGTAACCTGAAGGCTGCTCTTTGCCTTTAAAGATTAAATCACAAGCTGTTTTAAAAGCAATTGATTGTTCAAAATTTTCAGACATCATCTCGTAGCTTCCTCTTCCAGAATGAGTGTATGCACCATCATTTTTATTTTGATCATCAACAATTTTTGCCATTTTTTTCATCACTTCCATAACTTGTAATTTAGTACAAATATCGTGATGTATCCAATTAGCAATATGTTGAGAGGAAATTCTTAAAGTGGCCCTATCTTCCATTAAACCAACATTATTAATATCAGGAACTTTTGAACAGCCAACTCCATGATCTACCCATCTTACAACATACCCTAAAAGAGTTTGTGCAGAATTGGAAATTTCAGAATTAATTTCTTCCATCGACCAGTTCGGCCTATCTGCGACTGGAACTGTCAACAAATCATCAAGTTTTGCAGACTCTCTTTTTTGAATTTCTTTTTGTTTGTCAAAAATATTTATTTCATGATAATGAAGAGCATGAAGCGCTGCTGCTGTTGGTGATGGAACCCAAGCACAATTTGCTCCAGCTATCAAATGAGCAGTTTTTTGCTCCATCATATCTTTCATCTTATCTGGCATAGCCCACATCCCTTTACCAATTTGTGCTTTACCAGAAAGACCACACTGAAGTCCTATATCAACATTATTATTTTCATAAGCACCAATCCATTTAGAAGATTTCATATCTCCCTTTTTAATCATAGGGCCAGCCTCCATTGAAGTATGCATTTCATCCCCAGTTCGATCTAAAAAACCCGTATTAATAAAAAACACTCTATTTTCAAGCGTTCTAATACATTCTTTTAAGTTTGAAGAAGTTCTTCTTTCTTCATCCATAATACCGATTTTACAAGTATTTTTTTCTAACCCTAAAACTTCTTCAACTTTAGTAAAAATTAAATCAGTAAATGAAGTTTCATCAGGACCATGCATTTTTGGCTTAACAATATAAATAGACCCACTTCTTGAGTTTCCTTTTCTGTCTATATCGTGAAGGCATGCTGCTGAAGTTATAAAAGCATCCATAATACCCTCTGGAATCTCAGAGCCATCTTTTAAAGTGACTGCAGGATTAGTCATAAGGTGCCCAACATTTCTTACTAGTAGCAAACTTCTTCCATGTAATTTTAATCCTCTTCCTTCTCTAGAAATATAACTTCTGTCCAGATTTAATTTACGCTCATAGATTTTTCCATTTTTTTTAAATGTAGATTTTAAGTCACCTTTCATTAGACCAAGCCAATTACGGTAACAAATAATTTTGTCATCAGCATCAACCGCAGCAACACTATCCTCATTATCACAAATAGTTGAAACAGCAGCTTCAACAATAATATCACTAATTTTAGCAGAATCTTGTTGGGCACTAAAAGCATTTGGGTCTATAATTATTTCTATGTGAAGATTGTTATTTTTTAGAATTATTGCAGAAGGATCATTAGACTCTCCTCTGTGACCAATAAATTTATCTTTATTTTTTAGTGATGTTTCAATATCATCTTTTAATATAATTAGAGAACCATCATTAATTTTAAATCCTGTAATATTAGGCCATTCTAAATTTTTTAAGGGAAAATATTTTTCTAAAAAATCTCTTCCATATTTTATGACCATCTCTCCTCTTAAAGGATCATATCTCTGAGAAGTGCTACCTTCGGATTGTTCAATTATATCCGAACCATATAAACTGTCATATAAACTCATCCATCTTGCATTAGCGGCATTCAGTGCATACCTTTCATTCATGATGGGAACTACTAATTGTGGTCCAGCAATACTAGTTATTTCTTCATCAATATTATTAGTTTTAATTTTAAAATCAGGGCCTACTTCTTTTAGATAGTTAATTTCTTTTAAAAATTTTTTATATTCTTCTAGATTAATTTCATTACCTCTGTTTGCAATGTGCCAACCATTTATTTTTTTTTGTAAATCTTCTCTTATTGTTAATAGGTCTCTATTCTTTGGAGCTAATTCATGAACCACCCTATCAAAACCCTCCCAAAATTTTTTTGAAGAAACATTTGTGTCTTTAAGCAACTCTTCATTAACGAAATTAAGTAATTTACTAGAAACTGATAAATTATGTATTTTTATATATTGTTCTTTCATAGCACCCATTTTACCCCCATCTGTATGTTTGCCTGAGAGTTTTGCTCCATCGGCGAGAATTAATCTCTTTCCAGAGTATTATGTTTATTATTGGTCTTTTTGCCTGAGAGTTTCCGGGGTGGTTGCTCCTTCGGCGCTAATATACTTAGTCTCTCCCAATATAAAAGAAGACTACTTGTTAATATAATTAAGTCAAATATTAATTATTTAAAACATTTTATTGCCTTTTTTGGTAATTAATTAATAATAAAAAATATTCATATGAAAAATTATTTAAATTTTGAAACTGATATTAAAAATTTAGAAAACGAAATAGAAAAACTAAAGGATCCTTATAATCAAGAGGGTCTTTCAGAGGTGGATACAAAAAAAATTTCAGAGTCTCAAGAAGAGATAGATAAAAAATTAAAAGAAATTTATTCTAACTTAGATCCATTACAAATAACTTTAGTTGCAAGACACGAGAATAGACCAAAAGCAAAATTTTTTATAGATAATCTGTTTGAAGACTTTATTCCATTATCAGGTGACAGATTTTATGGAGAAGACAAATCAGTTATTACAGGTTTTGCAAGATTTAATAAAAAATCAGTTCTGGTCATAGGACAAGAAAAAGGTGACAGCCTTGAAACTAGAATTGAGAGAAATTTTGGAATGATGAGACCTGAGGGTTATAGAAAAACTGTAAGGTTAATGAAGCTTGCAGACAAGTTTAATATACCAATAATTTCTTTTATAGATACGCCTGGGGCATATCCAGGGGTAGGTGCGGAAGAAAGAGGACAGGCGGAAGCAATTGCAAAATCAATAGAATGCTGCATGTCATTAAGCGTTCCAACATTTGCCATAGTTATTGGTGAGGGAGGATCTGGTGGGGCTATAGCATTAGCATCTGCCAATAAGGTTATTATGTTAGAAAATGCAATTTACTCTGTAATATCTCCAGAAGGATGTGCCACAATTTTATGGAGAGATCCCAAAAAAATACTTGATGCTGCAAAAGCAATGAAATTATCATCAAAAGATCTTTTAGATTTAAAGGTAATTGATGAAATTATTCCTGAACCAATTGGGGGAGCTCATAGAGATAGAGACTTAATTTTAGATAATGTTAGAGAATCAATAGAAAATAATTTAAATAAATTTCTTAATATGAGTGGTGATGAAATTTTTAATCACAGAAAAAATAAATTTTTATCAATAGGAAGAAATAAAGGATTTATTAGTCAACTAGGTGATTTAAGTGCACTAAGTATTAAAAAAAATAAGATTAATATATTTATTAAAAATTTTTTAAAATTTAAAGTTAATTTAGCAATTTTTTTTGTAACAATAGTTTTTTTGATCTATGTAATATTTTTTTTATAGAGCACCACAACACTTTTTATATTTTTTTCCAGATCCACATAAACAAGGTTCATTTCTACTCATTTTTTTTCCAATATATTTTGGGTCTAACTCAGCTGGTTTAAAAACCTCTTTTTCTTGAGTAGGGGGCTCTTGAACTATTTTCAAATTAATTAAAATTGTTACAAAGTCAATTTTTAATTTGTTTAATAAACTTTCAAAAAGATGAAAAGCTTCTTTTTTATATTCAACTAAAGGATCTCTTTGTCCATAAGACCTAAGTCCTATAACTTGTCTTAACTGTTCAAGATATTGGATATGTGACTTCCAGTTTGAATCAATGCATTGAAGAAAAATTCTTTTTTCAATTTCATTTGCCTTATCCTCATTTAATAATTTTATTCTCTCATTTCTTGCACCTATAAACTTAGAATTAATTTTTTCTTTAAAGTCTTGATCTTTTAAATTTATTAATTCTCTAAACTCTAGTTCATCAACACTTTTTCCAAGCAAAATTTTTAATTGGTTGGTAAATTCATTACTTTTAGTTTTTGATAAAACTTGACCCTTTAAACTCATTATATGAGATATGATTTCTGACATAAAATCATTTGAATAGTCAAAAACTTTTTCACTATTCATTACACTGTTTCTTTGAGAAAATATTACGTGTCTTTGATCATTTAAAACATCATCAAATTTTAATAAATTTTTTCTTATATCAAAGTTTCTTGCCTCAACTTTTTGTTGTGCTCTTTCAAGAGCTTTGTTAATCCAAGGATGATCAATACTTTCCCCATCTTTTAACCCAAGTTTTTGAAGAATGTTATTCATGGATTCAGAGCCAAAAATTCTCATTAAATCATCCTCTAGACTGACATAAAAAATTGAATTGCCGGCATCACCTTGACGTCCCGCTCTTCCCCTTGCTTGATTGTCAACTCTTCGAGATTCCATTCTTTCAGTACCAACTACAAATAGACCACCAAGCAATTTTATTTTATCCTTGTTAATTAAAATTTTTTCATCTGGCAGACTACCTTTTTTACCACCCAATTGAATATCAACCCCTCTTCCAGAAATACTCGTTGTAATTATCACAGAGTTTAATTTTCCAGCATTTGCTATAATTTCTGCCTCATTTTCATGGTTTTTTGCATTTAAAACAACATGTTTTACTTTTACTTCGTCTAGTAATTTTGAATAAATTTCAGATTTATTAATGCTTGAGGTAAAAACTAAAATTGGCTGACCGCGTTTTTGACATTCCAAAACTTTTTCGATTATAACTTTATTTTTCTCTACCTCAGTTCTAAAAATTTGATCATTCCAATCTTTTCTGATCATTTTTTTATTTGTAGGAATTATAACTACGACTAGATTATATATTTCATAAAATTCAGCAGCTTCTGTTGCTGCAGTACCTGTACATCCTGAAATTTTATCATAAAGTTTAAAATAATTTTGATAAGTTATGGACGCAAGAGTTTGATTTTCAGCCTGCACATCTATTCTTTCTTTGGCCTCAAGAGCTTGGTGAAGACCATCTCCAAATCTCCTTCCTTCTAGAATTCTACCAGTAAGTTCATCAATAATTTTTAACGTCCCATCTTTAATAATATAATCTTTACCTTTTTCAAATAAATGGTTTGCTTTTAATGATTGATTAACATGATGCACAAGACTTAAATTTTCAGGATCATAAAAATTATTATTTTTTAGAACACCTGCGCTAGAAAGCATTTTTTCCACACTATCTATTCCTTCATTTGTTAGTAAAATATTTTTATCTTTTTCATCAATTTCATAATGTTCTGATTTTAACATTTTAACCAGCTTATCGATTGCAAGATATTGATCTGTTTTATCTTCAGCTGCACCAGAAATTACAAGTGGTGTTCTTGCTTCATCAATCAAGCAAGAATCTATTTCATCAACAATCGTAAAGATGTGTTCTCTTTGAACCATTTGTTTTTTAGAGAATTTCATATTATCTCTTAAATAATCGAACCCTAACTCACTGTTAGTTGCATACGTAATATCAAAACTATAATTTTTTTTTCTTTCAACATCATCTTGATCATTACTGATGTATCCAGAGGTTAACCCTAAAAATTTATAAATTTCCCCCATCTCTTGAGAATCTCTTTTAGCTAAATAATCATTTACTGTAACAATGTGTACGCCCTTGCCACTTAAGGCATTTAAATATGCTGCAAGGGTAATGGTTAAAGTTTTACCTTCTCCAGTTCTCATTTCTGCAATTTTTCCTTCATGCAGAACAACCCCTCCTATTATCTGGGAATCATAGTGTCTCTCATTTCTAGTTCTTTTAGATGCCTCTCTCACAAGAGCAAAAGCTTCTGGTAATAAAATATTAATATCAGCTCCCAGGGCAATTTGATTCTTTAACACGATGGTTTTCTTTGGAAAATCTTCATTTGAAAGTATCTTAATCTTATCCTCAAATAAGTTAACTTTTTGGACAATCTTTGTGATTTTATCAAGCTCTTTTTGATTACTTGATTTAATGAATTTTGAAAGAAAATTTAAAGGGTTAAGCATCTAATTTATTTGATATATTATTTAATTATAACTTTTAATATAAGTATGAAACAAATATTTTAAATAGTATGACAATTAAATTCAAAAATTTTATAAACTTTCAATCAACAAAGTCAAAAATGAGTGACTTTCAGGATTTAGATCATATAGATGGGGTTTCAATCTCTATTACTTGTGCAAACCTGTACGACAAACCAAGAGATGATTTGGTTATGTTTTATTTTAGAGATGGAGCAAATTACGCTTCTGTGTATACACAGTCAAAAATAGTTTCAGAAAACATCAAATGGAACCTAAAAGTAAAAAGTAAAAAAATAAAATCTCTCATCATCAACACAAGAAGTGCCAACACATTTACAGGCCCAGAGGGCTACAGAGGTTTAAAAGAAATAGCAGAAGAAACTTCATTGCAGCTTTCTAAAAAACAAAAAGCAGATGAAGATCATCCAAAAAATATACTTCCTAATGAAATTCTTTTTGGTTGCACGGGTACAATTGGTGAAAAATATCCAACCCAAAAAATTAAAAAAAGCATTTCAAACTTAATTGATAAAATTAAGTATACTCAAAATAAATTAATTTGGATGAAGGCTGCATTAGGCATAATGACGACTGATTTAAAACCAAAACTTGCAATGGAAGAATGCAGCATTGGTAATAAAAAAGTAAAAATTTATGGTATCGCAAAAGGGTCAGGAATGATTTTTCCAAATATGGCAACAACATTGGGTTATATTTTTACTGATGCTGAACTTTCAAATGATATTTTAAATGAATTACTCAAAAATAATATTGAAACAACCTTTAATGCAATTTCTTGTGATGGAGATACGAGTACAAATGACATGGTTTCAATTCTCTCTACTGGAAAAATTAAGAATTCAAAAATAAATAATATAAATGATAAAAAAATAAAAAATTTTAATGACGCACTACATTCAGTTTTATTAAATTTATCAAAAAGAATAGTTGCAGATGGAGAGGGTGCTAGCAAATTTATAACAATCAATATTGTTAAATCAAAAAATGAAAAGGATGCAAAAAAAATTGCATTTTCTATTGCCAATTCACCTCTTGTTAAAACTGCCATTGCAGGTGAAGATCCAAATTGGGGCAGAATAATAATGGCTATAGGTAAATCTGGGGTAAATATAAATTTAAAAAAAATATCAATCAATTTTGGAAGTATTAAAGTTATAGACAAAGGACAACTTGTGAATAATTACAAAGAAAATGAAGTTGCAAAATACATGAAGGAACAAGTAATCAATATTTCAATAAACCTTAATATGGGTTTAAAAAAATTTACCGCATACACAATGGATCTAACTGATAAATATATAAAAATTAATGCAGATTATAGAAGTTAGTAAATAATTGAATTAATTTGACTATTATTAGTCTTAACCAAAGATTTTATATAAACTTATTTGTAAAGATTGTGAAATTTCCTATGATAATT
>Ga0308004_10000655_pt1 | contig 16076 bp, 16 predicted proteins | sample Neamet38_FD_203156 | JGI IMG/M metagenome (GOLD analysis project Ga0308004, IMG submission 203156) | Marine microbial communities from water near the shore, Antarctic Ocean - #38 | ecosystem: Environmental > Aquatic > Marine > Unclassified | place: Southern Ocean | collected 2014-06-06 | reverse complement strand
AATGGCATCCAGAATTTACACTAGATAATGCCAAGCAATGTATTTTGGCTTTTAAGGGCGATGTATACACGGGACTAGATGTAGATAGCCTCTCACTTGAAGATCTTAAATGGGCCCAAAATCATATAAGGGTATTGTCAGGCTTATATGGTGTTTTACGTCCTCTGGACTTAATGCAACCTTATAGATTAGAAATGGGCACCAAGTTCTCCACAAACCGTGGTAAAAATTTGTATGAATTTTGGGGTACTAAAATCACAAAGTCTCTTAATCAACATCTTGAACAGAATAGCCCCCAAGTTTTAGTTAACTTAGCGTCAAACGAATACTTTAAGGCTATAAAACCAGAATTACTTCAAGCAGATGTAGTAACCCCTGTATTTAAGGATTGGAAAGGTGGCAAGTATAAAATTATTAGTTTTTTTGCTAAAAAAGCTAGAGGCATGATGAGCCGTTTTATCATTCAGCACCAAATTGATGATCCCCATCAGATAAAATTGTTTAACTCAAACGGTTATAAGTTTGATAAGTCAGCGTCAACAGAAAAAGAATGGATTTTTACAAGAAAATTGATGGAATAAACATTACATGTTGATCAATAAAGCATTCTCTCAAGCTTGCGAAAAAAACCGCCAGCCAATATTAGACCTATTATCAAGTATTTTTGCTAACACAAAACATGTATTAGAGGTTGGGAGTGGTACCGGCCAGCATGCAGTTTTTTTTGCCTCCAATCTCCCTCACCTTATTTGGCAAACATCTGACCTCGAGTGTAATCATGACACAATTAAAGCATGGATTAATGACTATCCATCTAGTAATTTACGTTACCCGTTGTTCTTTGATGTGCGTTCTATAGCTTGGCCATATAATTTAGTAGACGGCCTGTTTTCAGCCAATATCTGCCACATTATGGCCTGGTCTTCTGTGGTAAATTTTTTTGAACGACTTCCGATTATATTAGCGCCCAGCGGGATCTTAGTTGTGTATGGGCCCTTTAAGTATGACGGTGGGTTTACCAGCGTTACCAATGCAGAATTTGACCGTCATCTGAAGAAAAATCTGTCATACCAGGGTATACGCAACTTTGAGTCGATTAACGAGCTTGCAAAAAATGCCGAACTAAAATTGATAGCAGATCATTCTATGCCGGCAAATAATCGCTTGTTAGTATGGAGGTATGAGCCTAGTACCTAACTTATTTATATGGCGATTTCTTAGAAGCAAGACTTATATATTCTTTGATATGTACGTTTTCTTGTTTTAAAAAAGCATAAATTGCTTTTGAGAATTCGGAGTTTTTGATCCAATGTGATGAATATACCTCTACTGGTATAAAGCCCCTTGATATTTTGTGCTCACCTTGCGCCCCGGCATTAAAAACCAATAATTTTTTTTCTATCGCATGCTCTATGCCCTGATGATAACAAAGCTCAAAATGTAAAAAGTCATACTCTTGGTGGCAACCCCAGTACCGACCATAAAGTGAACTATTATCAAAAAAGAATAGAGAAGCAGCTATTTTCACTCCTGCTTTGTCTCCTTGACCCTCAGCAACGGAGAGCATTACTTGTGATCCCATGGCACTTCCAAGCCCTTCAAAAAATTTTCTTGTTAAGTATCCATATGTACCATTTCTTTTTAAGTATGTTTGTTGGTATACCGTATACATATACTCCCACCATGAAGGTGTAATTTCATTACCAACTAAACGAAAAATATTTAGATATTCTTTGGCCTTTCGGCGTTCTTTAAGAAGATTTTTTCTTTTTCTTGAGGCGAACGTGCTGATAAAATCGTCGAAATTGATATAATTATCGTTTTTCCAATGATATTGGACCCCAACACGTTTCATCGCTGATCGTGGAATCAGGCTGTGCATTAATTCATACTCTGGGAACAGTAGATGCCAGCTAGAGGCCCCAAGTTTGTCCGCAACAAGTTTAATTTTTTCTAGCAACTCTTTCATTATTATTTCGCGATCAAACCCTTTAGCTATACCAATTCGCGGACCAGCTACAGGGGTGAAAGGAATTGTAGAGACTAGTTTGGGATAATATGGAACTCCATGTTGGGAATACGCATCAGCCCATGACTGATCAAATACGTATTCTCCATATGAGTGATATTTTAAGTAAAGAGGAATGGCTGCAACCGTTATGCCGTCTGACTCCAATAATAAATGCTTAGGCATCCAACCAGTGGCTTCGCAAACACTACCTGAAGATTCTAATAGAGAAATAAAGTTATGCTTCAGGAATGGATAATCTGAGTCAAACAGAGAGTCCCATAACGAGGAAGAGCATTGATCGATAGATTCGAGTATTTTGATTTCCAAGCTTTAACTCTGGTCGTCTGATTGGAGTTTTGCAGAAAATCTACATATGAACGTGCTGCCTACTCGAAGCTTACTTTTTATAATTAAGGACCCCCCATGTCGAATCAAGATATGCTTCACTATCGCAAGTCCTAAGCCGGTTCCCCCTGTTTTTGAGGAGCGACTTTGATCAACACGATAAAAGCGCTCTGTGATTCGAGAAATATGCTTTGATTCTATGCCGCATCCATCGTCAGAAACTTCTATAATAGTAGAACCATTTTTAGAATAAGCCTTAATACTGATACTTGTTCCAGCAGGGTTATGCTTAACCGCGTTTAATATTAAATTAGAAAAAGCGCTGTACAATTCTTTCTGATCTCCAGGTAGATGGACTTCCTCAAGTAGATCAAGTGATATAATGCTTGGATTTTCAGGAAACATGTTCTCGCTGATGATTTTAGCATCACTGTAAATTTGGAGCAGTAGCTTATGCATGTTAACTGGGGTTTTTGGGGTTGGGACTGTTGTGGATTCAAGTTGAGAAAGCATAACCAAATCATCAGCCAGATAGATCATTCGATTAGTTTGCTCCTGCATTTGAACTAATGCTTTTCCCCAGGCCTTTGGAAGTGTCTCTGCGCCATCTATAAGTGTTTCCGTATAACCTGACAATACAGTCAATGGTGTGCGTAATTCATGTGAAATGTTTGCTAAAAAATCTTGACGCATCCGTTCCAAGTGTTTTAAGCGAGTAATATCTCGAGCCACTAAAATTATTTCACCTTCTCCAAATGTAGCTGCGCTAAACATTACGGTTCTGCTTGGATCATGAGCTGCACTTAATTCTAATTGGGCTGACAGTGTTGGTTTTTCTATGAAGGCTACGAACCTTGGGTCGCGAACTATATTAACTATGGATTGGCCCTTATCGTTTTCTTTTAAGCCTAGTGTTCTTATTGCTGCTGGGTTCCACCATTTGAGAATTTTTTCAGGCGAAAGAGTGATGATGGCATCTGGTAGAGCAGAGGTGACCTGATCCACACGATCCGAGAGACTTTTGCGCCTTCTATCAGCTCTTTCATTTCGCTGCTGCATACGAAAAAGACTGTCTGCCATATCTGCTGAAATGCCTGAAACGTCTGGAGGATGACCCGTACAATCTTTTTCCAGCCACTTATATATTTGTAAAAAATTTACAAATATCCATACTATATATAGCAACAAAACAAATAATAGTGTGTATAACAAATAATCGTTTGCGAGCCCAATGATTAAAGCACATAGCGATAATAATGAGATCAGCTGTATTTCTGATTCTAGGCCTCTATGCAAAATTCAACCCTTTTTTTGTTGAGATATATTGATAGAGAAACGGTAACCTGCGCCTCTAACTGTTTGTATCAAACGATCATGGTTTTCTAGTTGAAGTGCCTTGCGAAGACGTCGAATATGCACATCAATTGTACGTTCATCCATGTAAACGTTGGCTCCCCATACATGGTCTAAGATTTGACCGCGAGAATATACTCTATCTTGATGAGTCAAAAAAAACTTCAGCAATCTAAATTCAGTAGGGCCAAGCTTAAGAACCGTTCCAGATATAGTGGCATGATGGCTAATAGGATCAAATATTAATTGATGTATTTGTATTTTTTCTTCGAGAAATTCTTTATCGAAGCGCCTCATAACAGCTTTAATGCGAGCGATCAAAGTCTTTGGAGAAAATGGTTTTGAAATATAGTCATCTGCCCCTGATTCCAGCCCCTGAATCATATTGTCTTCTGCAACTTTAGCTGTCAGCATGATAATAGGGATATTTTTGGTTAGCTCATCACGCTTTAGGCGTCGCATCAACTCAACCCCACTAGTGACTGGCATCATCCAATCTAAGATTATCAAATCTGGCATTTGATCTATGACTAAACTATGCGCATCCTTAGCATTTTCTGCCTGCAACACTTTGTAGCTGGCAAGCTCGAGTAATGAAGCTATCATCTCACGTATGGAGATCTCATCATCTACTACTAGGATAGTCTTTGTGTCCATAGTGCAATTACTCAAAATTTCAGCTACATTATTATACGTCTCTTACAGGATAAAAATATGTCATACCCATAGTCATCTACTAAGTTACTTGATAGTCCAAAACTAGGCCAACAAAAATCACCAAACCAACATAATTATTATTTATAAAAGCGTTCAAACATCTACTTGGATCTCTATAGCGCGCTATATATTGTTGATAAAGAAACAAAGCGCCCGCAAATATCAGCGAGCAATAGAACCACGCCCCACGCTCAAAATACTCACCAGTGATAGCAAGTAACACCAAAACTACTACTTGTAAGCACCCAATTATAAGAAGGTCCATATTACCAAATAGTATAGCTGTTGATTTGACGCCAATCTTTAGATCATCTATCCGATCAATCATAGCGTAAAAAGTATCATACACGACTGCCCATATCACGACAGCCGCATATAACAACCATAATCCCTGATCCATTCTATTAGTCACTGCAGCAAAGGCCATAGGTATACTCCAAGCAAAAGCTGCACCTAGAAAAACTTGCGGCCAGTTTGTGTACCTTTTCATAAATGGATAAATAGTAGCTAAGGCGCAACCTATAAAAGATAGCTTAAGAGTTAGGATATTAGTAAAAGCCACCAACGCCAGAGCAAAAGAGCAAAGTATCAAAAAAGTTATTACTGCTTCTTTAGAGGTAATGGAGCCATTAGGAATTGGTCGATTTCGAGTTCGCCCGATATAGCCATCAATTTTTCTATCAGCAAAATCATTGATAACACAACCAGCTGCTCGCATCAAAACTACACCAAGGACGAAAATAAAAAGATTTTTTATACTTGGTATTCCATCGCTGGATAGCCATAAAGCCCATAAGGTTGGCCACAGCAATAACAAAATTCCTACTGGCCTATCAAATCTCATCAGTTTCAAAAAGAATGGTAGTTTTTCTTTAAAACTTTGCATTTTTAAATCATACATATAATCGTTTGTTCTGAATCTATTTAAAAAATTTCTGGGAAGTTTTTTGGTCAAAGTCTGGCATAAATTGCTCACTAACAAGAAGTGGTTTTTTATCTAAATAAAATAGAGAGCGCCGCCCCCATACAGTCGTAACTGTTTTATTAAAAAATTCTTGGCTTGCATAGGAATAAGACTTCGTACAACCAGTTTCTATAGGGCCTCTCTTCATAGCGGAATCTTTAAATAAAAGGGCTCCTAAGGGTTTATTTTTTAGATTTCGTAAACTTCTCAAGCGTCCAGTGAGGGTTTTAAGAGGAATCACACTACGGGCATATACTAAGGGAACACCATGACTATGTAGAGCCACTTGCCGAATAAATGCTTTTTGTCTCAAAGGAAGTTTCAGTACCCTACTTTCTGACAATGTTGGATAGGCGATTTGCTGCCTAAGAATTTCTACGTGAAAATTACCGTCACTTAAGTCTATAAGGCGCTGTGTTAGCGAGCCCCTATCAAGAAGCCAACCTCTCATTCTTGGTGGCACAGCGGTATATGGAGTTCTTTTATAGGTCTGCCAGTTTGGTTCAGAAATAAAAAATTGATTAGAATTTTGAGCTGCAGTCAATATTTTTGCCTATATCTATATTGTTTAATAGACTTATATTCTAACTCGTAATGACATTGATGTTGTATTCTATTCTATACTTGACCGTAACGTTCGCCGCCTCCAAGCCATCTCCGAATAATAGCTTGGGTATTTATAGGGTGCTTGGATATAAGTAGTTGGGCTGTTTTATGTATTTCCGGCAATAGATGAGCATCTCTTTGTAAGTCTGCAATTCTAAATGACAACTCCCCTGTTTGTTTTGTTCCAAGAACTTCTCCTGCTCCACGAATTTTTAAATCCATTTCTGCTATTTTAAATCCATCATTAGTTTGCCGCATAATTTTAAGTCGTTTCGTACTTTTTTGTGATAGCGGTGCGCTATATAAAAGAACGCAATGACTTTCTATTTGGCCTCTCCCCACTCTTCCTCTCAGCTGATGAAGCTGAGCAAGACCAAGTCGCTCAGGGTTTTCAATTACCATTAAACTTGCATTTGGAACATCTACGCCCACTTCAATTACCGTTGTGGCGACTAGAAGTTGAATTTTCCCAGCTTTAAAAGCAGCAATGGTAGCAGATTTCTCACTCGACTTTTGCCTTCCGTGAACTAGGCCAATATTCAATTCTGGAAGCAATAAATGTAGTTCTTTTGCAGTCACTTCAGCTGCTTGTGCTTCTAGCAGGTCAGACTCTTCAATAAGCGTACATATCCAGTAAGCTTGACGATTTTCCATGCAAGCATTTTGTATTCGATCAACAACTTTTTGACGATTTTGGTCTGAGATTACCACAGTGTTTACCGGAGTCCGACCAGGGGGATTTTCGTCAATAATAGAGCAGTCTAGATCAGCATATGCAGTCATCGCTAATGTCCTAGGGATTGGAGTAGCTGTCATTATTAGCTGGTGAGGTAGTTGCCCATCGTTTCTACCTTTTTCTTTCAATGATAGTCTCTGATGTACGCCAAATCGATGCTGTTCGTCTATTATGGTTAATGCTAAGTCCTGGAAAAAAACCTCTTCTTGAAACAAAGCATGAGTGCCAATTACAATTTGCGCCGAACCATCTTTAATCATTTTTAGCTGCTCTATTCTCGCCTTTCCTTTTATTTTACCTGTGATCCATCCAACCTTTAAACCCAGCGGCTTTAGCCAGCCCTCAAAAGACTGTCTATGTTGCTCCGCTAAAATTTCCGTGGGTGCCATCAAGGCGCATTGTTTTCCATTGGCTATACACTGAAGCGCTGCAATTGCTGCCACAATAGTTTTGCCAGAACCAACATCTCCCTGAAGTAGTCTTAGCATTGGACGTGAATTAGATAAATCATTTTGGATTTCTAGCCCTACTCTTTTTTGTGCACCTGTAAGCTTAAATGGTAGAGAGGTTAAAAATTCTTTATTTAAAGAACCTTTATTTAAAAGAGCAGGAGCGCTTCTTTTTTGGATAAACTGTTTCATGCGAAGTAAGCTTAGATTGTGTGCCAACAGTTCCTCAAAAGCTAAGCGTTGCTGTGAAGCGTGCTCTCCTGTATTTAGTTCTTCAATTGAAGCTGTAATAGGAGGTTGGTGTATAAACTTGAGTACATCAACAAGTGATAATTTTGCAAGTACTGGTGGCAATAGCTCTTTTAATTTATGTTCATTCATTAAGGCAACACCCTTTAAAATGATATTCCTCATTCTTTGTTGAGATATTCCTTCAGTTGTAGGGTAAGTTGCCGTCAAATTTTTTTGGAGAGGCACATGATTAGCTGGATCAATGAATTGATATTCTGGATGATAAACTTCAATACCTGAGCTGCCTATCCTCGCCTCACCATAACACCTAAGATGAGAATTATTTTTTAATCGACTCTGTATCGAGCTATTAAAGTGAAAGAAGCGCAGGCTTATAGTTCCAGTTTTATCTTGTAACCGACAAAGGAGGCTCCTGCGACGACCAAAAACGATATCGCAAGCAATAATCTCACCTTCGATAACAACTTCTGTATTAGGCTGCACTCTCCCAATAGGTGATATCTGCGTCCTATCAACATAGCGAACGGGTAAATGGAATAGCAAATCTTGAATTGTTTCTATCCCTAATTTAGATAGCTTTGATGTAAGTTGTACTCCAACACCGTTTAGTGCAGCTACCGGGATTTGATCAAGGGTTTGACTGTTCATTTATGATATGTCACAGCTAGATAGGGGTTTTTTCAAACACATAATTCGGTTAAGGTCACTCGTGATTCTTCGTTTATAATAATAGCGAAAATAATTCATAAAAGGAAAGCCAATTGAAAGTCTTGTTTGCTGGTTGCGGAGATATAGGTGTTCGAGCAATCCGTATGCTGCCAAATAGCAGCTTAAAAAAAGTATACCAAGCGCTGGCTATGCGTCGAAACACTTCAGTTTTGCCAGCAAATATTGAGACGATAAAGGGAGATCTCTGCAATAGAAAAGATTTCTTAAATATATTAGATACGTCTCACATTGATGCCATCGTTGTAACCTTAACACCTGATCATATGAGCGATCAGGGCTACCTTGATAGCTACGTTACTGGTGCAAGAGCATTAAAATTCGCTTTCAGAAAAACAACACATACCCCTCGTCTTGTTATATGGATTTCAAGCTCAGGTGTTTATGGTCAAACTAATGGTGAGTGGGTAGATGAAATATCGGAGGTTTCACCGAAATCATACAGAGGTAGGCGGTTATTAGAAGCTGAGCAAATAGTCCGGTCTTTGTCAGATGATATGATGTCATATGAAAAACATTCGGTTAAATCAGTAGTTATACGCTTTTCTGGAATATATGGTCCGGGTAGGGGTAGATTACTGAGTAAGATCAAGCAGGGAATAGTTGCTCCCAAAGAACCAAGATATTGGACAAATCGGATCCATTCAGAGGATTGCGCTGGGATTATTATTCATTTTTTAGAACTTTACGCACAAAGTAAACATTTGGCTAACTTATACTTAGCGACTGACGATGAGCCAATGTCTGCACATGAAGTACAAAGCTGGTTAGCGAAAGAGATGAAAGTAAGTTTTTCAGAAAATGATAACGAAAAAAATGAGAAATTAAATACAGTTGCAAATCGAAGATGCAGCAACAAACTTTTAAAACAAAGCGGCTACAGATTTATTTTTCCTAACTTCAGAGAAGGCTATCGCCCCCTTTTATCAAAATAGTAAAAAATCATACACTGATATTTCAAATGACCATAATCGCATCCATTTCTACGCCAGAATTTTTTGGTAAAGCACTCACTCCAATTGCTGCTCGGGCAGGATAAGGCTGTTCAAAGTGAGAGGCCATAACGCTATTGACTAAGGAAAAATTACTTAAATCAGTGAGATAAATATTCAGTTTTACTATATTTTTTAGTTCGCCGCCAGCTGCCTCACATACAGCAGTTAGATTTTTAAATACCTGATTTATTTCAGATTCAATATTGCCTGCGACAAGCTTCATAGTCTCTGGATCAAGCGGAATTTGACCAGACAAATAAACAGTATTATTGACTTTAATTGCCTGTGAGTACGTTCCAATAGCCGCAGGAGCTTTTTCTGTATTTATGATAGCTTTATTGATCATACGACTACTCCCTATTAATTTTTAGTGCGGTATACCCGCTGTACTTGATTTAAAATTCTAATACGCTTAATAACTTGAGCAAAATGTAGTCGCCCCTTAACCTCAACGAGTAAATCAACAATGATAGAATGACCTTCTCTTTCTTCTGTTTGAATTTTGAGTATTATCGCCTCTGCTTCTGAAATGCGTGATGCTAGTGTAGCAATGATACCTCTCTCAGAGACTAGCTCAACCTTAAACGCTACACTAAAATCACCTTTCACTTTAGAGGACCAGCTGAGAGGCATACATTTTTCTATATTGGTGCGAATTTCGTCGAGATTCTTGCAGGCATCAAGGTGAACCACCAGTCCTTTACCAGGACTTAAGTGCCCTAATATATTATCCCCTGGTATGGGGTAACAACACCTAGCGTAGTTTATAATTAGCCCCTCTCGAGTATCGATCATAATAGGTGACTCGAATTCTTCAGGAATTATGTCTTTTCGCATGGAAGGGGGCGCCATAAGATTAGCCAATGCATATGCCATCCTATCTCCTAGTCCAATTTGTTGAAGTACATCTTCAAATTTTGTACAGCCAGTTTCTTTCAGCGCTCGTTTAATCCAAGACTTACGAATACTTTTATAATTTGTTCCGAAACTCCCAAGCGCCCTATCGAGAAGATTCTTTCCTAATAATACCGAATCATCATGTTGTTGATGTTTAAGAAAGTGGCGAATAGCACTTCTTGCTTTAGCAGTCTTTACAAAATTAAGCCAAGATGGATTTGGTTGTGCACCTTTAGCCGTAATAATTTCGATTCTGACACCACTTTCAAGTCTTTCCGAGAGTGGAGTTAATTGACCATTAGTTTTACAAGCAACACAGGTATCACCCAGACCCGTATGAACTGCATATGCAAAATCAACAGGCGTTGCGCCTTGTGGGAGAGAAACAATTTCACCTTGGGCTGTAAATACATAAACTTCATCTGGAAACAAATCTGCTTTTACATGTTCAATAAATTCTAAAGAATCTCCAGCTTGTTTTTGAATTTCTAGAAGCCCTTGAATCCATCGATAAGCCCTCGGATTTCCTTCTTCTTGAGATTTATAGAGCCAATGTGCAGCAATACCATAATTCGCCATAGCATCCATATCTTGTGTTCTTATTTGAATTTCAATAAGCACTCCGTGCATACCTACTAAAATATTATGAAGAGACTGATATCCATTAACTTTAGGTATAGCGATATAGTCTTTGAATTCACCTGGAACTGGCTTAAAAAGATTGTGAATAATACCTAATGTACGATAACACTCATCAACAGAATCAACGACGATACGAAAGGCGAAGACATCCATAATATCTCGGAAAGATTTTTTTTTGGCCTTCATCTTTTGATAGATACTCCAGAGATGTTTTTCTCGTCCAGTTACCTCTGCTCGTATAGATTCTTTATTTAGACGCACATCAATACTATTTTTTATTTCTTGAACAATTTCCCGACGTGGCCCACGCGCAGTTTTAAGAGCCTCCATCATCCGTTGGTGTCGAACAGGATACAGCGAAGAAAAACCCAATTCTTCAAACTCTACTCTTATATTATTAATCCCTAGTCGTTGTGCAATAGGCGCATAAATTTCAAGAGTTTCCCTAGCAATTCTTCGACGTTTTTCTGGGATTAAACCTTTAATAGTCCTCATATTATGAAGTCGGTCAGCTAGCTTAATAAGCATTACTCTGACGTCTTTTGACATAGCCAAAGTCATTTTTTGAAAACTATCCGCTTGTCTTTCAGCTCTCGAAGTAGTCTCAATCTCGTCTAGTTTGCTAACGCCATCTACTAGATCTGCAACAGTCTTACCAAAAAGGCGCTTAAGTTCTTTTTTATTGACATGCGTATCCTCGAGAACATCATGCAAAAGGGCAGCCATCAGTCCCTCATGATCTAGGTGCATATCTGCTAGAATTGAAGCTACAGCAAGAGGGTGGGTTATATATGGTTCACCGGATTGCCTATTTTGACCTTCGTGACATTGCTTTGCGAACTCATAGGCTTGCAGAACACTTTGAACTTGTTTTTTTTCGAGGTATGGGGAGAGTTTCTGACCAAAAGCCTCGGCTACCGTAGAGGCTACCAAGATTTTATCTCCATTAGGCTATACTTCTTTTTCTATCAATGTTGAGGCTGACTCTTTAGTCGCAATAGCTGGTTCTTCTGTAGTTGCTTCAGCAATTGCATCTTCGCTTGCGGCAGTTACTTCAGTTTCATCACTACTAGGCGCTGTTGTGAAATCACCTGATTTTTTTTCTACCAAAATACTAGCTGTTATAAGACCCTGCTCTATTTCACGCAAAGCTACCACTGTAGCTTTATCGTTCTCCCAAGGGACTAGAGCTTCTTTTGTGCCTAAGGCTATTTGGCGCGCTCGTTTTGAGCTAACCATAACAAGCTCGAAGCGGTTGTCTACGTTTTTGAGGCAATCTTCTACAGTAATTCTGGCCATGTGTTGATCCGTTTTAGTTGGTTTACTATGCCATCAAGCAAATAAACAGCATTGTTATATTTAATATATGATCGCTCATTATACAAAATTGCTGGTTTTAGGACAACAATTGCTTAAGCAATGTAAGATTTTTTTGTTGTTGAAACGAACGCCTGAGTCTTTTATGTAAAATAATCGAGCTAAGCTCTTTGAGAGTTTGGTTAAATCCATCATTTATGAGCAGGTAATCAGCTTTTTTATAATGAGACATCTCTTCCTTTGCTGCAGCCAGTCGTCGTTTTATGACAACTGAATCGTCTTGCCCTCGTTTTATGAGTCGCTCCTCGAGTGCATCAAGTGATGGCGGTAGTATAAAAATACTAGTACATGCAGGCATCAGCGCCCTAACTTGCTCAGCACCCTGCCAGTCAATTTCCAAAATCACGTCTATTCCACTTAAAAGCGTGTTTTCTACCCACTTTTTAGAAGTGCCATATGAATGATTGAATACTTGAGCGTGCTCAAGAAAAGATTTTTCATTCATCAAAGAAAAAAATCTAGCATCATTCACGAAGTGATAGTTTATTCCTTCCCGTTCACCTGGTCTCATTGGACGTGTTGTATGAGAAATAGAAGCCTGCAAATCAACCGTCGTTTTTAGCAGTGCTTCAACTAAGCTGGTTTTTCCTGCTCCAGAAGGAGCGGAAATTATATAGAGTGTCCCTTCGTTAGACATCTAATCCATTTCCTCCCATAATTGCTCCGTTATATATTCATCTATTCTTAAAATATTCCATCATATATTAACATGACAGAACATAAGCGAAATAAATCAGTTAAAATATAGATTCATTTTTTAGGAAGCAATTAATATGTCTCGACCAAGTGGCCGTTCCGCAAATCAATTACGTGATATAAAATTTACCCGCAACTACACTAAGCATGCTGAAGGCTCTGTGCTTATTGAGTTTGGCGATACCAAAGTAATTTGTACAGCAAGCGTTGAAAATTCGGTTCCACATTTTCTTCGAGGAAAAGGTCAAGGCTGGGTAACTGCGGAGTATGGTATGTTGCCGCGCTCTACAGATTCTAGGATGAACAGAGAAGCCAGTCGGGGAAAGCAATCCGGAAGGACTCAAGAAATTCAAAGATTGATCGGACGTTCATTAAGAGCAGTAATTGATCTCAGTATATTGGGTGAAAACACTGTAAAGATAGATTGTGATGTAATTCAAGCTGATGGCGGAACACGAACAGCTTCAGTTACAGGAGCTTGTGTTGCACTAATGGATGCGATCACTCATCTGCAAAAAACAAAAAAAATCAAATCAAACCCACTTATTGGTATGGTTGCATCTGTATCAGTTGGAGTTTATAACGGAAAACCTGTACTGGACTTAGATTATGCTGAGGATTCAAAAGCTGAGACTGACATGAACATTGTCATGAATAGTGATGGAGGATTTATAGAAATCCAAGGTACAGCTGAGGGCGCCCCCTTCACCAACGAGCAGCTTGACGAAATGTTATGCCTAGCTAAAAGTGGGATTAACGATTTATTGAAATTGCAACAGTTGGCACTATCGGATAACTAGATATTTATATTCCAGCTACTATACCTGCAGGAAGCATGATTTCTGTAGCTATTCCATAAATAACATAGTCTAGTACATTAAGGACTAAAAATAGTATCATCGGTGATAAGTCTATGACCCCTAGAGACGGCAGTATGCGTCTGAATGGCTCCAGCGCTGGTGATATAAGTTGTTTTACCAAAATTATTGCAGGATGTTGGCTTTGGGGGGCCACCCAGCTGATAATGATTGTTGCTAGTAATCCATATAGATAAATATTAAGGAGCATTGATAAAATTCCGACAAGACCCCAAGAAAGAGCTATAAAAACATTCACAACCCCTAAACCATTAATCACATAAGTTAATTGTATGATTAGCCACTGTATACAAATTGCCACTACTAAGCTCGCTATGTCAAAGGATCTAAATGGAGGCAATAATGAACGAATAGGATTAATTAACAGTTGGGTAGAGTTTTCTATAAACACAGAGATGGGGTTATAAAAATCTGCTCTAACCAATTGCAATAAAAAACGCAAAATTACTATAGCTAAATAAAAACTTCCTAGAGTTTGCACTAGATAAGTTGATACTGTAGTCAATGTGGTCATAACTCTTCTGCTCATTAGTTAGGTTAATGGATCTTACCGAATTTAATTTTTTGCTTCTTTTGCCATTTCTTTGGCTCGCTTGACTGCACTACCAATTGCTTTGTCAAATAACCCTAAAATATCCCCTTTAATAAAAGTATCAATAGCCTTTTCTGTAGTGCCATGAGGCGACGTAACTTGTTTTCTTAGTTCTGCAGGATTGATATCAGATTCAGTGGCCATTTTGGCAGCCCCTAATGCTGTTTGTAAGATTAACTTACGAGAAATTTCTTGGGGTAAACCTAAGTCTATGGCTACTTTTTCCATAGTTTCCATAAAAAGGAAAAAATATGCTGGGCCACTTCCTGAAATAGCTGTGATTAAATCAATATCATCCTCTTTCTCAAGCCAGCAGCATATCCCAACAGTATTAAAAATTTCTTGAGCTAAGTCACGTTGTCCCTGATTGACGTTAGAGTTTGCAAATAAACCTGCCGCACCTGTTTGAACAAGGGAAGGAGTATTGGGCATGCACCTGATGATAGGAGTATCTTTTCCAAGCCACTTTTCTAGAGATTCCAACGGTATCCCCGCAGCAATTGAAATCATTGGCGGCATGTTCTTTAAAGAAGTCACCAGCGCCTTACAAACCGATTGCAATATTTGCGGTTTTATTGAGAGGACCACTAAGTCTGTATTTCTAGCTGCTACAGAATTATCTGAAGTAGTATTGACACCAAATTTTTGACTAAGTTGGCTAAGATTTTTTTCAAGAGGATCACTGACAGTAATATTCTTAGAACAAAAACCTTTTTCTAATAATCCACCTATAAGGCTTGTAGCCATATTGCCACCGCCTATAAATGCAAGTTTTGGTTTATTCACAATACTATCCTTAATCATTTGTTTACGAGCAATTACCTGGGGCCAAAAATAGCTGAACCTATTCTCACCATAGTTGCACCATCTTTGATAGCCAATTCAAAATCTGAAGACATCCCCATAGAAAGTGTATCTAATTTCGTTAATTGAGAAGTCTCACTTTTTGTTTTCAGAAGAATTTTTGACATAGTTTGACATATTTCCTTGTATTCTTCCTTGGTTGCACTATTTTTAGGCATTGTCATTAAACCCCTAAGACGCAGAGAAGAAAAGGTTGAAATTATATTAGCAATTTTAGTGCATTCATAAACTGAAACCCCTGACTTGGTGCCCTCTTCGCTTATGTTTACTTGGATACAAACATTTAATGGGGGCTTGCTATCTTCTCTAGAGATATTAAGTCGTTCAGCAATCTTTATCCGATCAATTGTATGCACCCAGTCAAAGTTATTTGATATTTTTCCTGTTTTATTTGATTGTATGGGGCCAATAAAATGCCAGCATATATCTGATAGATCTGAAAGCTCCTCTTGTTTTTTAAGTGCCTCTTGTAAGTAGTTCTCTCCAAAATGTCTTTGTCCGCAATCATATGCGGTTCTTATAGCATTAGAAGACTGACCTTTGCTAGCCGCAATAAGAATAATATCTTTTAGACTACGATCAGTTCCCTCGAGAGCAAGGTCTATTCGGTTATAAATACTAGCTAAATTAACAGGTATATTAATCATATATTCAGTTACAAAATAAAATTTTTATTGCACTAAGGCTCTATGCCAATAGTTGGATCTGATAGCCAGGTCTGTAAAATAATGACAGCTGCAATATCATCTATAGGGTTGTCACGGTAGCTCCCTAAAGTAGCCCAGTTGTTTTCACGGCGTTTGACCTGATTTGGATGTTTCGCTGAAAACGTAGAAAGTCGCTCATCAACCATGGCTACTTTTACGCCATATTTTCCATGTATTCTACGCCCAAATTTACGTGTTCGTTGGCAAAAACTGCTCTCGCTCCCGTCCATATTGAGCGGTAACCCCACAAGAACCTGATCTGGCTCCCA
>Ga0308004_10000654_pt1 | contig 16099 bp, 15 predicted proteins | sample Neamet38_FD_203156 | JGI IMG/M metagenome (GOLD analysis project Ga0308004, IMG submission 203156) | Marine microbial communities from water near the shore, Antarctic Ocean - #38 | ecosystem: Environmental > Aquatic > Marine > Unclassified | place: Southern Ocean | collected 2014-06-06 | reverse complement strand
GTTCTCTCTCCTACTGGTATTTTTAGATAATCATTAGCAGCAGAGAATCTTATAAGAGCTACTGTAGGAGAATCAGGTGTCTTTGCAGTAGTTGGATCAAGAGGCACACCTTCCACAGGGGTAGGAGCATTACTCTTATCAATCTCTTCAATTTGTACAGCAGCTACTTCAGCTCGTTCTCGAACATCCGCAAGTGTGTCACTGACAGTGCTAGCTATCTTAGTACTAACAGCTTTACCATATTCAACAGTGCCAGACACAGTAGCAGTAGTACCACCCATGCCTGCAGCAACAAATGCCACATCAATAAAGCGATCAATTATCTCGTCTTTGGTGTACTCAGCTCCCTGTGAGGCAGCAGTATTAATGATGAGTGCTTCCTGAGCTACCTCAGTACCCGACTCCCATGCAGCCTTGCCTAGGATAGTTTTAGCAACTCCCTTAGCTGCATCAACAAAGCCTTTCTCAACCAGGCGCTTAACAATGGCATCACCTGTCATCCGGGTGAGAAGGTTTTTAGGTATAACCTTGCCGGCACCGAATCGGTCTAGTAGACCAATCAATATACCTGTGCCTATAGCTTTAGCATCGTTTATCTCAACACCCTTGTCTTCCATCTCCAGAGCGGACTCACCCACACCCATAGCACCAGATGCTAATGTAGTTCCACCTAGAACCATAATAGCAGCGGTACCACTAAATGGTGCAGTAAGGGCTGCAGCAGCTCCACCTGCTAGTGAGACACCAGAGGTAGCAAGGTTCTCTTGCATCATTTCCCATACACGACCTAGTGCACTACCCGCTCCACGTTCTTTAAACATTTCACGAACACTCATACCACCAGATAGAGGCTCATAGCCTCCTTCTTCTAGATCTATGATCTGTTGATCTACAACTGACTGGCCCCAATCTTCTACTGATTGGTTGTCCATGAATGATCCAATAGTACGTGCACCAGCACCTAACATCTTCTGTGCTTGATCCACAGACATGACGGCAGCACTATCTCGCTCAGATGAGGAGACGCTTGATACATCAAAAGACGTACCATCATCCTTTCTATATATAAGGTTTTTTAGGTTAGTACTATTAGCTAGGCGCTCAACTTTGTTGTCTGAAGATATAGATAGACTTTCTGATTTGGTTCTACCAAAGTCTTGCATACCGGTAGCCGGTGCTGCTTGATATAGACTCTGATCAATGCCCATAGGTACAGTGGCAGCTGGTGCCGAAGGCACAACAGCTGACGCTGGTTGTAATGATACGTCTGCTAGCTGAGTTTCTTGGTTAGGCGAATTAAGTGGGGTGCTAAGAAGATCTTGCTCAGACATGTCGATTTATACCTACAATAGAAAAAGGGGCAATTTATGCCCCTTAGTTTACTCAAGTATTACTACAACCTCAAGTCATCGGTCATTAGCAATCTTCATACGCAGCTTGAAGGCGTCCTCAATAGACTCCTTATCTTCACTACTTATATTTAGATTATCAATCTCTCGACCAAACCCACCACCGATAGTTCGGATATTGCCCCACTGGTTTTTACGAGTAACTTTATTGAAGAACTTTACAAGAGCTTCCTCTGTCTTAAAATGACCAAGAGCTACTGCATTGTTCAACTCCACTTCTGCCCCTTTAAAAGCTTCTAATGCTGCTATAGGTTTAAGATCAGATTTTGTAATATCTTGTAGACTGCTAACCTTATTACGCAACTCCGCAATAGAAGCAGTATCTGGTGCAACCTTAGGTACAACTACCTTAGAATCGTCACCACCTGTATTTCCTTCTGTCTTAACCTTAGCCTTTTCAATAGCCTTTCTGAAGGCTAGTTGTTGAGCGTTACCTTTGTTACTGCGAATACCAGAGTCTCTCCTAGCAGTGGATAGATAACCTGATATGCGAGACTGGTGATTAAGTTCAGCAGTTGCCTTGGTCTGTTGCAGATTTACAAAGGCATTAGACTTACGTTGAAATGATGTATCAGCCAAGTTCTTTGAAATATTCTTCTCGACATTGGCAATAAGAGTAGCCTCATTGTCTACCTTCCAATTACCTTGAAGAGAGTCTTGAATACTAGCCTTAAGTATAAAGTCAGATATTAGAGACTCATCCATGTAGGCGCCGCTAGCATCTTTGATGCGTAAATCACCTGACCTAATCTTATTAACAGTATCAGCTACCGCATCTTGTCCATTATCCCACTGCAGGAAGTCAGGAAACATGTTGGTATCAAGAGTATCTTTAACAAAATCAGTTACAGTTTGTGCCTTATCTAGTGCACCTGAATACGCATTAGCAAAATCTGAGTGCTCTAGAATGTTGTCATAAGCATTCTGGGCAATCTCAGTGTCCATAGTACGTGTAGCAACAGATGCACTAACTTGACCATCATACGTGGCTTTATGCTCACCTTTTAGTGTATTGGATTCAGTACGAAGAGCTTCACGACCTTGTACCAATGCAGACTTAGTGGTGGTAGATAGATTAAGTTCATTCAACTGATTCTTAAAACGAGTCTCACGATCTTGAGTACTTGGTTCCTTCTCAAAGCCATGTGCTTCAGCTGCTGCTTGTAGCTTGTTACGCATGTCATTAGGCGTTGCAGGATCAATAGTCATGTTACCAGCACTATCAATAGAAACGTACTGACTAGCACCTTCAACACGCTCTACAGCGGTCTGCATAGCTGTAATATTCTGTTGCTTAAATGCTTGAGTATTGTTCTCGAACTCTTCAACCAAACGATCTTGGGTCTTACCAAGTGCACGGTTAGTACTTTCCTCAAACATACCTGCAACCTTGCCAGTATTAATTTGGGTGCCGTACTGTGCAGTATACTCAGGTGATGTTACTTTATCCCGGAGATCATTAAGAGCACTCTGTCCTTGATTAGCAGCTGCAGTAATCTGTTCTGCTAAATCACGATCAAACTTACCCTGCTGCTCATTATATATAACACCTTTACGACTATTAATAGCATCTACTAATGATAGGTACTCTGGACTACTCTTATCCAATCCAGATAACTGGCTCTCAAGTGCTGCGATGTCATTAGTACTCTGCATGAGACCAATTTCTGTATTAGCAGCAGTCTGTTGATCCTTACCCTGGTAACTTTTAAGTTGTCCACCGGCAGAGCTTATTTGAGAGCTTAGATCCATATAAGGATTGGCTGCTTGTTGTGCACGAAGACCTGCAATAAGGGATTCCTGTCCTGCAGTGTCTGTAACACCTAACTGATCAAGGGCAAGTTGTTCCTTATACTGGTTCTCATTTGCACCACGTAACACACCACGTTCCTTATTAAAGGAGGTTTGCAGTGCATCTGCATCAATACGTTTACCATAGCCCTCTAAGGCAGTAGCAGAGATGTCACCTTGCATGGCATTAAGCCCCGCTAAGTCGGTAGCACCTTCTAACTGACGACGAAGAGCTGCAGTGTTTACATCACTGTCTTCTTTAAGGCGAGCGTCTACTCCTGATTGGTACGACTTAATACCACCACGGGCCTGATCAATAGCTTTATTAAACAGGTCTCCAGCAGAGGATAAAGCGTTTACTGAGGTAGCAGAGCTTGGAGCCTGCATTTGTGTCCATCTAGGAGCAGCCATTCTAATATTCCTTATGCAACGCCACGGTTCTTAACATACTGATCAGCAGCAACACGTGCTTGCTCTTCATTCATACCACCTTCACGCTCACGACGCTGCTGACGGTCAAACAGCTCATCATTAACTAGAGATCGTTGAGACTGGTACTGCTTCTCAAACGAGTTACGTCTAAAGTCTAAATCACTAGCAGCTAACTGGTTCTGCTTGTTAGCCATTGCTAGGTTACCAATGACACCTACAGCTTGTGTACCGAGATCAAAGTAACCACCTGCACCACCCCAACCCATCTTAGTAGTCTGACCCAGACTGTTAGGTGTATTGGCATTAGTTCCAGGTGCCCAAGGTGCTTGAGTCTGTGAAGCTAGCTTCTGCTTGGTCATTTCCGCATATGATACTGGTTGCTTGCCATAATCAGGCATTTTCCAGTTAGTCATAGGGTTTGTAGCTGTCTTTGAGACGCCAGAGTTCATTGGTAGAAAACCTTGCCCCACTTCATATGGATCTGGCATATTACTTCTCCTAAAATCTTAATTAATAGTAGTTTACATTGTTGTAACCACTAAGTGAATAGTTAACCAATTCCGCTCATCGGATCCAGCTTAGGTAGTGCGATCTTGTTGTCGTAGAAGTACTCTAACTGGTCATACACCCTTGTACCTGGATTAGTATCTAAAGTACGTGCATAGAACGTTAGAGGAGACTCATAAGTATTCACCGAGGTTATCATGGTGGATACCATAAGCTCACTAAAATCAGTCTCTTCTAACATAGATCTCTTCTCTTCAAGATCCTTCCACTGCTCTGCAGAACTGGTTATAAAGTCCTGAGACTCATGCTGTATCATCTGTGCTTGATGACCCATGTAAGCATCACCAACGGCCCCTACAGTAGCTATTAGTGTGGATGGGTCAGACAGTGTGAATGTATCAAAGGAGAATCCATCAGTGCCACCTGTTACGTAAGCAAGGGCAAGTGATATTGCTGCCCTAAGGAATGGATCGTCTATACCTGCAAGTATCTGCTCTAATGCAAAGCTGTAGGCAACTGCAGTCAGGAATGCTGATAAGAACGCTGCCATGGTTATCTCAGATCCACGAACAAACATCATGATCAGTACCGATATAGCAATGATCACGAACTTCTTAATAGCCCTCCAGACTTCCTGATACCACTTTAAGTAATACTCATGTTGTGAGTGGCTAACTACCACATAGCTCTCAAGGAACACCTGTTCTTTTAGTGCTAACGTAGGAAGCTGTGACACTACACCCAATATTAATGGAATACAGAAGTTAGAGTGATCTAACGAATCTGGATCAGAGTTAACATTGATAGCAACGGACGTAGTTACTCCTGAGGGGTAATCTATGACTGTGTGTGCTATCAAACCGGTTATGACTAATCTACGGTAAGTATTCACCCCTGAAGCACTAGGTGCATACAGTGTTAACGAACCGCTAGGTATATCTAAGTTAAGGGCACCATATCCACCAAGTGATACATCGAACTCTTCTCCATCAACTATGAGGCTACCGTAATCAGTACGTGATCCAACAACATTGCTACTAGTAATAGAGTTGAACTGTAGCTTGAAGTTGTAATCACTCTCAGAAATATTGACTGTGTAGTTGTTCTGGTTCCAAGACACATTACCTGTACTTGGATCTACATGGTTCAAGTAGATAGCATCAAAGAACTCAAATAAATAAGCTTTAGCTGCTTGGGTAGGTGAGTGAATGTTTATAGCATTCATAAGGAAGATGTCTGTAATACGGTCTTCCTCATTACCCACGTTAGTAGGTACACCTTCCTTCATCTGGGCAAACACACTCTCAATAGGGAAGCTAACACTCTTAAGTAAGTGTTTTGCGTCATCAAATTCTTCCTTACGAGAGGGATGGTCAATGTAAACACTATCCAACATAAGTGGGTAGATAGGGAATGCTACAAAGTCCTCAGAGTTCTGGTAAGTACTAAATATGTCATGGAATAGGTGAGTATCTTCCATAGCCGGGGAGTATAACTTTATTTTAGTTAGTCCCAGGTGGAGGTAAGAATACCTAAGTACCTGTGTATTGGGCCCTACAGTTCTATTGGCTACCAACACAGATGAGCTAACAAATGCGTCCAGATCGTCTAAGATAGTCTCTGTATATGTATATGTAGTGTCATCCACGTAGGTAGCACTACTGAATACCTTGGTGAACCATACACCTGATAATGAGTAAGCATATGAGTGGGTAGATGCATCGTAAGTTACTGTAGGGGAGTTGACCTCGTCAATCTGATCCATAGCTGTAGGACTGGAGAATGATGTGCCTGTGATATTAGGTACGCCATCTGGAAATGCCAGACCTGTTATATAGGTCTCATCTCGTAATGGACTAGTCTGTGTGACAGTAGGTAGTTTGTGTACGTAAGAGGACTTAGCATTGTTTAAGTAATTAGAGGCAGCAGTATATCTATTACTGATCAATGCGATCTTGATAGCTTCGGATGCAGAGAGTCCTCGCTTAGAAGCAGTCATTACTGCTGCTTGTACAGTGGGTATTGTATCTTCCATCTCCCCAAATACAGGGGAGGTGTGTGCTCTTGCTGCCCGATGCCAACCCATCTACTGCTCCATTATGGTGTTAGAGTAGAGTATTCTAGTCCAGCACCTTTTACTGCGTTACGAAGTACATTACCAATCTCAGTCTCAGTAACTGGGATAACATACCCGTTTGGATCAGTACCCTTAGCAATCTGCCAGATATCACTAACCAACTTAGCTGCTTTCTGTTCAGAGTCACGTGCAAAGCCATTCTTCTGAGCTTCATACAGTGCCTGCTGCTTAGTAACTAAGATAGACTGCTCAAGCTCAGTTGCACCCTTGTTATCTAGTAGAGTCTTCTCACTACCAAACTTAAGGATCTGTGAGGCTTTAACCAGGTTATCTTGGGTAGATGTAGTATCTGAACGTGTGGTTCCAGCAGTCACCTCAAGGGTTTGTACCTCAGACAATGCAATAGCACTAGTCATCTGGTCACGTTGCTTAGAAGTCGTTACAAGACCATCTAGTAGTTGTTCTTTAGCTCGCTCAGTACCATCAATAGTCTCAGCCATTTGCACATGGATCAAGCTGATTTGCTCATCTACGTGTTGACGCTGTTTAAGACTATTATCCAACGCGTCATCTAACTGGACATCAGTACGCTTGGTAGAAGCAAGCTGTTCTTGAACCTGAGTATTGACTAACACAATACGAGAGTTAACCTCTTCGCGTTGCTTCTCACCAGATAAAATAGCATCATTTAACTGGTCAATAGCTCGTAAAGTACCACTTGTTTGCTCTAACGTCTGTTCAGTAATCAACTCTCGCTGATCAGCACTAGTAAGCTTTTTGTCATCTAACTCTGTGTTAGCACGTAGTGTTGCATCTACTTGTTCTAGTGTCTGCTTATCAAGCATCAACTGCTGCTTACCACTTGTTACCAGTGCATCTGTTGCTTGTGCATCTGTACGTGATGTAGCTGCTACTTGTTCTACGGTTTGAGCGGCTAATAGCTCAACCCGCTTCTCTGCTTCTTGCTCACCCATTACAAATGTAACGGAGTGTTGCATAGCAGATTGAATAGATCCTAAATAGACATTAGCGTAGTCTGCACCTTTGATACGACCCTTAGAGTACTGATCATCTAGATGTGATGTAACCGACTTCATTAACTTGTCGAATACACCGTCACCATTGATCGTGCCGTCTGTTACGCTACCTACGGTAATGTCTGTCATGTTAATACCTTAAAATTTAACAGTAGAAGTGTAGGCAGTCTCTGTAGAGACAGCGTTGACGTTAATCACATGAGCCACATTAGATGAGGTCAATACTTCATAACGCCATACACCTTTCTTGTTGAGCAAGTCAGAGAATGTAATCTGGCCTGCTACAGCGATAGTAGGAGAAACATCACCTGTTAGGGCGATGCTACTAAAGATACCGTCAGGATCCACTGCACGAACGCTGATAGCATCTGCAGCTACTTCTCCAGCTTTTAACTGAGGCCGGGTAATTGTAAATGTAACAGTAGATCCAACGGTATACATAGCTATTCCTTATTCATCGTTTACTAGTGCTTGCTGACGAGACAAATTACGTAACTCTGCCTCGTTTAATGGATCCAGAACTTCAATACTAAACTCTGGTACCAACTTACTCTTACGGATCTTTTGTCCATTAGGTGTCTTAGCATTATAAAACACAGAACATTTACGATCTTTGATCATATTGTAGATGATGTGTGGTACATGCCATCCATCAATTGAATCAAATGGTACAAACTTCTTAAATGTACCCAGCTTAGAAGAGCCAATGGAGAAGATTTCACCTTCCCAGTTCTTCTTGTTAGGGTTCATACATGTAATTCGGATACGTACAAGCTTTGAAGCTTCTTTACGTTTTGCAGCTAAAATAGCACCTTGAGATGTTGGGGCAGCCTTAACTTCAACTTCCTCATCTTCTTCCTCAGGTTCTAGAGCTTTGTTTACTAACTTACGGAGTTTATCTACTCCAGTATTATGACGGTAAGTAACACCCATCTGGTCTGCACGTGCTCGTAGGGAGTCCAACTCACTAGGAATTGCGTTCTCTTCTACTTCATCTACTTCTACTTCTTGTGTAATTTCATCGTTCATTTTACTTCTACCTTTTGAAGAGGGTGATCGCCTCTATATGTGAAAAAGCCTCCCCCGAAGGAGAGGCCTTATTATAAAACTATTGCTTAGATTTCAGCAACAGTCTTGATTACAGCTAAACGCTCTGTACGTAGCAACATAGTACCGTAGTACCACTTGATGCTGTAGAAGCCAGTCTCGCCATACGGGTCAGTAGAACTATGGTTCTCACTAGGACGTACGTGCTTGATCTTAAACTTAACAGTCTTGCCATCAGTTTGGAAACCGATAGTAGTAAATGCGCCGTCACCAACAACCATCATTGGGAATACGTCGTAGTTACCGCCAGTAGCGTAGTAACCAGCGTTAGCTGATTCAGCAGCACCAGCACCAGCCCACTTCATCATCTCAGGAACTTCAACGATGCGGAAGCTGTCTACAGAACCAATCTCACCACGAATCACACTACCAGCTTGTGCATACTGAGCTAATGGGATAAACGCCTTGTTGCCGTGGTAGTCAGTCATCTTCATGATCGCAGGGATCATTTCAGAACCAACGTACATGATACGAGCAGCGTTAACCACTTTGGTATCTACCATACGCGAACCAGAGATTACTTTGGTTTGCTTAGGTGTACGGTTGTTGTTCAACTCAATGTTCAACTTAACCAAGTCGTCATAAGTTACAGCAGAGATTGCACCGGTTTCACCAGACAACTCAGCAGCAGTAGTTGCTACGCCAGTTAGACGTACAACACCAGCACCGTTCAACAAGTCTACCTGAAGTTGATCTTCAGTCATCTCGTTAGCAGCCTTCACAGACTCAGTAGTGATGTGCTGAAGTAACTCAGAATCAGAATCGAAGTCCAAAGACTCTTGAGAGTACTCATCGAAGAAACCAAACTTCTCGATAGAACCTTCAAGTTCGATACGCTTCATGCCAACACGGTTAACACGACCACCAGCTTCAGACAGAGCAGGAATCTTAGCAGCGATAACACCAACGTCTTTAGATGAACCATATAGGTTACCGTTAGAGATTGTTGCACCAGATGCGTCGATACCTTGATCGTTGATGTTACGATCATCAAGGATAGGTAGGTAATGGAAACGCTTAATGGTTTTACCCATGTTCTTAGGCATAGCAGTAACGTCAGCCAACTGACCGAAGAAACTTTCTTTTGCCGCTTCTACAAGAGCTTTCTTGTGGAAGTAATCAGTACGTAACTGTGAACCTACAGTAGAGGCTGTGCCGCCAGCTGGGTCGTTATACTTTGCAGTCATAATAATACACCTTAATAATTAAATAATATTAGTTTAAACAAACTTACTAGAAGACATCTTCTCGAACTCTTCGTCACTCATATTGAGAACGTCAAATTCAGGTTTAGCCTTACTAGGCTTACTTTTTGCAGAACCCGCTGCTCGCCGTTTATCTTTAAGCTTTGGATCTACAGGATTGTTTGTCTTATTAACATTATTTGATTTGGATGTACTAGTCGGATTAGTCTTGGTGTCCTGTACGGGGTCACCGAAACCTCCTTTAGCATTGATCGCATCGCCTATCTGTTTATAAGCCTCAATATCAGAAAGACCATTAAGTCTTCCTAAAATTCGCTCCCGTTCTACAACTTCGCTGACCTGCTTATATATACCTGATGCGACATGCTCGTTAATGACCTTAATGATACTAGGATCTTTAGCGATGGTGTCTTTGGACGCTTCGTCCCACTTGTTGCCAATGATGTCGATAGTAGCATTGAAAGATTCTGTGTCTCGAATGTCATCGAGTATTCCATCTAGAGCTACTTCGCTATCGGAGACAGTGTAAGCTTTTGGTGTATAAGCAATATTGTCAGTGTCTATATCTAGTGGATCCATTCCACTATCCTTCACAAGCTTCTTGATTGCCTCAGGATCTTTTTTACTAAGATCAATCAAGTAGCTAAGTTTTTCTTCGTCCAGCAAGCCATGGTTATCCAACATCTTCATGACTTTAAGGTTGGGCTTAATAGCAGCCATCTTCTTATTGTAGTTAGCACCCATCTTCATCAGATCACGAGCATCTTCTACAGTATCAACCTTCATTTCCTTACCATTAGCCTTGAAAGAGCTAAGTAAGGCTTCATACTGGACTTTATAGTCTATTTCTTCTTTAGAGTCAACGTCAGCTTCCTTAGAAGCCTCTGTAGTGTCCTCTGAAGGATCTTCATCCTTATCGTCATCATCGTCAGACTTGTCATCAGAATCACCTTCAGTCGCATCGTCTGCGTCCTCAGAGTCGTCATCAGAGTCTTGATCAGATTCTTTATCTTCAGAATCTTCATCAGCGTCTTCATCCGTAGTTTCATCATCATCTGCTTCATCATCATCTACGGTTTCGTCATCTGACTCTACTACGTCATCTTCTACATCAGGAGAGGCGCTAGCCTCTTCTTCATCTAGTCGAGCCAGTTCAGTAGAGATGGCATCGTTGATCTCATCATCAGGAAGGTCTAGTGGATTAATAGCAGTCATATTACAACTCCTCTGCTAGTAATTCTTGACGAGTTTCTTCGTCTTCCTTAATACCTTGTTGAGCCATACGACCTACTTGCATAACCTTCTGCAGGTACTGACGCACATTGCCAATGGCAATAATGCCGTGGTCAATGATCTTCTGTGAACCATCATCTGCCATAGAGGGATCTGCCTTCAGGATAACTAACCTGCTTGCCTCATCCATGAAGTAACCTTCATCTATGACGTCTATAAAATCTTTATTAGATACAAGTCGTAGTAACGACTCCATCTTATCAACATCCTTACGTGCTGCTTCAATACTTACTTCAATCTGCTCGATTTCATTCATTGCTATATACCTTCGTGTCCCCCAGCTTTACCTGTAGGTTATCTTGGTTTAGGTTATTGAGACTTAGGTGTCTCGTCTTTTTTTAACATACTGTCTGCTGCCTTTAAATCAAGAGCAGATCGTCTATCAAAATCTTTCTTCTGCATTTCCTTATCCATGTCAGCACCAGACTCACGCTCTAAGAACGTTAGGTCTTCGCTATCAGACTTACTCTCTAAGTTACGAGTCTTAGCCTGTTTAAGCTGAACATCAACTTGGTTCTCTGCACCCTTAGCTTGCTCATTAAATATCTGAGCCTTAAGGAGTTCAAGCTCCAACTGTGCTTTCTCCTGCTGTATTGGATCAGGCTGTGGTTGATACTCTTTGATCTTCTTAGCAAGTGTTGGCATCTTACGAAGCATGGCAATCTCTTCTAACAACATCTGACCCATTGAAGGATCCATTGAGTTACCCATGGTCTGTAGCATAAATGCTAGTTCCTGAGCTTTCTCGTTATCTGTCTCTGCAGTGGAGATACTTAACTTAAGGTCAAAGTTACCTGATAGGTCATCTCTACGTACCTGTACAAACTCTTCGTTAGTGATACGTACTGTCTCTTCCTCAGAAAGGAATACAGCGTTCATAGCTAGAATCTTACGACCAGCTTCACTAATACATGTAGATAAGCGTCGGAGTATACCTAACTCTCGCTTACTTGTGGCATCTAATGTGCCTCGAATACCTGTAGCTGTTGATCCAAGTGCCTGTCCAGATAGACCTGAAGAGAAAGCTTTAACACCTGTTAGAGATTCTGCTTCCTGGTTCTGTAAGCCTAGCATTACTTCAGCTGACTTAGGTATCTCTGGATAAGAGCCCATATGGAATGCTTGTCGTGGATCTACAGTGGCATTGAACTCATAGTCCAAGCCCTTCTCGTACTTACGTCTGTTGGTAACATCCAATGCATCTTTACGGATACCTAACTGACCATTAGCAGAACGACCCATGATATCAATCATACCGCGAGTTACTGCACCTACTATTTTTTGGTTATCTTCTAGTAGTGCACCATCTGGCTCACCATAGCTTGAGTTACGCTTAGGCAACATCTGAGCCATAACAAAAGGAATCTTCTTGTCCGGGTATGGGTTCTCTTCCATACGGATCATTGTCTCACCAACATAGGTGGCAACAATAGGTTCTACGATACCAGTGTTGTTGATATCCCAGTAGCCCCAGTACTCATATGCTACGAACTTCTGACGAGGCTTATCCTTAAAGGAAAAGTCTGTGTCATCAGAGTTACCACTATAGTCTGGTTCAGCTAGTACAGAGTGACCAGTAATATTAATCTTATCAAGGTTTGTATAACGACCATCCTGCTTAAGCTCAGACAAGTCCGTGCTAAAGCGATAGATTAAGAACTGTGCCTTATCAAGATCACCCTTACAGGTTGGGTCTAGTACAACATCATCCAGGTCACATACCTCAAGAGTAGGTTGGTTCTTAATGATACGAGTTTCCTCTATCATTTCAGTACCAGTCTGAACCTCTTCATATGGAGGTATACCTTGTGCAGCCATCTGAGCTGCTTGCATAGGATCCTGTACAGGAACCTGTTCAATAATGGGTTGCTCTACTTCAATGATCTCATCTTCATATTCCCAACCTACACGGGCAATAACTGTACCTTCGTCTACAATGGCACGTACGTACTCATCAATAAAACGGTTCTTCTTGATCTTAGTATTGAACTGGTTGTTCAGTACCAGCTGATTCTGTACAGCACCTGCCTTGTCTTCAAAGGTAACAGGCTCTACGTTAAAGATGTCTTCAGTAGATAGGAATGGCTCACTTAGAGCAGCATAACGCCACTCAGCTTGCTTACGTATAAGTTTAGGTGCAACAGCACTACGTCCAGTACGCTTCTGAATAGCAGCCTTACCTGTAACGTTAAGGTTGTCTACCCAAGCTTGTACCTTAGTCATTTGAAGAGTATGAGCAGGTAATGCTTCAGTGTAGTCAGCCTTTAGGTCAGAGACCTTAGGAGTGTTGTCCCACTCAGCTAATTTAACTGTGCTCTCAGCATATAGATCCTTATCGGAGGTCTCATCTGAGGACACCATTTCTTCATCAAACTGTTCTGACATTTTGTCGATACCTTAAACGGGCACGTATTGCGCCATATATTGTCATACTACCCTTATTAAGGGAGTATCCTACCACATAACATTAACTATGGCTTTCGCTTATTAATTATGCCTTCTGCCAGTCCACCCATGAAGTAGAAGCTAACAATTGAAAGCATGATCCAATCAATCTGGAACTCAGCTATTACTCCACGAATATCAGCTACATCCTTACCCATGAATACCATGACCATAACTAGGATATACGAAGAGATGTACGTACCACCGAACATGAGAGCTAGGTAGCGTTGAGCAATTTTAAATGGTGCATAAGCAGCCATTATATCAGTCTTAGCCTTAGTCTTAGCAGCAATGGCCTCTGGCTCGCTGGTATGGAATGAATCAATGAGGTCTATACTCTTACTGATTACATCTCCACCACCAAAAATAGTGCTTAAAATTCCCATGGTTACTCCTCCAGTTCAAAGTGTGGCATATCCTGCCAATTCTTCCAGTTACCGCCCCATTTGAGCTTGTACCCTAGCTGTGCAGCTGCTTGAAGCATTGCTGCAGCTACTAAGGCAAGATGGAGCTTGTCCCAAGATGCTTTGCCTTCAACGTAAGCGTACACGTCAAGAGCTTTGCCTGATTGGTGGTATGACTTGTTGGTACGTCCATCAGCCTTAGACTTATTTGCTGTGAACAGTTTGGCTTGATCTGCAGTGGTACGCAGCCCACCAGTAGAAGGGATACCGAAGTCGATATTAGATATTGTAATCGCAAGTTCGCTTATCTCAATTAGTCTAGGGTCTACACCAGCACGATTGTTTAAAGAGTTCTGACCGAGCTTAAACATTGTTAACCCCGCATCACATAGAAGACTGCAGATACAAGGCCTGCAATCAATAATCGTACAAACCATTCATTCGTACCACTAGTCTTGGTAACCGTAGCTAAAGTGATAGCATGTTTGTCTATCTCAGCACTATGTTTGTTTAAGCGGCTATCCTGCGTAGTATTGTGTGCAGTCAAACCATCCATCTTGGTATCAATCTCAACGAGCTTTACCATTACATCTACAAGCTTATCTATCTTAGCCTCTAGACGGTCGAACCTGGCGTTAACTTCCATGGTAATTCCCTGTAGTATTTGGGGTGATCTTATCATTATTCAGTTCCTTAATCCCTACCTTGTGTCGAATATATTCACCGTATTCTTTATGAAGTACAACACAAGACATTGACCGATCTGATCCATAACCAGATTCAGCATGCCATCCATCTACTGGACTGAGAACGTTCCAGCTTTCTACTACCATACCGCCAATCTCCCTGGCAGTCTTATGATGAATATGACCCATCCAACAGAATCGGTGAGTTGTGTTACCCCACTGCTTAGACATTGTACGTGTGACGTGCTCATAGACTCTTTGAGGAGTCATACGGTCACCATGATGTGTGACTATAAGATTCGATCCAAACTGGAAGGATACGAATTTAGACACGTTATCTAGTACTTCAATACGTGGATCATCTTCATATAATACTTTAAGGAGGATGTTTAGGGAGAGAGCTGCGTCTCTGTCATGGTTGCCACGAGCATTAAGGATAACTACCTTCTCATGCTTCTCTAACATCATGTTAACAACACGTCTTAGGAGAGCACCTGCTGCTGTATATGCACGACTGAAGTGTCCATCTACATCTAACACATTACCGCTTTGGGTAGTGTTAGTGGTGTCATTTGCGTGGAGGAAATCACCCAGGTTAACTAGTAATCCAGTGTGTGCGTCTACACCACGTGTAATTAGTTTATCAAAAGCATCTACTAATAGTGCCTCTGCTCTATCAATATTATAGTCTTCATCTCCGGTAGAAGCAGCGTGAGCTAGCATACCTAAATGATGGTCACCAATGACATAACATGACATGAGGTCAGTATCTGTATTAGTGGGACTAGTAATTTTAATATGTTTATTCTTGAGATCTTCAGCTAATCCTTCAACGAAAGATTTGATAGCCTCTAGTTCAGCACCCTTCTTAAGGTCTGTCTTGACCCATTGACGTGATAGGTTACCGTTCTCATCGTAGTAGCTGCTAACACCTTTAACAATGTGTGACTCTGGTGATGTGTGTACCATGTCATGAGATGGTGAATAGCCTTGTCTGGCTGCCTTTGCTTTGACTCGTGTAATACAAGAGTTAACTGTAGCGTAGGATATTCCTAACTGTTCAGCTACTCTGGAGATGCTTGGGTTGGCTATTAGAGCGTCTAGTATCTCTGATTGTCGAGGTGAGGCCCATTCCTTGAGTGCTATGTAATTCATACGCAGGTAATATTCCGTATAGTGTTGGTAATAGATATTGACGTAATACTATCATTATAATAGTACTAATGCATGATTACTCTTATTGTATGTATAGAACAACTCCAAAGGCAGCTGCACCAACAATCAGTAATATAATGAGTGCCTTCCCTGCTGCAAGCTGTTGTTGCTTCATTGATAACTCAGACATCTGGCTACGCAATGATAGAAGTTGTTGGTAAGACACTTGTGCCTTCTCAGATAGATCTTCAAAGATGTAACTAACGTCATTAATAACTACTGTGTTGTCTCTCATAAATACTACTCGGTTGGGGCAGGTTCTTCTGCAGTTTCTTAGGATGGGGCAGTTATAGCGCCAACACAGATCTTGTTATGTACACCTCGTGCTACTTCAGACAAACGTTGTTCAATGGCAGCGTCATCCTCACAGCCTATGGTGTTTACACTACGAGAGTGTACGATACTTGTGGTTGCACATGTGAATGTCACTTCCACTGAGGTATCAGTTGTAGCTGTTGTTATCCATGTCACTAAGTGATCTGGTGTAACTT
>Ga0308004_10000651_pt1 | contig 16202 bp, 19 predicted proteins | sample Neamet38_FD_203156 | JGI IMG/M metagenome (GOLD analysis project Ga0308004, IMG submission 203156) | Marine microbial communities from water near the shore, Antarctic Ocean - #38 | ecosystem: Environmental > Aquatic > Marine > Unclassified | place: Southern Ocean | collected 2014-06-06 | reverse complement strand
ATATGGAACATCGCTTATGTTGTAGTTGCACTGGTAACTATTCCCAACTTGATAGCCTTATTCGTTTTAAGGAAAGAGATGAAAGAGCAGGTAACAAACTACGTAATGGAAAAGTAGAATTTTCTAAATGAACTAAATCAATAGTATTGAGGGCCTTGCATTTTCTTTAGTGCAGTGAGATATCCATTATTAGATTCTGCCATTAAAAACCTTCCTACCCTTGTAACTGTTGCTGTAGACGTACCTAATTTAGTTGCGATTTCTCTGTAGCTTAATTCTTTTTTATATAACAGCTTAGCGATTGCCCATCTTTCCTCAATCACCGCAATTTCATTAGGCGTCAGAATATCTTTTAAAAAGTTCTCTACTTCTTTTGTGGATTTAAGGTCGACTATTACTTTGGATAATTTCATATTTTAATTTTATCTGTTTTACTATGCTAAAACAATTATATCAATCTAAACCTTGGTGTTAGATCTCCTATTCAATACATCAGTTACATCGTCGAAGCTGAGATTCAACTCTTTTAGTAATACCAATAAATGGTAAACGAGGTCAGCTGCCTCTTCAGCAGTTCGGCCGTCATTTGTCACGGCTGATATTGATACTTCACCAGCTTCCTCAGTTACTTTTTTAGCTATTTCTTTGATGCCTTTTTGATGAAGCATATATGTATAGGACTGGGAATCATTACCTTGATATTTCTCGCCTATAGTTCTAGCTAATTGCAAAAGAGTATTGTTTGATTTTGGTGAGCCATCAAAGCACGAATAACCTCCTAGGTGACAGGTTGGGCCTTTATTCTGCGCCGTAATCAAGAGGGTATCGTTGTCGCAGTCATGATAAATATTTGATACTTTTAGTTTATTTCCAGATGTCTCACCCTTGATCCATAAGCGCTTTTTTGTTCTGCTGTAAAAGGTAGCAAAACCTATTTTTTTTGTTAAATTTAGAGCTTCTTGATTCATATAACCCAGCATTAGAACCTGCAGTGTTTCTTGATCTTGAATTATCACAGGCATCAACCCATCAACTTTATTCCAATTTAGATCTAACATTCAAAACCTCACTCTAATGTTTTGTTGATTAAGGTAGCTTTTTACCTCGCCAACAGTTATTTCGCCATCATGAAAAATACTTGCTGCCAAAGCGCCATCAACTCTTGCCTCATCGAATACTTCTTTAAAGTCTATTAATTTACCAGCGCCCCCAGAAGCAATGATCGGTATTTTTGAATACTCTATAATCTCTTGCAGTAATTTAATGTCATAGCCATTTTGCATTCCATCCTGGTTCATTGTATTGATAACCAGTTCACCAGCACCGTATTCTTGAACTTGCTCAACCCAATCTTTTACATTCAAATCTGTTTTATTGCTCGTCTGTTCATTACCCGTTTTAGAATAAATATAATTAACGCCATTGGCTGTCTTCACATCAATTCCTATCACAACACACTGGCTTCCAAATGCATCACTAAATTTCTTAATAATCTCAGGGTTTTGAAGGGCAGGGGTATTAATAGATATTTTATCAGCGCCCATATTCAGTATTGACTCTGCATCCTGCAGTGATCTAATGCCGCCGGCTACACAAAAAGGTATGTTGATGACGTTTGATATTTGGCTAACCCACTCCTTGTTAATTGTTTCATTGACAGTACTTGCCTTGATATCATAAAAAACAAGTTCATCAGCACCATCGGCTGAGTATTTCGCAGCCATTTCTATTAAAGATCCCACAACCCTATGATTTGTAAATTGCACACCTTTGACGACCAAGCCATCCTTAACGTCAAGACAAGGGATAATGCGCTTAGCTAACATTGCTAAGTTGCTCTAAGGATACCGCTTCTTCATACAAGGCTTTACCAATAATCACATCAGACATCCCAGCATTTTTTACGTTGATAATATCTTGAAGATTTGAGATGCCTCCCGATGCAATTAAATTCATCCATGGAAAGGATTTCAGCAAGGATTCGTAAAATTCTATGTTTGGGCCTTTCATAACACCATCAAGAGAAATATCAGTAGCCAGGATATTGAAGAAATAATCATTTTTTTCTAGGAAATCATACATTGTAAAGTTTGATGCTTGATCCCACCCATGAGTATGAATAATAAAGCGATCATTGATTTTTTTAAAATCCAAGCCAATAACAATTTGTTCTTTCGAGAAGTTGCTTTTGAGTGTTTCAATGAAGCCTTTCTCCCTAAAGATTGCTGTACCAACAATAACTCGCGAGGCACCACACTTTAATAATAATTCAATTGATTTTAGATTTCTCACCCCACCTCCAACTTGAACCGAAAGCTGATTTATTGAACATAGCTCAGTAATTAGCTTTGAATTAGATTGAATGCCAGTTCTAGCTCCGTCCAAGTCAACCACATGAAGATTTGTTAAGCCATAATTTACAAACTCCATGGCCTGATTTACTGGATCATCGTTGTATGTAGTTACGGCATCAAATTTTCCTTGATATAAACGAACGCATTTACCATCTTTCAAATCAATGGCTGGAAATATATTCATAGGTTTAAAAAGTAATCCAAAAATTTACTCCCATGACCTGATGATTTTTCAGGGTGAAATTGACAGCCCAAAAAATTTTTATACTGAATGACCGAACTAAAGGTATTCATGTATTGAGATGTTGCAATTGAGCAGTCTAGTTCGCTGACAAAGTAACTATTTGCAAAGTAATAATATCCATTTAAATCGATTTGTTTTTTTTGTTTAAAATTCACTTCATTCCACCCCATTTGCGGGATACTAAAATCTGCGGTTTCTGGAAATTTGTTTACAACACCATCAATAATGCCGAGACATTCAGTTTCGTGCTCCATAGAACGTTCAAATAATATCTGCATGCCTACGCAAATACCAAGCACCGGTTGATTTAAGGATTTGATACAGTCGATAAGCCCATGTGCTCTAAGTGTTTTCATAACATTTTGAGCAGAACCAACTCCAGGTAAAATAACTTTATCTGCATTCTTAATAAAATTTCTATCCTGTGTAACCACAACATCTTGATCTCTTAGTTCAAATGCTCTAGCCACCGATCGGAGGTTTGCTCCACCACAATCAACAAGAGCTATCATCAGAGAATGCCTTTAGTTGAGGAGGGTGAAGTACCCTCTATAACAATTGATTGCTTTAATGCTCTGGCAAAAGTTTTAAAGGTTGCCTCAAGCAAATGATGTGAGTTGGTGCCTTTAGTTTCAATGTGACAGGTGAAGGCTGCCTCATTAATTAACGAAATAAAAAAGTGTTCAAACATCTCTGTTGGAAAATCCCCAACCCTTTCTCTTAACGGAGAGCAGTTAAAATTTAAGTATCTTCTGGAGGCTAGATCTATTGCAACGCTGCTCTTAACTTCATCCATTACAAGCGTCTCACTATTTGAGTATCTAGAGATACCGACTCTTTGTCCAAGTGCTTTATTGAGTGCTTTGCCAAGGGTTATGGCAATATCTTCAATTGTATGATGCTCATCGATCTCTAAATCACCCACGCACGTTATGTTCATATCAATTTTACTGTGTTTTGAAAGCTGCTCCAATAAGTGATCTAAAAACTTTACCCCAGTATTAATTGAACTTTTACCAGAGCCATCTAAATTAATGGTGGCATAGATTTCGGTTTCATTTGTTTTTCTAATCTCTGAGACTATTCTCTGAGAAAGTAAGCTTTGAGCGCGAGCTTCTCTAATACTAACAGCCTTAGAATGTCCATCTAGCCCCTCTAAGTCAGCAAGTATAAAGACGGTCTGCTTGAGGTTATTAAAACCTTCTGCGGTAGCTGTTTGAACACTAATTTGCTTACCAAAATCCTTCACTCCAAGTCCTGATATTACAGAAGCAGAGCCATTTGTTGGCAATACATGGTTTGTTCCTGATGCATAATCTCCAAATGATTCTGGGGAGAGAGATCCGCAAAAAACTGATCCTGCACTGGAAATGCGTGGAAGAAGTTTTGAGTAGTCATTGTCGAGTAAAATTAAATGCTCAGGCGCACATTGATTAATTACGGCAACTGAATCAGAGGCTGATTTAGTCTTAACAAGAAAAAGGTTTTTTGTGCTTCTCTTTAATATTGATTGACGTAATAAATCCTTGGATTGATCAAGAAATGCTTTTTTTACAGCATTAAGAACCTTTAACTTTGTGGAGATCACAAAAGCTCTTGAGTCTGGTCCATGCTCTAGCTGCGAGAGAGCATCAGCTGCAGCAAGAGAGGCATTATTAAGTTCATCAGTAACAACCATTACTTCACTTGGTCCAGCAGGTAAATCTATTGCTACATCATTTGATACTAACCTTTTAGCCGCATCGACATAAGCATTTCCAGGTCCAAAAATTTTATCAACCTTGGGCACCATTGTTTGACCATAAGCCATAGCCAAAATAGCTTGAGCTCCACCAATTTTATAAATTAATTTAATGTTAAAAAGCTTAGCAATCCATAATATCTCATTAGGAATTTCACCATTTTCGTTAGAAGGACTACACACAACAATATTCTTGCAGCCAGCAATCCGAGCCGGAATAACCTGCATGAGAAACGATGACACCAACGGTGCTGTGCCACCAGGGATATATAAACCCACAGAGTCAATTGAACGAAACTCTTTCCAGATGCTTACGCCTTTGGTTGTCATGATTGGTTCTGATGAAAGGCTTCTAAGCTCAGCTTTGCAAACTGCTTCGATATTAGCAGCTGCGTTTAAAAGTGCTGTTTTAATATTGTCGGGAAGACTATCGCCTGATTTACTTATCTCGCTAAGCCTTACTTTAAAGGAACGAGGATTTTTTAGCCCCAACTCATTGTTGATAAGAGTCAATGCCTTGGATCCAGTACTATTAATAAGCTCCTTATAGCTATTAACTGTTCCCAAGATATCTTTATCTTGTAAGTTGTTCCTGGACCAGGATGACGGGTCACCTTTTGATCGATTAATTATTTTCATATCAGTTTAGAATCTTTTCAACAGGCATAACCAAAACTGATGATGCGCCATTATTCTTCAGCTTTTCCATAGTCTCCCAGAATACTGGTTCCGTGCACAAAGCATGTATGGCAACTTTATTACCTGATTGCAGTGGAATAATTGTTGGTGACTCTGCCCCTGGAAGGAGCTTGCAGATTTTTTTAACTGATCGAGCGTCTGCGTTCAACATGACATACTTGCTTTCACCTGCATTGATGACACCTTTAAATCTCTCAATTAAAGACAGAATATTCTTTTGATTTATTTTATTTAGTTTGGTGGGAGAAATTAATACAGCCTCAGAGCTCATCAGTGTTTGAAATTCAACTAAATTATTAGCTTCTAACGTTGCGCCTGATGAGACCAGATCGCATATGCAATCTGCAATCCCAATATATGGAGTGAGTTCTACCGATCCATTAATTTTAATAATATTTGCTTGTATTTTTTTTGATCTTAAAAAATTCTTTACGAGTGCTGGATAGGAGGTTGCAATATTTTTATTTTTTAAAGATGTAATATTAACTGAAGAGGGTGCAGCAAATGAAAGTCTGCATTTTGAAAAACCAAGATTTATGAGTTTGTAAGCTTTAAGTGTTTTATTTTGCGCAGATTGTTCGGCCAGAACATTTTCTCCAATAATTCCTAGATCAGCAACACCCTTATCTATGAGTGATGGAATATCATCATCTCTAACCAATAGAATATCCATGTTCATGTTAGAAGACCGAGCTAAAAGCTTTTCACCGGATGTTCTAAATCTAACACCTGCCTTAGTCAATAAATCTCGACTATTCTCAAAGAGTCGACCCTTCTTTTGAATGGCAATTGTAATTTTTTTATCTTTCAACATTGTTTTATGATCTGAGTATTTTCAAGCTTGGCTATGTTAACTGTTTTAGCGTACTAAAACAATGATACATAATCAAATAGCCGAATTAATAATAAATACGTTAAAATAAAAAAAATACAGGAGTCATTATGCCAATATCAGTAAATTCAAATTTTCCAACTACACAGTTAACTCTAATAAAAGATGGAGAAATTTCACAAGCTAGTTCAGATGAATTTTTTAAAAATAAAAACATTATTTTAGTAGGTGTGCCTGGAGCTTTTACTCCTACCTGCCATGCATCGCATTTGCCAGGATATATGGATAATCTTGATGCATTTAATAATAAGGGGTGGGATGTTGTTTTTGTTGCGGTCAATGATCCCTTTGTTATGCAGGAATGGTCTAAAGCATCTTCAGCACAAAATATAAATATGATTGCAGATGGTAATTGCGATCTAACCAATCAACTTGATTTAAAAATGGATGGCTCAGGCTTTGGACTGGGAAATCGTTGCATGCGGTTTGCTATGCATATTAAAAATTGTGTGATTTCTTCGTTGGATGTAGAGGAGGGCGGAGCATTGGATATTTCTGCTGCTGAGACCCAGCTTGCCAAAATCTAAACAAAAATATTTATTTGTTGGTCTTGGAACAATGGGTTTTCCAATGGCCGGGCATCTCTCTCGCAATCAAGGCATTGAAGTTTACGTATTCAATAGAACTAAAGCAGTCTCTTCTAAATGGATAAAACAACATACTGGAAATCAAATCACGTCTTTTGACTCTTTGTCCATAAAGTTTGATGGTGTTATTACTTGTCTTAAAGATGATGCTGCAATATCCTCGTTTCTACTAAAGAGTGAGGTAGTTAACTCTATTAAGACCAATGGCTTTATCCTCGATCATTCAACTACATCGCTCGATTTAGTAGATTTAATATCAAATAATCAGGAAATTCTTTCTAAGAAAATATCATTTTATGATGCTCCTGTAAGCGGGGGTGAAGCGGGCGCAATTAACGGAGCTCTTTCTGTGATGTTGGGCGGCCCTAACAAAAAATTATCCAAAATTAAGCCTGTCATGAATGCTTACGCTAAGTCTATAACTCACATAGGCTCTAGCGGCCATGGGCAGTTAACAAAAATGGTAAATCAATTGTGTATTGCTAGTCTTATTCAAGGCTTATCTGAGGGAGCTCTATTGGGCATTAAATCTGATTTAAATATGAGCAAAGTTCTTGAGGCGATATCAGGAGGCGCTGCTCAATCTTGGCAAATGGACAATCGATTTAAAACAATGGTGAAAGGTGAGTTTGACTTCGGTTTTGCTGTTGATCTGATGATTAAGGATCTTAATATAGCTTTAGAGCACTCTAGGAAATTAAATCTAGATCTTGATACCTCGAAGTCAATTCTTCATAAGTACAAGAAACTATCAAACCTAGGAGAAGGCCAACTGGACACATCAAGTTTAATCAAACTGCTTAAATAGCAAAAAAGCTATTAAAAAAAGCCCACAAGGCAAGCTTTTAATATTTTTAAGCGCTTAAGCTCTTTTAATCCAAGTCATCGCTAACTATATTGGAGCAAAGAAAAAACTCGTATAAGAATTACCTTCCTGATCTTTTCGACCGAGGGCATCCCTGAAAACAACCTTTATCTTCATATCAAATGTTATGTCTTCGGGATTCATTTTAACGTCGATTAAGTTTCCTTTAATTGTGCCGCCTCCATCTAAGTCTACGATAGCAGAGATATAGGGGACATCGATTCCTGGGAATGATCTATGAACTATAGAATAAGAATATAATTTTCCAGTATTCGCTAACTTCAATTCAGCCAATGCATCTCTTGCAAAACATTTACCGCAAGAAGTCCTTTCATCTACAAAAATAGAATTGCAACTCTTGCATTGCAAACCCATAAGAAAGTATTCATCATTTTCCTGGCGAATATAATTTGTTGCTTTTAATACTTTTGCATCTTTATTGGACATATTTTTTTCTTTCATTAATATTGATGGGTAATTTTATATTATATAAATGATTGGGAGACATCAAATGAAAGGATACATGTTTGGTTTGCTTTATATGGAAAGCTGGGAATGGTATGAGGAATATTTTCCTGCTACAGCAAATTTAATTAAAGAGCATGGTGGCATTTATTTAGCCTCAGGCATTAAGCCAGAAGTTCTTGAAGGCAAGGAGCAGCCAAGCGCATATGTATTATTGGAATTCCCGGATTTAATCTCAGCTCAAAAATGGTACGAAGATCCTCGATATAAACCATTGGTAGAGTTAAGAAATTCTGGGGGAAGATCTGAAATTTATATATTTCCAGGTGGGGCTCCTCAAACAAATGACTAAACCTAATAAAGAATTATCAGAATGGATTGTCCCTATCGACGAATCAGATATTTCATCAATCACTCTTGGAGAGCTCATTGACTCTGCTGCAGATGAATTTCCTGATATCGAGGCTCTCGTATACTCAAATCAACCTGATGTAAAAGAAATTAGATGGACGTATAAATTCTTGAGTGATGCGTCAACAGATCTTGCCAGAGGTTTGCTTGGAGAAGGCTTATCTCCCGGAGATACTGTCGGAGTTTGGGGTCCAAATCATCCTGAGTGGATATTAACTGAGTACGCATTAGCAAAAGCTGGTTTAAAAATGGTCACATTAAACCCTTTATATAAAGATCAGGAGCTAATTTTTGCACTTAACACCGTTAAAGCAAAAGGATTGATTCACGCAGATAATATTGGAGGAATCCCTGCAAGCGATTTAATCAATACTATTAAAGGTGAGATACCTTCGCTTCATCATATTCACTCATTTGATAAAGGCTTAAATCAGTTGCTTGTGAATGGCGCGCAATCTTCAATCCAACTACCAGCTGTTAATTCTAAAGATATATTTATGATCCAATATACTTCCGGAACGACTGGAATGCCAAAGGCTGCTCAGATGACGCATGAGGCTCTCATAACTTCGGCAAAAAATAGCCACATTCGATGGAAAGTTACCAATAATCAAAAAGTTTGCCATGGGTTTCCTTTATTCCACATTGGTGGTTCAGCCTGCATGACCCTTGGAGCTGCATCTATGAGATCTGTGTCTCTACCACTTTATATTTTTAAGCCAGGCGTAACTTTGGATATTATAGAAAACGAAAGCTGTTCAATGTTTATCGGAGCTCCTGTTCACCTCACAGCAATGATGCAAGATCCATCTTTTCAAAAAAGAGATTTGTCAGCTTTAAAATCTCTGGTTGTAGGAGGATCGAATCCACCAGTTGAATTAATGAAGCAATTCTCTGAAGCCTTTGATGCCGATGTTACTAATGGGTATGGTATGACCGAAACTTGTGGCTTGTCTTGTACAGCTCTTCCAACCGACCCTCCCGAGCTTAAAGCTATAGCGGGCCTTCCATTGCCTGGCGTCTCATTGCGAGTGGTTGATCATAATTATCAGATTGTAATGAATGATATGCCAGGAGAGCTCTTGTATAAGGGCCCAGGCTTGATGAATGGCTATGGAAACTTACCAGATGGAAGCTCAGGTATAAATGATGATGGGTGGTTCCCTACTGGAGATTTAGCCACTATGAACTCAGAGGGTTACATTAACATTGTTGGTAGATCAAAAGAAATGATAATAAGGGGAGGCGAGAACCTTTACCCAATTGAAATTGAAAATTACTTAGTTGAGCATCCTGGTGTTCTAGAGGTAGCTGTTTTTGGTCTACCAGATCAGAAATATGATGAAGAGTGTTGCGCTGTGGTAAGAGCTGATATGGATATTCTCAGCGATCCTGAAGATTTAAGGCAATGGTGCAAGGAAAGAATTTCAAGATGGAAGATACCGAGATATATTTTTTTTATTGATTCATTTCCGATAACACCATCAGGAAAAATTCAAAAATATAAATTGCAAGAAAAATATATTGAGCAACTTTCTTTAAATAAATAATCTTTTAAGCGGCTTTGAATTAGCGTTTTTTTGCTACATAATAAAAATATGGAATATTCAAAATACAAAGAACTTCAAATAACCTCAGAGAATAGAATTCTCACCATAGCTATAAATCGTCCCGAACACATGAATGCTGTAAACGAACAATTGCATATGGAATTTTCTACAATTTTCATGGATGCTGAGTATGACGATGATATCGATATAGTTATTTTAACTGGCTCAGGCAAATCTTTTTGTGCGGGCGGAGATTTGAAATGGTTGCTCGGCATCCATGGTGATCCTGTTGCTACCTCTTATCATATTAGTCACGATCGAAAAATTCAAAATACAATGTTAGATATGGAAAAACCAATTATTGCAAAAGTAAATGGCCCAGCAATAGGTCTAGGTTGCTCATTAGCATTATTTTGCGACTTTGTGTATGCAACACCTAGGTCAAAATTTGCTGATCCTCACGTCTCGGTTGGTTTGGTAGCAGGGGATGGTGGTTGTGTTATGTGGCCACAATTAATTGGCTATGCTAGAGCAAAAAAATATCTTCTTACAGGTGAGGTTATTCCTGCAAGCGACGCATTAAATATGGGCTTAATTACAGAAGTAGTCGAGGAAGATCAAATTGATGCCGACGTACTGGCCTTAGCTGAGAAATTAAGAGATGGAGCTAAATATGCTATTAGATGGACTAAAACTTCGATTAATGCAGGTTTAAAAGTAACAGCAAATTCTATTATTGATCGATCCGCAGCTTTTGAAAATATCACACAGTTAATGGAAGATCATAAAATAGCTCTCCAAGCTTTTTCTGACAAAGAAACACCAAAGTTTAAGCAAAAATAATAGTCCCTTTACTTTGAACAAATTTCTTATCATCACAGGCGGCAGTAGTGGAATAGGTTATGCCGCAGCAGTCCTTTTTCAAAAAGAAAATTATAAAGTCATTAACTTATCCAGATCTGAGATACCCCTCAAGGATGCAATTCACATTCCAGTTGATCTATCTACTTCAACATGGCATGAAGAAGTTAGCAGCACTTTTAAGACCTTGCTAGAAGATGCTGATCAAATTTCATTAATACACAATGCAAGTAAAATGCAGAGTGATAATGTTGAGAATTTTGATCTAAATGCTCTAAGAGATGTACTTGAGGTGAATTTAGTTGGCCCCTCCATCTTAAATCAGCTAACTATCCCCTATATGAAAAGGGGCTCATCAATTATATATGTTGGATCCACGCTTTCAGAAAAGGCGGTTCCACAAATGTCTTCATACGTAACAACAAAACATGGAATGATAGGTTTAATGAGAAGCACATGCCAAGACCTATTTGGTAGGTTTATACATACTGCTTGCGTCTGCCCTGGCGCAACGGAAACTGAAATGCTTCAAGAATATGTACAGGGCAATGCTGAGGCTCTTAAAATAATGGCAGGAACATTAAGTGAAAATAGGCTAATTTCGTCGCCAGAAATTGCATCAACATTGTTATTTTGTGCTCAAAACTCAGTAATAAATGGATCTGTCATCCATGCTAACTTAGGAATATTATCTACATGAATCAATTTAGTGAGCCCGAACACATCACCATTCTAAGGAATACTTTAAGGCAGTTTATCGACAAAGAAATGCCGAGAGATAAAGTGAATCAGTGGGATAAAGATGACTACTTCCCTAGGGATGTATTCGACAAACTTTGCGCTTTAGGCGTTACATCTCTAACCGTTCCTGAGGAATATGGTGGTTCCGGCAAAGATATGATGGCAACCATAGCAATAATCGAAGAGCTATGTACCAGGAGTCTCGGCATGGCATCTGGCTTCATATTTTGTGCATGTTACGCAGGCTTGAATATCTCAGAAGTTGCTAGCGAAGAGCAGAAAAAAGAGTTCCTACCAAAGGTTGCTCAAGGCAAACTTCTTTTTTCATACGGTATAAGTGAACCAGATGTTGGAGCTGATGTTGCCAGTGTTCGAACAAAAGCTGTTATTGATGGCAATGAAGTTATTATTAATGGGACTAAGAGGTGGTGCTCTGGGCCTAATGTAACTGATTTTATTTACACAATTGTTCGCAGTGGCCCTGAAGAAGATAGGTATAGAAATCTATCCTTGATTTTAATTCCACCACTGTCTAAAGGCATCACAATTGAACCGATGCAAACCTTGGGTCAAAAAGGTGTTGGGGGAACATGCGACGTAACGTTTGAAGATGTCAGAGTTCCTATTGAAAATATTGTTGGTGGCGAAGATGGCTGGAATAATGGATGGAGTAAAATTGTAAGCACGGGTTTGGATGTTGAAAAAATTGAAGTGTCCGCCATGGCGCTTGGAATTGCCAGAGCCGCTGTTGAGGATGCTTGGCAGTATTCTCAGGAACGCATTCAGTTTGGAAAACCTATTTGTCACAATCAAGCTGTCAGACATCAGCTTGCTGAAGTGAAAACAAAGTTAGAAGCTTGCAGGCTAATGACTTACCAGGGAGCATGGCTTGCGGATCAAGACGTTGTTGCAACGGTTGAAATGTCCATGTCAAAACTGTTTGTAACGGAAACAGCCTTGGAAATTGTTCTTACTTGCCAGCAAATATTAGGTGCATATGGTTATGTCAGAGACTTTGATATGGAGAGGTATGTAAGAGATATGCTAGCAATGCCTATGATAGGTGGATCGTCCTCAATCCAAAAAAATAATATTGCTAATAGGTTGAATCTTCCGAAATAAAACTTATGTTCAAGGATCAAACTGCAATAGTTGGAATCGGGCAAACAGAATTCTCAAAAAACATTGATTCAACAGAATTAAATTTAGCCTGCAAAGCTATAAAATTAGCACTTGATGATGCGGGAATAAGTCCTGATCAAGTTGATGCATTAGGAACTTTTACATACGAAGAAACTCCTGAATTTGAAATCGCAAGAAATCTTGGTTTTGGTAACTTACATTACTGGAGTCAGGCTCCATATGGAGGTGGAGCAAGTTGCGCAGCAATTGGCCAAGTAGCTATGGCTATAGCAAGTGGAATAGCCAATGTTGGAGTTGTTTGGAGATCAAGGAAAAGGGGAGATCCAACTTCAAGAATGTGGTCACATACAGAGCAAGAAATTTTCGATCATTGGAAATGGTCTAGGCCCTCAGGACTGGTAAGGCCAGTCGATGAGTCCTCAATGATCATGAGAAGATACATGTATGAAAATAGCTACTCTAGAGAAGACTTGGCAAGTGTTGCTATGACTCTAAGAAAATATGCCAATAAAAATGTTAATGCTTTGATGCATAAAAAGGAGCTATCACTTGACGACTACATGAATGCAAGGATGATATCTGACCCTCTTTGTTTGTATGATAATTGCTTGGAGAGTGATGGCGCTATTGCAATTGTTATAACCAAATTAAGCCTTGCTAAAACATTAACCAATCAACCTGCGATAATTCATGCTTACTCTCAGGGAATGTCACAAGAGCATTCATTAATGACTGACTACCATGGAAATAATCCTCTTCAGAGCTCCTCGTATGTGACTGCTAAAAACCTATGGAATTTATCAGACTTCCAACCAAAAGATGTTGATGTAGCACAATTCTATGATGCTTTCTCTCCAATGATTCCTCTTTCATTGGAGGCTTATAACTTTTGCTCGAAAGGCCAGGCTCTAAATATGATTGGAGATGGCTTTATTTCTGAAGATGGGCCCCTGCCAGTTAACACATCAGGTGGCAGCCTGTCTGAGGTTTACCTGCATGGCATGAATCTTGTCTTGGAGGCAGTAAGGCAAATTAGAGGGACATCTTCCGCTCAGGTAAATCATGCCAATTTATCTCTTGTTACCACTTGTGATTCAACTCCAAATGCCGCACTGTTATTAAGAGGGGATTCTTAGATGATTGAGAGCATTCCCATTCCTGGCATTAATGATTTTGATGAAATTTTTTGGCTAAATTGCAGTAACAATCAATTATCAATTCAGCATTGTGGCGCTTGTGATGAACCTCGATTTCCTCCAAGACATATGTGCCCAAAATGCCAGTCAATAGATCATAAATGGAAAATTGTTGCTGGAGATGCCGAGCTGTGGTCTTATGTTATTCCTCGCGCACCCTTGCTGCCTTACTTTGAAAAACAGTCTCCGTATATCGTAGGTTTGGTTGCTTTAAATAATTATACAAACATTCGAATTATTGGAAGAATAATGAATTCAGATGGAAGTAACTTAGCAAGTACAACAAATATTGCCATTGGATCTAAGCTATCTGTTGGATTTAATAAAATAAATTCTGAGATAACTATTCCTTTTTGGTTTCTAGATGTTTAAATTATAAAAGCTTGATAGATTGCTGGGGAGGTGATCATGAAAATAAACTACAACCCTTACTCTAAAGAATTTTGGGATAATTCTTGGGATATCTACAAAGACCTTAGGGATAATGATCCGGTTCACTGTATGGAAGACTTTGGTGGGGCCTGGGCATTAAGTAGGTTTGATGATATCTGGAATGCTCATCTAGGTTCATACACGGACTACACCTCAGTATTTGGCACTTCACCACCACCACTATTACTTGGTGATGAATCAGGCCCAGGTCATGTGTCAATTCCAACTAATGATGGTGCAGACCATAGAAATTATCGAAACACCATTGCCGATAAATACACCCAACCCTCCATTGCTGAATTGGAAGAAAAAATTCGATCTATGACTCGTGATGAGCTAAAACCAGCTTTAAAAATTGGTAAATTAGATATTCACGATATAGTAAGAAAAGTAGCTCTATTTAGTGTCACTGACATGATTGGTCTGGATCGAGAAGTGGCTTTAAAAGCTCGTGAATTAATTGATATTTTCTATGAAAGAGATCCGGACATTATGGGTGCAACGCCAAGAGGCCAAGAAGCTTTTGGGCAATGCATGGGTTTGATGCTTCAGCTCGCTGCTGAGTGGAGAAAAGATACTCCGCCTTCTCCCTCTCATATTGAAGCATGGATCAATAATCAAGTCTCAGAAGGTGTATGGATGTCTGATGAGCAGATTATGGGCAATACAAGCATGTTGATAATTACTGGGGCCGATACAGTTCCATACAACGTCGCCAATCTTTTTTATTATCTCAATCAAAGACCAGAACAAATGAAAATGATGAAAAATGATTTTTCATTGATTCCCAATGCTTTTGAAGAGTGTGTGAGATTTGATCATCCAACAAATATTCTTGGTCGAAGACTTAATAAAGATCTTGAGCTCCATGGCAAGAAAATGAAAAAAGGTGATGCTGTTATTTATCTTTATCAATCCGCAGGAAGGGATGATAGGGAGTTTACCAATCCTGATCAATTTGACATCACAAGACCGAAACCAAAAAGAAGTATTAGTTTTGGCCATGGCCCCCACAAATGTCTTGGACAGCACCTAGCAAGATTGGAGGGCAGGGTGATAATAGAGGAGATATTAACAGCTATACCAGAATTTGAGATTCAGGAAGATGGCGTAGTTAGGACATTTGGCGAATTCTTGCAAGGTTACAGAAATATGCCAATAGTGTTTAAACCTATCAAGTAAACTGCTTTTACTCTAAAGTTTATACATTATTGTTTTTTCACTTACTAAGAAATTAGCTTCATCTCTCCTAATTATTTCAACAATTTCAGGATTGCCTGCAATCTCCATAAAGCCATCTAAATCCTTTTGATTTTGAAAACCTAGCTCAGTTATAACGCTGAAAACATTACCTAGACTATCTGCTTTTAGGGTGAAATCCCCGGTAAGTAAATTAGATTTGGTTAAGTATCTCCTGGTATATTCTTTAAGCATCGGAAAAATGCTGTGAATAAGTGGAGCATGTTTAGTTTCGTAATATGTTTGAAACTCCTGATCTGAAATATCAGGCTTTTTGGTTATTAGAGCTATTAGTTTTGGCATAATTTTAAACAAGCTGACCATTCAGAAGGACTGAGTTTCCATGGCGATGCTAGAGGCTCTCCTGACTCATTAACTGCAAGAATTACTTTTGCCGATGCTGATATTTTTTTGTCTACTTGAACTTGAACATCAACTTGTAACAATGATCTTGAATCATCAATCTTCTGCTTGTGAATAACTAAACCCTGAAATTCAAGAACGTCTTCCGGGCAAATTGGTTTTTTCATTTTAAAGCTCACTTTTCCAATTCTTGTGGCATGACCATAAATATCTGTAATATATTTTATAATTAATCCATTCAAGGTGTAGTTGTTCATTATGATATTTGGAAGTTTGCCTTCAGACATTGCCCAGGTTTGATTGGTATGTAGAGGCTGCCAATCTCTGCTAGAAACTGCACCATTTTGTATAGACTTAACTGTTGCTATATGACTTGCAGAACTTAATACATTGTTCACTTCAAAGAATTTACTATTCAT
>Ga0308004_10000650_pt1 | contig 16211 bp, 18 predicted proteins | sample Neamet38_FD_203156 | JGI IMG/M metagenome (GOLD analysis project Ga0308004, IMG submission 203156) | Marine microbial communities from water near the shore, Antarctic Ocean - #38 | ecosystem: Environmental > Aquatic > Marine > Unclassified | place: Southern Ocean | collected 2014-06-06 | reverse complement strand
GTGTTGAAGTTAATATTGACGGTAAAGGTCAATATAAAATTGATACTGGAATAGGTTTTTTAGATCACATGCTTGAACAACTATCAAAGCATTCACTGATTGATTTAAAAGTTAAGGCAAAAGGAGATACTCATATAGATCTTCACCACACAACAGAAGATACTGGAATAGCAATAGGTGAGGCTTTAAAGAAAGCCCTAAAAAATTTTGCAGGAATTAGAAGGTATGCTCACGCAATGATTCCAATGGATGAAACATTAACAAGAGTTGCAATCGATGTTTCAAATAGACCTTATTTAATATGGAAAGTTAAATTAAAAGTTGAAAGACTTGGAGAGATGGACACAGAGCTTTTTAAAGAATGGTTTCAAGCATTTTCTCAATCAGCAGGAATAACACTTCACATGGAAAATATTTATGGAGACAACAGTCATCACATAATTGAGTCTTGTTTTAAAGCTTTAGCAAGGTCATTAAGAACAGCATTAGAAATAGATCCTAGAAATAAAAAAAGTATTCCATCAACTAAAGGCTCATTATAAGTTTAATGAATGTCACAATTGTTGATTATAATTCAGGAAATATCAGCTCTGTAATAAATTCCTTTAAAGAAGTTGCCAAAGATAAAGTTAATATTGAAGTAACCTCGGATTTAAATAAGATTAAATCAAGCGACAAAGTAGTTTTGCCAGGGCAGGGATCGTTTAAGAGCTGCATTGATGCATTAAATGGCATAAATGGCCTAGTAGAGACACTCAATGAGTTTGCAATAACAAACAAAAAACCTCTTCTTGGAATTTGTGTTGGTTTACAGATGTTTGCAGACCTTGGTCATGAAGAAACTAAAACAAAAGGACTTGGTTGGATTTCGGGTAAAGTATCAAAGATCAATAATCAAAACAATAAATTCAAACTTCCACACATTGGCTGGAATGAAATTAACATTATTAAAGATAGTAAAATTTTTAAGGATATAAAAAATAAATCTCACATGTATTTTGTACATAGCTATGAATTTATTCCAGAAGATAAAAATGTAATTTCTGCAACAACTGATTATTCATCAAATATTGTTTGCTCCATTGAAAAAGAAAATATTTTTGGAACTCAATTTCACCCCGAAAAGAGTCATAAATTTGGACTTAAAATTATAGAAAATTTTTTGAATTTATAAATATGAAAATATTTCCAGCTATAGATATTAAAGATAAGAAATGTGTGAGATTAATTAAAGGGGATTTTAATAATCAAACTGAATATGAAATGTCACCAGCTGATCAAGCTGGTAAATACAAAGATCATGGCTTTAAAAATTTACACATTGTTGATTTAGATGGTGCCTTAACAGGAGAGACAGTCAATTTGGATGTTATTAAAGAAATAGTTCATAAATTTGATTTAAAAATTGAAGTAGGTGGAGGTGTTAGAACTATTGATAGTATTCAAAAATATACAGATGTAGGAGTTGAAAAAGTTATTTTAGGAAGTGCAGCTATAAAAGATAAAAATTTTTTAAAAGAAGCATGCCAAAAATTTCCAAATAAAATTGCCTTAGGTCTGGATGCTAAAGATGGATACTTGTCAATTTCAGGGTGGAAGGAAAACTCTAATCAATTGACTTTAGATTTTTTAAAAGAAGTAAATGATTATGGTGCTAGTAGATTAATCTATACAGACATAAATAGAGACGGCACCAAACAATGTCCTAATTTTGAAGAAACAACTAATATTGCGAAAGTTTCTAATTGCCCAGTAATTATTTCAGGAGGGGTATCTTCAATTGATGACATTAAAAAAGCAAAAGGTTTAAAAAATATTGAAGGAATAATAGTTGGTAAAGCTATATATGATGGTGATATTAAATTAGATGAATTAGTGAGAGAACTAGATGCTTAAAAACAGAATTATTCCCTGTCTAGATGTTAAAAATGGTAGAGTTGTTAAGGGAATTAATTTTGTAGATTTAAAGGATGCTGGTGATCCAGTTGAACAAGCTAAAATTTATAGTGATGGTGGTGCTGATGAGATTTGTTTTTTAGACATTACTGCTTCAAATGAAAATAGAGAAACAATTTATGATGTAGTTAAAAGAGCATCAAAAAAATGTTTTGTGCCCTTAACGGTTGGTGGCGGAGTTAGGGGAGTTGATGATATTAATAAATTATTAAATTGTGGAGCAGATAAAGTTTCAATTAATACTGCGGCAGTTCAAAATCCTGAAATAATAATTGAAAGTTCAAAAAAATTTGGATCACAATGCATTGTTGTTGCAATAGATGCTAAAAAAAATGGTAATAAATGGGAGGTTTTTACTCATGGTGGAAGAAACAACACAAGTATAGATGTAATAGAATTTGCAAAAAAAATGGAAGATAATGGAGCGGGGGAATTACTGGTCACCTCTATGGATAGAGACGGCACTCAAATCGGCTATGATAATGACTTAATGTTTAAAATATCTTCGATAGTAAATATACCTCTGATTGCTTCAGGTGGAGTAGGTAACTTGGATCACCTAGTAGATGGTATAAGGCTTGGCAATGCTAGCGCTGTATTAGCAGCTTCAATTTTTCATTATGGAACACACTCTATTAATGAAGCCAAACAATATTTGAATTCAAAAGGAATTCCCATTAGGATTTAGACATGTCAGAAAATCTATTAAATTTAGTAAATACAATTAGAGACAGAAAAAATAAGGATGAAGATAAATCTTATACTTCATCATTACTATCAGGCGGCCTGTCTAAATGTATAGATAAAATGGAAGAAGAATTTGATGAACTTAAAGAGGCCCTAAATGATAAATCTAACATAGTTCATGAAGCAGCAGATACAATTTATCATATATTGGTTACACTTGAGGCAGCTGATATTAAATTTGAAGATGTCTTAAAAGAGTTGGAAGACAGAAAAAAACAATCAGGTATTGCAGAAAAGAATAACAGATAATGAGCTACGACAAAAATAATATTTTTGCAAAAATTTTGAGAAAAGAAATTCCTTGTAAAAAAATATTTGAAAATGACCATGTTCTTTCCTTTCACGATATTAATCCTCAAAAAAAAATACATGCATTGGTTATTCCAAAAGGTGAATACATTGATTTAGATGATTTTAATAATAGAGCCTCAAATCAAGAGATAGTTGAGTTAAGTAAAGCTATTACAGAAGTTTCAAAAATATTAGGTATATCAACAGATATGGGTAAAGGTTATAGAGCTTTAACAAACTCGAGTGAGCATGGCGGTCAAGAGGTTCCACATTTACACTTCCATTTATTTGGGGGCGAAAAAGTTGGAAAAATGGTTGAGTGAGAGAAACAATCTATCGAAGTTATTTAGAGATAAAATCTCTAGGAAAATTAAGAGAAGTTAATGTACCATCAAAAGATTACCTAGTAGAGCTTGCCGACCCAAAAGATTTTCAATTAAATAAATTTTTTTATAAAAATATTGGCAAAAATTGTCAATGGATTGATAGACTTATTTGGACAGATTTAAATTGGACAGAATATGTGTCAAATAAAAATTTGTTCACCTATATTCTTAAAGAAAAAAGTGAAATTGCTGGCTATTATGAATTGCTATTTGATGAGGGCAGTCAAGAAGCAGAAATAGCTTATTTTGGAATTTTAGGAGAATATTTTGGGAAAAAATTAGGAGGATATCTTCTTAGTGAAGCAATCAAAAATTCATTTATTTTAGGAGCAAAAAAAGTTTGGGTGCATACCTGCTCTCTAGATCATGAAAATGCTTTAAAGAATTATATAGCAAGAGGTATGAAAATTTTTAAAACTGAAACTCTAATTAGGTAAAATTTTTAGTTATTTTGTGGCAACCTGAATTTTTTTTTATCTATTTTTTGATTTATTTTAACTGAAGAAATAAAAGTAACACTCAAGTTTTGGTATATATCCTCTGTTTGCCATCCAATTAAATTTAAATTTTTTTTATTAAAAAAAATGTCTATTTCATTATTATTTTCAAAAATTTTAAAATTTAGATATTTATCATCAATATCTTTTGGCTCTAACATTTGTATTTTAGAAATTAGATACTCTTTATCTAATAAATATTCCAAAGGAGTTTTATCAAGTGGATAAATATAATAATTATCATTATTATTAGTTTTAATTACTAAAGATCTTCCATTTGAAATAATAACTTTTTTATTTGCCCCACTATACTCACAATAAATTTTTTTTGGATATTCTAAGATGCACTTACCATTTTCACTTTTATTATCAACAGTCTGAATAAAATTAAAACTTAAATTATTAGTAGTTTTCATTTTTGAAATTATATCTTCTTTTATGGCTGTTAGTGCAGGATTATAAAAGTTTAGCATAATAAATATTATTATTATCCTAAACATTATAAGACATCTCTTTTGCCAACATGGTTTGCTTTACTAACAATTCCGTCTGCTTCCATCATATCAACTATTCTAGCGGCCCTATTATAGCCTATTTGTAATTTTCTTTGTAAAAACGAAGTGGATGCTTTGCCTTCAGATCTAATTATGTCTAACGCTGCTTGATATAATTCATCTTTATCTGCAGTATTAGATGCATTATCTCCAACTTCTTTTTCATCTACAAAATTCAAAATTTCATCTATATAATCTGGCTCTGCTTGTGTCCTTAAATAATTATTTACTTTTTCAATTTCATTTTCAGAAACAAAGGGCGCATGAATTCTAACTATTCGATTAGCAGATGACATATAAAGCATATCTCCTTTCCCAAGTAATTGTTCAGCTCCTTGTTCTCCCAATATTGTCCTACTGTCAATCTTAGAAGTTACCTGAAAAGAAATTCTTGTGGGAAAGTTTGCTTTGATAGTTCCTGTAATTACATCAACACTAGGTCTTTGTGTAGCCATTATAATGTGAATACCAGCAGCTCTAGCCATCTGTGATAGTTTTTGAATGTAATTCTCTATTTCTTTTCCAGCTACTAACATCAAATCAGACATTTCGTCTACAACCACCACAATATAAGGCATAGCTAAAGTATGTTTTGTATTATATCCATCAATATTACGAACACCTTCTTTTGTCATAAGCCTGTATCTATTCTCCATTTCTTTAACAACCCAACCTAATACAGAAGCAGCCTTCTTAGCCTCGGTAATTACAGGGCATAACAAATGAGGTATTCCTTCATAAGTAGATAGTTCTAACATTTTAGGATCAATTAATATGAACTTACACTTATCAGGGGTGTGTTTATAAAGAAGTGAAAGAATAATAGTGTTAATGCAAACTGATTTTCCTGACCCCGTGGTACCAGCTATTAATAAATGAGGCATAGATGCTAAATCACCAATCACTGGAATACCTGAAATGTTTTTTCCAAGCGCTATAGGTAATCTAATATCTTTTTTATTGAAATCATTACTTGAAAGTATTTCACTGAGATAAACATTTTCGCGGGTAGAGTTGGGCAGCTCTATACCAATAGTGCTTCTACCAGGTATGGTAGCAATTCTAGCTGATTCAGAGCTTGTATTTCTAGCAATATCATCTGAAAGGTTAATAATTTTTGAAACTTTAACACCAGCAGCAGGTTCAAATTCATTTAACGTTACAACTGGTCCATGACTAACTTTTTTAATTTTACCATTAACACCAAAGTCTAAAAGAATCTTTTCTAAGAATCCACTATCTATGTAATCTTCGTTTCTAAGTTTCTCCTTATCTTTTTGAGTAGGAATTTTTAATAAATTTAAAGTTGGTAATTTAAATTTTGTCTTTTTATTATTAGCTTTACTTTCATTGATAATAAAGGGTAAATCTTCTTGAATTAAGCTCTTTATTTTATCTTGGGGTATAAATTCACTGATAATTTCATTTTCATTAGTGTAGCTCTTTTCTTCTTTAGAAAATAAAAACTTAAATAATTTTTTTATAATTTTTAAAAAAGAACTAATTCTAAATTGAATACTAAATAAAAATAAGGTCAAAACTAAAAAAATTAATAAATAATAAAAAATTTTTGGGTTAATATTAATTATTATTGTAATAAAAGTTCCTTCTAGGTATCTTCCAATAAAACCACCATTGCCATTAATATAAAGATCAAACGCAGCAGGGTAAAAAAAAGAAAAAAATAATGATCCAAGTAAAGAATAAATTATTATGTAAAAGACACTTTCTATTATTAAAAAAATCTTTTTATTTAAAAAAATATTTATTCCAGAAATTATAAGGCTAAAGGGCATTAGAAGAGCAATTAAACCAAAAGATTGAAAAAAAAGATCAGAAGTAAAACTACCACGAAAGCCAAGTAGATTTTTAATTACTGTATTATCGGGGAAAACAAAATTTGGATCATCAGGAGAAAAGCTAACTAATGATATTAGTAATAAAATGCCTGCTATTATGACACTTAGAGCTAAAATCTCAATAATTCTATTTATTCCAAAATTAATTGTATTGTTTACTAGTTTTTTAAATTCCATAAATTAATTAATCAGATTAATCACTTTGTATCATCTAATTTTTATTGTTAAAATTAAAAATTATTATGAATGTATGTATTATAGGAGATGGATTAACCAGTCTATCTTTAGCAAAAAATCTTATAAATCAAAAAATAAATGTTCATATTTATCATCAAAATAAAATACAAAAATTAACACCAAGCAGAACCATTGGTATATCAAAAAAAAATTTAGAGTTTTTTAAAAAAGAGATTTATAAAATTCCTAAGAAGAATTGTTGGGAAATAAAAAAAATAAAAATTTATTCGCAAAAACTTAAAAGTGAAAATCTTTTAAATTTTGAAAATAAAAAAAATGACCTATTCTACATGGTCAAAAATGATGAACTTTACAAATCATTAAAGAAACAAGTATACAAAAGTAAGTTTTTTAAAAGTATAATAATTAAAAAAACATTGAATGAAGAGCAACTTAATAAAAAAAAGTACGATATAATAATTAATTGTGAATCAAATAATTTTTTAACAAAAAAATATTTTGCTAAAAAATTAGAAAAAAACTATTCCAATGTTGCTTACACAGCAATTCTCGAACATAAAAAAATTGAGAACAATACGGCGGTTCAAATATTTACAGAATTTGGCCCGGTCGCATTTTTACCTATTTCAAAAACCAAAACTTCAGTTGTATGTTCGCTGGATGTTAAAAATAGAAAATATATAAATGCTGACGTAGACGAATTAATAATTAAAAATAACCCAAAATATGAGATAAGTAATATTTTTGCTTTAAATAGTTTCAAGTTGAGCTCCTCTAGCTTAAGAAAATATTATCATAAAAATATTTTAGCTTTTGGAGACTTATTGCATAGAGTACATCCACTGGCTGGTCAGGGCTTCAATATGACTATTAGGGATATAAAAATTTTATCTGAAATTATTCGAAGTAAAATTAAGCTAGGTTTACACATAGATACCTCAACCTTAAATGATTTTGAAAAACAAACTAGAAATAAGAATTTTATTTTTTCAAATGGAATAGATTTTATTTATGAATTTTTTAAAATTGAAAAGAAAATTAAAAACAAAAATGTAATCAAACTTATTAAAATTATTGGAAAAAATAATAATTTTAATAATCTTTTAATTAAATTTGCGGATAGAGGAATTAACTTTTAGATCTACTGAATAGTAGTATTATCAAAGTTATCATAATTATAAGTATTCAAAATTTCTGCAATTTTGTTTTTTCTGATCTCTAAATTTTTGCTTTCTAACAAGATTTGTTTTTCCTCCAATGAGAAGGGAGAAGCCATAGCAAGAGCATTTATAGTTTCATTTAAATCTTGTTTCTCTAAAGACTTCCAGTTGATAATATAACCTTTTTTTTCAAACAATAATTTTAAGTCTTTAAAAATTAACTCTAAATCAGAAAATTTTAATTCTTTTTTTTTAATAATTAAATCATTTTCATAATTTTCAAAGGTGATCTCACATGTACGATAAGCTTTATTGCTTTTAATTTCTTTAATTACCTTAAAGCGCGTTAAACCTTTAAGGTTAATGGCATATCTCCCATCGGTCACATCTTTAAAATTAGTAATTATTCCCAAACAGCCAATCTCGTGAAGATCAGGAATGGTGTTGAGTTTATTTTGCTTTGGTTGAATTAAACCTATTAACTTATTAGTCTTCATACTGTCTTTAATCATTTCAATATATCTTGGTTCAAATATATTTAATGGCACAGTTGTATTTGGAAAAATTATAAAGTTACTTAGAGGAAAGACAGGTATAATTTTTGGAAAAACTTGTTTTTTCATTATTTCTTTTAGCAAATTTTTAAAAATCAATATACTAATCAAAACTTTATTATTGCTTGCATTAAAAAAAACCTCTATTTATAGTGTTTTATAAGCGGGTCTAGCTCATTGGTAGAGCGAATCGTTGCCAACGATTAGGTAGAGGGTTCGATTCCCTTGACCCGCTCCATTTCTAGCTCGAAGCTAGGTTTCTTATCTCACTGTTATCGCAATCATTCTCATCATTAAACTAAAACGAAAGGATAAAGCGATGAGTTATATTAGAAAAATGGGAAAGCATTGGCGGTGTTTAGTCCGTATCAAAGACCACCCACAATTAATAAAGACGTTTAAGAAACATGAAGATGCGAAACGTTGGAGCATAGAGACAGAGTTAAAGATAAGACGTGAAGATGCAGGAATTGCGAAGATAAAATACCCAATGTTTAACGACATTGGATTAAGATATATTACTGATGTTTCAATCACTAAAAAGGGACTTGTTAATGAACGTAATATTATTAAAGCTTTGTTTCGTGAAGCATGGTCATCATATCCAATCAATAAAATTACGCCTGATTATTTTTTAAGGTAACGGCGCAGTGTTCCATGGTCCTTATTCTTCGATCCCCAATTAAATTTCCTCATTGCTTGTGGTGGTAGCCTGGTTCATGGTACAAGGCTGATGGAATGGGTCTTCACAATTAATTCAACTTATTTGTAGCGGAGCACCATCACTCAATAAAATCAATGTTACTTAATTTTTAATGTTTAAAGTTGGTTTTATTTAACATTTAGGTTTAGAAAAAAAATAAATTTAAACATTAAAACTCAATTAATATATGTTTCCTATTAACATTAATTGTTAATGGTGTATAAATTATCTTAACCTTTTTACATAAAGGTTTAATTTCTTTAATTATTTTATGCGTATCCACTCTTAAAAGTTTATACTTAATTTCCAATTTTCTATACTCTGGATTTAATATTAAAATAAAATAGTGTTTAATAAGTGAAAAAAAATAACCTCTAAGAAAACTATAAAATATAAAACGAAATAAATTTTTCTTTTCTTTTATATCCATAATATCTGAGATTAAAAATTTTGTACCCTTGATTGATGTTTTTTTAACAGCTTTAACCAATTCTATAATTTCATTTTTATTTGAAAAATATTGAACAACTGAGTTACAAAAAATAAAAGAAAATTTTTTATTCATTTTATAAAGGTTTTTGTAATTATCTTTATATAGTTTAATAAAAATATTTTTGTATTTTATATTAAATTTTTTTTTACAAATCTTTATATAAACGTTTGAAATATCAACACCGTAAATCTCATTTACGTAGGGGTTTAATTTTTCAATGAAATCTCCAGTACCACAACCTATGTCAAGTATATCTATATTTTTATTTATGGAAAAATTACGAATAACTTCCTTACTAAATATATTGGAATTTTTTATCCAAATACTTGATGGGCTCCATATATTTTTTTTTGACCAATAATTAATCCAGTTGTTACTCATATTTAACGGTAATATTATTTAATTTATTAATTTTTTATTTTCATCAATATCTACCATATAATTACTCATTAATTCCATTAAAACAGCCGTCTTTACTAATCAAATTTTTTTAATTAAATAAGAATTATTGAATCACGGTCTGGTGCACAGTCTTCAAGATACCTGAAAATTAATTCAATGTCCCGGATGTATTAGGGTTGTTTTTAAAGGTAAATGGCAGTGGTCCATGATACTTGCTAATAGAACCAAGAGCCTAAAAGCTTTTCAAAATTTTAAATTTTTTTAAAAATGTTTTTTACAGAAGCTAACTGTCCAAACGTTAGTATTATAGACCAACTATAGTAACGTTAAATACCACAGACCCTTTTTTATATAGAGACAACTTTCATATTTGAGATTGAATGTGGTACCACTATTGGTCTTGCATACTTGCAAGACCTGTGAGTCCAAAAGGACGAACACCTTGTAAACTAGACTCATTCTTATCACAGTCATCACACTAAACTATTGATCTACTCGACAAAATATGATTCACTAATAATAATACGATGTTGCAATTAAGTGTGACAGCAGTAGTAGAATAACGAAAGAAAGAATGAGTGTTAAGTTAATCAATGGTCAGCCTCCAAGGTACTGGAATCGTTGCCAACGATTAGGTAGAGGGTTCGATTCCCTTGACCCGCTCCAAATAGAATGAAAAAAATAAATAAACCCAATCTAGTTACAATTATATTTCAAAATTTTATAAAAAGTAAAAATATTGAAATTTTAAGAGGTAATATTTTTTATTATTTTTTCTATAGATTTTCCAGGTTATTTTTAAACAATGATGTAGAAATTAAAATAGATAATTTTAAAGTATCTGCCAGCCATGATAAAAATAAAACATCTCATTTTTTATTAAAAAAATGTCATTTTGGTGATGATATTGAGTTGAGCGTAATAAAAAAATTTTCTAAAATAAAAAAAGTCTTTTTATTAGATTGTGGGGCAAATTATGGTTTTTATTCTCTATACACAGCATCAATATCGCCTTTAAATCGCGTTATTGCTTTTGAAGCATCAAAACAGACAAGTAAAGAATTTATTCGAAATTTAGAGATAAACAGATCTTTAAATATAAAATTAGAAAACTTGGGAGTTTCTAATTCAAACAATAAATATTTAAAATTTAATGAAAGTGAAAAAGACTGGGAAAGTTCATTTAGTCATAATAATTTTGTTAGTTCGGCTTCACAAAGAGTTAGAACAATAAAAATAGATGATTATTTAAAGAATAAAAAAATAAAGGACTACTTTTTATTTATTAAAATAGATGTTGAAGGTAATGAATTTGAAGTAATAAAGAGTGCTTTAAATATAATTAAAAAAAATTCTCCAATAATTATCATTGAATTTTCAAAATATAATTTTTTAAAAAAAAATGAAAATTATAAATTTTTCAATCAATTCTTAAAAAAGTTTAATTATAATATATATTCGGTAAACAATAAAAAAATGAAACCAGAAGAGATATTAAAAATGGTAAGAACACTTACCAAAGGTCACGATACTATTGGAAATTATTTTTTGATTAAAAGTGGAAGTAAAGATGAGAATATATTGCTATATGAGTGATCTTTTAAAAAAGAGATGTATCCCTTGTGAAGGTGGTATCTTGCCCTTTGATATAAGTGAAATACATAAATATCAAAAAAAAGTAGATGGCTGGGATGTAAAAAATAAAGATGAAAATATTTATTTTTTAGAAAAAGATTTTATCTTCAAAGACTTTATTGGTAGTCAAAATTTTATTAATAAAGTTGGAGAAATATCTGAAAATGAAAACCATCACCCTGACATTTCTTTTGGCTGGGGGTATGCAAAAATTATAATTACCACACATGCTATAGAAGGACTTTCAGAGAATGATTTTATTTTAGCAGCTAAAATTGATCAAATTTTTAATGTCTAAAATGTCTTGTTTTAGAAAAAACTAATACAATACCAGTTTGATTTGCAAATTTAATTATTTCTTTATCTCTAATAGACCCAGAGGGTTGTATTACAGCAGAAATACCTGCTTGGGCTAATTTTTCTATACCATCTACAAAAGGAAAAAATGCATCAGAAGCAGCAACAACTTCGTCACTAAAGTTTTCAAATTTATGCATTTTATCAATTGCAATTTGGCAACTATCAAGTCTGCTAGGTTGACCTGAGCCAATTCCAACTGTCGTTTCATGGCTGGCTAAAACAATTGCATTTGATTTAACATATCTACAAACATTAAAAGAAAAGATTAAATTTTTTAATTGTGATTTAGTAGGTTTCTTTTTCGAAACTATTTTAAAATCATTAATATCAAATTTTTTAATATCTTCTGACTGAGTTAAAATAGCTTCATTTGTTGAGTTAAATCGTATCAGATCTTTTATTTTAAAGGTTGTTGCATCTATCAACCGCAAGTTTTTTTTCTTTTTTAATATTTTAATTGCCGAATTATCAAATCCATTGGCAATAACAACTTCTAAAAAAATATTATTTAATTCTGTTGCTAAAGTTTTATTTATTTGAAAGTTACAAGCAACTATTCCACCAAAAGCACTTATTGGATCACAAGCTAATGCTAACTTGTAACTTTTTAGGTTATTTTTATGAATAGACACACCACATGGGTTAGCATGTTTAACAATAACAGTTCCAGAGTTAGCAGGGAGTGACTTTGAAATAGTTAAAGCTGAAAATATATCATTATAGTTGTTATAGCTTAATTGCTTTCCATGTATTTGTTCTAAATTTAAACTATGTGTTTTGGAGTAAATAGCAGCTTGTTGATGTGGGTTTTCTCCATATCTTAATTTTTCTATTAAATTGCAACAAATAATTTTTTTTTTAGGAAAGTTATTATCTTTAATTTTGTTGAAATAATTTGAAATAACTGCATCATAATAAGCAGTTTCAGAAAATGCCTCCAAGGACATTTTTTCTCTAAACGACAAAGAAGTGCATCCATTGTTTGAATTAATTTCACTTATTAGTTCAGCATATTGATTTGAAGAGGTAATAACAGTAACATCACTATAATTTTTTGCCGCAGCCCTAACCATTGTTGGCCCACCAATGTCAATATTTTCTATAATTTTTAAATGATTGTTAGTTTGTTCTAAAGTTTTTTCAAATGGGTAGAAGTTAACAATAACAAGGTCTATTTCATGGAAATTATTATTCATCAGATCTTTTTGATGAGATTTATTATTTCTTTTACTTAATATTCCGCCATGTATTTTGGGATGTAAAGTTTTAACCCTACCACTGAGTATTTCAGGAGATCCAGTGTATTCTGACACTTCTAAACATTTAAATTTGAGTCTCTTAATTTCTTTATAAGTGCCACCTGAACTTATTAATTTGATTTTGTATTTAGACAAAACTTTTAAAAGGTCTTTTAAGTTTTGTTTATTTGATACAGAAATTAAAGCTCTTCTTATTTTTTTCATTATAATTTAGTAATTTCCCACTTTATAGTTTGATTTTCATCATTAGTCATTCCCGAAATAAATATATTTTGATTATTTGAAAAGGAATTCTTTCTACCAAAATATAGTCCGCTATCAATATTGATAGGGTTGTTATTAGAGTTAAATTTCCACCCCTCTCCATTAAGATCAATTAATATTGATTTGTTATCTTGGGTCTTCATTATTTTAGTATTTGGCTCTAAGTGAAATCTAATTTCAAATTTCAAATTTTTAATTACATTTTTAGAAATTATTTTATCGTGACCTACAAATTTAAATTGTTCTGGATAAAACTCTATTTCTCTTTCGTGAATGATGCCGTATTGTTTTAAATAACCATCGTGTGCGGCATTAATCTTCCAATAATTTTTCTCAAATATAATATTTTTTTTTAATATCTTTAGACTTTGTGTAATTTTAGAGCTTTCATTTCTATTTTTGTTAAATTTACATGAGGAAGTGTCATCTATAATTAATGCACTATGTATAGCACTAGATTTTGATAGATCATTTAACTGATGATTGTAGTCTTGATAATATCCTGAATTACAAATTAGCTTTTTCCCATTTGATATTATTTCAAAGGATAAAGCTCCTGCTTGGTAATCGGATGAAAATTTTTTATCTGGACTAGCACCAACATCCATTATTAAGGAATTTTTTTTATTATTGAGAATTGTATATCCTCCTATTTCATTATTTCCAGATTTAAAATTATATCCTAATCTTTTTAAGTAATGATCAAAATCGCTGTTGTTTGCTTCATGATTACCATTAAATAGTAGATCAACCTTATTGTTCTTCCAAGTAAATGCGTAAGCTTGACCTAAATAATAAATATTCTCATTAATATAGTCAGGTATTTCACTTTGTGATTCCTTTAACCATTCTCGAATTAAAATAAAATATTTTAAATAAAAATTTAACTGTCTTATATTTCTAGATTTTGGAAAACCCTCATTATTCAAAGAAAACTTTATAAATTTTTTTAATAAATTTAATCCTTTGTCTAAATAATTGTCTTTATCCTTATAAGATAAACCAGTTAAAATAATAGCAGAACAACCTATTAATTTGTCATCAACCCACTCAGAACGATCAATTTCATCGATTAGATAATTAATCTGTTTTTTTATAACGCCATTGAAATTATCTTTGTATTGTGTGTTACCATCTTCATATGTAATCTTTGTATTTGATACCCAAGCAATTATTCTTTTTGAAAGTATATCTACTTCCCAACTTTTAGAGTTGTATTTATAATTTCTATCTATCCATTGCTGTATTACTTCTTGGGTATCTTTTTTTGAAGATTTTAAATCCAGACTAAATAACCAAAAAAAACTATTTAGCTTATTAAAATCTTTTTCTTTAAGATTTTTATTATCCCAAATATTATTTAATGAATAGTTTTTGATATCGATTTTTTTCTTGTCATATTTTATGAGAGAATCCAGCAGGTTAGTGCTTGGTTGATATTCTAACGGACTAACTATCGAAGGAGTAATTTTTTTGTTATAAATATTAGATCCCAAATATAGAGAGCGAATTTTTTTTTTTAAAAAAATAAAGGAGTTATTTAAAATCATTATCTTAACTTGATTTTAGAAGCTCTATATTTTTTTTTATGTTTCCATTGTTATTTTTAAATATAGTCGTGCCAGAGACTAAAATATTAGCTCCAGCTTCGATAGCTAATTTATTGTTGTCAAAATTAATTCCACCATCAATCTCAATATCAAACTTTAAATTCTTTTGATCCTTTATTTTTTTTAATTCCTTAACTTTTTCCAATACTTCAGGCATAAATTTTTGCCCACCAAATCCAGGATGGACACTCATAATCAAAACTAAATCGATCTCATTTAACAAGTCAGTTACTAAATTAATTTTAGTTTCTGGGTTAAGAGAAACACCAACCTTTTTGTTAAAACTTTTAATATACTCTATTGAACTTTTTAAACTTTCAGTAGCTTCAGGATGTATTGTTATAATATCCGCTCCAGCATCTGCATAATCTTGAATGTATTTGTGGACAGGTGAAATCATTAAATGAACATCAAATGGCAGCTTTGTGCATTCTCTTAAAGCTCTAATAATTGGAGGCCCCATGGTTAAATTAGGAACAAAATGACCATCCATAACATCTACATGAATCATATCAGCACCACCTTCTTCTAATCTTTTAATTTCATTTCCTAATTGACTAAAATCAGCAGATAAAATTGAAGGTGATATTTTTATTTTTTTCATTGATTGCTAATATTAGTAGTATCAATTTTACTTTTAATTTGAATTAATTATTTGCCAAAAATACGGTAAATTTCTGAAGCAATTTCACTTTCTAAAGGAAAAGATAACATTCCCATGACAGAATATCCCAATAGATATGGCATAAGGTAAAATCTAATCATATAAAAGAACCAGGCCACGTAAAGAGGAACAAGTGGATCTATGATAAATGAAGGAGTAATAGGTTTAAATAAATGAATTAATGGATTTGTTAACTTTACAAAAGCCTTCATAAAAAAAAATTCTGAATTTTCTCGTTGAAAGATGTTCATCGCAACTCTTCCAATCAAAGTCCACATTACAACACCTAAAATATAATCAATTATAAGAATAAAAGGATGAATTTCTGGCATAAATATAAAAAGGAATTTTGTTTAAAACATTATTAAGGGGCGAAATAAATCGCCCCTTAATACTAAATTTAATTAGTGTTGTTTTCCAAGAATTGTTTTACCACTTGGAATACGAAGTTCGTCAATCATATCTTGAGTAGCTTTGTTTGGTGCGGCTGTTATTAAACTAACAACTACCATAGAAACTAAACTCACTAATGCTCCAACGATACCAAATGTAAGCTGAGTAATACCCCAGAATCCAGATCCACCATTACGTACCCAAATTAAGTACGCCATACCAGAAC
>Ga0308004_10000642_pt1 | contig 16350 bp, 17 predicted proteins | sample Neamet38_FD_203156 | JGI IMG/M metagenome (GOLD analysis project Ga0308004, IMG submission 203156) | Marine microbial communities from water near the shore, Antarctic Ocean - #38 | ecosystem: Environmental > Aquatic > Marine > Unclassified | place: Southern Ocean | collected 2014-06-06 | reverse complement strand
CTTTGAAATAAATCTACACCTGCCCTAGCTCCTCCAGCCAATAGTAATATTTTCATAATATTTGATAAGCTTTACTTAATTTGTTCTTTAATTTATTATCATATTTATTATGAAAAAAATTGGTATTCTCACAAGTGGTGGAGATTGTGGTGGTCTTAACGCTGCAATTAGGTCTATATTTTTTAGGGCAAAAAATAAATATGATATGACAATATTTGGAATTAAAAATGGAACTACTGGATTTCTACAACGTCCTCTTGATTATGTTGAATTAACACGGGAAACCTTTTCTGGATATTTATTGAAACAGGGAGGAACTTTCCTTGGAACGACAAATAAAGCAAGTACCATCAATTCTATAGACGAAAAAGGAAAATCTATAGATCAAGCACAAATGATAATTGAAGGCTATCGTCAATTAAAATTAGATGGCTTAATCATTATAGGCGGTGATGGTAGTATGCAAATTTTACAGAAATTAGCTAAAAGAGGAAATTTAAATATTGTAGCAATTCCAAAAACAATTGATAATGATGTTGGAGCTACAGATAGCTCAATTGGTTTTGATACAGCTGTTCAGGTAGCGACACAGGCATTAGACAATTTACATTCGACAGCTGTTAGTCATAGCCGTTCAATGATCTTAGAAGTTATGGGTAGAGACGCTGGTCACATTGCTTTAAGTTCTGGTATTGCTGGTGGTGCAGATATAATTTTACTGCCTGAAATAAAATACTCATTCAATGGAATTATTAATAAATTGAATGAAATGAAAAAAATAAATTTAAAACATTCATTAGTTGTTGTAGCCGAAGCAGTTAAAAAAGAAAATGGTGAGAAAGTGATTCATGAATATAAAGATGGTCAAAAACGCCTAGGTGGTATCGGAGATTATATTGCAAATGGAATTATGTCTAAAACTGAAATTGAATGTAGGGTTACAGCACTTGGTCACGTGCAAAGAGGAGCACCACCAACACATAATGATAGAATTTTAGCTAGTGCATTTGGTGTGTATGCAGTTGATCTTTTACAACAAAAAAAATTCGATAGGATGGTTGCCTGGAAAGATAGAAAAGTTGTTGATGTACCTATATCTAACGCTATTTCTACTTATAAAAATGTAGAAAGAAATGATGCCTTGGTTGAAACAGCCCTTTCCTTAGGAATGTATATAGGAGACATTAATTAACGGTGATTAATGTACTTACAAAACCATTTAAAGAATTTTTTAAATTAGAATCAGCATCTGGTTTAATTTTATTATTTGCTGCAACTATAGCTCTTGTAATAAGTAATAGTAATTTCGAGTCTCTTTATTTTGGCACTTTACAAAAATATATAAGTTTAGGAGTAGGAAATTTTTTATTAAAGTTAAGTGTTATACATTGGATTAATGATGTTTTAATGACAGTTTTCTTTTTCTTGGTATCTTTAGAAATAAAAAGAGAGATCGTTCAGGGAGAATTATCAAATCCTAAACAAGCCCTGTTGCCCATAATCGGTGCAGTTGGTGGAATGGCTGTTCCTGCGGCAATCTACTTGGCCATCAATATTAATTCACCAGACACTTTAAATGGTTGGGCCATACCATCGGCTACTGATATAGCATTTTCATTAGGAGTTTTATCTTTGTTAGGAAAGAGAGTTCCTATATCTTTAAAAATTTTTTTAACCGCACTAGCTATTATAGATGATTTAGGAGCAATTGTTATTATAGCTTTTTTTTATTCTGGAAATGTTGAGGTTTACTATTTGTTGCTTATGTTAGCTGCAGTATTAGTGCTTGTAGCATTAAATAAATTTAATGTACGTGCTTTTATACCTTATTTACTAATAGGAATTTTATTATGGGAGTTCACACATCAATCTGGAATACACGCTACTATAGCAGGTGTGCTTCTCGCGCTTATGATACCGCATGATAAAAAAGATAAAAAAAAATCATTACTATTAAAATTAGAACATGCTATTGCGCCATACGTTGCTTTCGGAATAATGCCTCTTTTTGCGTTTGCAAATGCTGGGGTGTCTTTAGAGGGAATTACTTTAAGCTCATTACTTAACCCTGTACCACTAGGAATTTTATGTGGTTTATTTTTTGGAAAACAAATAGGTGTGTTTCTCTTTGCATATATTGCCGTAAAATTAAATCTTGCTCAAAAACCAAATAATGCAAATTGGATAGCTTTATATGGGGTTTCTGTCCTGACCGGAATAGGTTTTACAATGAGTTTATTTGTCGGAAATTTGGCATTTGCTAATTCCCCAATGTATGTTGATGGGGTAAAAATTGGTGTTTTAAGTGGCTCACTTCTGTCGACATTAGTAGGGTATGTTTTGCTAATGTATTCCACAAAAAAATGATTAGTCCTGAAATATTTAAAATTGCATCTGACACAAGTAATTATGGAATTAAGAAAAATTCAAATTTTATTGAAACATCCAAAAACAAAATTTGTGGAGACAAAATTACTATAGAAATTGAAATATTCAATAATAAAATTGAAAGAATGTCCTACGAAACAGAGTCGTGCATATTCTGCCAAGCTTCTGCGAGCTTACTATCACGGATAGTAAAAAAGTCAAATATTAACAATTTACGCGAAGATATGGATGAAATAAATACGTTACAAAAAAACCAAAAAATTGTACTTAAAAAAAAATACAAACCATTTAGAAAATTATTTCAGCAAAAATACAAAGAAAGATTTAATTGTATTCTTTTACCTTTTAATGCTTTATTAAAAGTAGTTAATACAGTTAAATGATGAAGAAAATAGCTTTAATAATAATTATGATTAGTTTTTTTACCAAAGGTAATGCTTTATACGAACAACTAGCAACAGATTTTTCATTCAAAAGCGTGGAAGGTAGTGCTATTAATTTAGTGGACTATAAAGATAAAGTTATTGTAATTGTGAACGTGGCCAGTAGATGCGGATTTACTAATCAATATAAGGGTTTACAAAGTTTGTGGGTTGATTACAAAAAAAAAGATCTTGTTGTCATTGGCATACCTTCTAATAATTTTAGGCAAGAACCAGGGTCAAATAAGGAAATTAAAGACTTTTGTGAAACAACTTTTGGTATTAATTTTCCTATTACTGAAAAACTAAATGTGATTGGTACTGACGCACACCCTTTTTTTAAATGGGCAAAAAAAAATTATGGTTCAGGTGCTATACCAAAATGGAATTTTCATAAAATTATAATAGGTAAAAATGGTAAAGTCGTAGAAACGTTTGCATCTATAACTAAACCTTCCTCAAAAAAATTTATTTCAACTATTGAAAAAGAAATTAAAAATTAAAGCTCATTCCGTCAAAAGCTGGGACAACATTTATAGGAAGTTTATTTTTTAATTTATTGTAATCAAAGTCAACATGAAGGTTAGTTAGTATAGTTTTTTTAGGCTTAAATTCTTTTGCTAGCGACAATGCAGTTTCAAGATTAAAATGACCGGGATGGAATTTAACCCTCAAGCAATCAATAATTAAGTAATCTAAATTATATAAAAATTTTCTAGACTTCCTAGGAATTGAACTACAATCACTTAAGTAAGCAATATTTTTAAGAACATATGCTGTAGCTTTTATTAAACCATGTTGAACTTCAAAAGAATTAATTTTAATTTTATCTGCACCTTTTTTAATAGTAAAAAAATTCTTGACAGTGTGATTTTTTAAAATAGGTACGTATCCGTCTTTAGGTTTAAAACAAAAATCGTATTTAATTTTAAGATCTTTTATTGTTTTTTTACTAGCATAAATATCAATTTTTTTTTTATTTTTCCAGAAAAAGGGCCTGAGTTCAAATATACCAGATGTTTGATCTGCATGTTCATGGGTGTAAATAACAGCGTCTACATTTTTAATCTTATTGTTCAGAAATTGAGTTTTTAAATCAGGCGATGTATCGATTAAAGTTGAAATATTTTTATATTGAAAATGTGCACAGCATCTTGTTCTCAAATTCTTTTTATTTTTTTTGCTACATGATCCCCAGTAATTGGTAATCCAAGGAGATCCTAGTGAACTACCGCATCCTAATATAGTAAATTTATTTTTCAATTAAGTTCTCCAAATAATTTAAAAAAATTAGAAGATGTTATTTCACCAAAATCTTCTGAAGAGATATTTTTAATTTTAGCTAAAAAATTTACAGTATGAACTATATTGGACGGCTCATTGGTTTTTCCCCTTAAGGGTTCTGGTGATAAGTAAGGAGAGTCCGTCTCAACTAAAATTTTATTATTCGGTAAAGATAAAAAAGTTTCTGCTAAGTCTTTTGATTTTTTAAAAGTCACTACACCACTAGCAGATATATAACATCCAAGGTCAACTAATTTATGTGCGAATTCTTTACTGCCTGTAAAGCAATGTATTAAGACTTTAAAATCTTTGATTTTTTTTTCAGCTTTAAGAATTTTGTACGTATCATCTTCTGCAGATCTTGTGTGTACAATTAAAGGAAGATTTAATGTTTGAGATGCTTTTATATGTTCTTTAAATATTTTTTTTTGTGTTTCTTTGTCAGATCTTTCGTAATAAAAATCAAGTCCTGTTTCACCTATGCCAATAATTTTTTTATTTAAATTTATTTTTTTAATAATTGTTTCTTCGTTCAAATTTTTATAGTTTTTAGTTTCGTGCGGATGAATACCATATGTGCCATATATATTTTTATATTTTCCTACAATTTCTAGAATACTTAAATAACTCTCATCTGTAGTTGATATGCTAAGTAAGTACTTAACATTATTTTTAAAAGCTCTATCAACGACCTCTTTTAAGTTGGAAATCATTGGTTCGTATTCTAAATGGCAGTGTGAATCAATTATCATTTTCAATTTTTTTAAAAAGTATGGAAGTTTTTTTAAATTCTAAATTGTGGTTAAAGGCATTTTTATCAATTATTGATTTTAGTAATCTGCCTTCATTTTTTATATTCATTATATCTAGAATTTTATTGCTACTTATAGGCATAATTGGACTTAATAAAATACTGATATTTTTAATCTGCGTAACAATTGTGTAGAGTATGGTGTTCATCCGTTCAATATTATTTTTTTTTAGTGCCCATGGCTCTAAATCATTAAAATATTTATTTGCATTAAAAGAGAATTCTACGACTTTCTTTACATAATTATTTAATTCTTGTTGGTTCATGTCAGTTGTTAATTCTTCAGTTTTATCAATTAAATTATTTATTAAGTTTAAATCTACTGCTTCTAATTTTGCTGGAGTAGGTAGTTTTCCTCCACAATTTTTTTCAATAAAACTAAAGACTCTTTGACACAAGTTTCCAAAATTATTTGCGAGGTCGTTATTTATACAACTTTTAAGATTTTCCATTGATATATTGCCGTCATTTCCCAATGAAACTTCTTTAACTAAATAATAACGTAATTGATCTATCCCATATTTTTCGATTATTTCTAATGGGTCTAATATATTTCCTATCGATTTAGACATTTTTTTATCATCTGACAAAATCCAACCATGCCCGTAAACTTTAAGCGGAAGCGGTAATTTTGCAGCCATTAAAAAAGCTGGCCAATAAACAGTATGAAATCTAAGAATGTCTTTTCCAATTATATGTAAGTTTGCGGGCCAAAAATCCTTATAAAGTTTATCATTTATGTTTGGAAAATTAAGTGCACTTATGTAATTTGTTAGAGCATCAAGCCAAACGTATACAATGTGTTTCTCATTTTTAGGTACTTTTACTCCCCATTTAAAAGATGTTCTGCTAACAGATAAATCGTTTAAACCACTTTTAACAAATTGTGTAATTTCATTATTTCTAGATTTTGGCGAAATAAATTCAGGATTTTTTTTGTAATGATCTAAGAGTTTATCCTGCCAGGCTGACAGTTTAAAAAAAAAAGATTCTTCTTCAAACCAATCAACGGAAGATCCGGAAGATATGGCAATTTTTTTTCCATCTTTTGTTAATATTTCATCTTCTGTGTAATAAGCTTCGTCCGAAACAGAATACCAGCCGGTATATTTTGAAAGATATATATCTCCAGATTCTACAAGCTTATTCCATATAGCTTTTACAGACTCATGGTGACGCTGTTCTGTTGTACGTATAAAATCATCTATTGAAAGATTTAATACTTTTGTTAAATTTTTAAATTTAGAGGAGATTTCGTCACAAAAAATTTTAGTTTCTTTTTTATTTTTTTCAGCTTCTCTTTGAATTTTAAGACCATGTTCATCAGTGCCAGTTAAAAAATAAACATTTTTCCCTTCAAGTCTTTTAAATCTTGCAAAAACATCAGCAATAATACTCGAATAAGCGTGGCCCATGTGTGGGTTACCTGAAGGATAATATATTGGCGTTGTTATGTAAAAATTATTATCTGACATTTTTTAATTTTAATTCTATAGACTTTAAAACTGAGTTTATATTAAGATTGTATATAATAAAATCATTGATCTTATCAATAATAGTAGATTTTAAATTGATTAAATAATCTATTTTATTTATATTTTTTTTGATTAATAGGTAAAAAAATTGATCTACGAGAAAAACTGACATATTTATTAAAGCTTTATCTTTATCCTTTTTGTAACCATGTAAAAGTTTATTAATATTGAGTAAAATATTATCTTCGTTACTTAATTTATATTTATTGTGCAGGTCATTATATTTCAATAATACACCTGGAGTTAAACTAACTTGACTGTTTATTTGAATATTAATTTTACTGTTCTCAATAAAATAATCAATGACTTTTTTTTGCTTTTCATTACTTAAGTAAATATTATTTTTTAAACATCGAGATGAAACTGTTTCAATAAGATCTGCTTGTTGATTATTCACAAGTATGAAATAATTATTTTCACTTGGTTCCTCGAGTGTTTTCAATAAAGCATTAATTGAATTAATATTAAGGAATTCAACTTCATCTATGATTATAAATCTCGGATTGTTCGTCAATGAAGATCTAGATAAAATAGATTTTAAATTTCTTATGTCGTCTATCTTTATATTTTTACCTTCTATAGCTTGTAAAAAAATGACATCAGGGGACGTTTTGTTGATGACTGAATTGTAGAATTTAGAATCAGTATTGATCACCTTATCTTCTACGTTATAGGGAGTTTTTTCATTTTTTGTATATATGTAATTAAGAAAATGAAAAATAAGAGTAAATTTACCTAGCCCCTTCTTACCAGACAAAAGCAAAACCTTAGGTAAAGAATCCGATTCATAAAGTGTTACCAATTCATCAAAATATTGATCTAATGAAATTAACTTTATCGATTGGAATGGGTTTTGTGGAATTTTTAACATTAAGTGTTATTTTAATTTTTTAACAATAAGTTTAAATATTTCTTTTTCTAGATAAGGAGTATTGTTTGTTGAATCAAATACATAGTAATTCTTTTTATTTTTTGCTCTATTTATAAATGCCCTTTGTGCTTTTTTATAGAAATTAACTTTTAATTTGTCGAACTTATTGATTTTTTTTCTTTTATTGATTCTAGAAAAAATAGTTTTAAAATTAGATTTCAAAACTATAGTTAAATCGGGTTTAAGATCTTTGAGAATATAATCTTGATTTAACTGATTTAAATTTTTATCTATTTTATTTCCTACTACTTGGTAGGCATAAGTCGAGTCTACAAATCTATCGCATATTACAATTTTTTTATTTTTTTTTGATGCTAGCAAAAACTTTTTTACATGCTCGTTTCTAGCAGCACACATTAAATAAAAATCAGTTAACTTATCAAATTGATTTGAATTTTTTGAAAAAATTAGTTTTCTAATACTTTCAGCCGTTTGAGATCCTCCTGGTTCTCTTGTTTTAACAATAGAAAATTTTTCTTCTCTTAAGTTTTTATATAGCTTGTTAATTTGATAGGTTTTACCAGTACCTTCTACTCCCTCAAATACAATAAAGTAGAATTTTTTTTTATGCATCTCCCCAGATCATGTAATTAAAAGAAGTCAGTAAACTTAATAAAAAATTAATTTTTTTTACTTTCTCAACAGCGTAAACTGGGATGCTTCTTATTAATTTTTTTTTATTATAAATTTTTATTGCGGCTATCTCCTCATTTTTCATAATTGGTGCTTTTAATGGGCCGTCATATTCCAATAGTACTTCGAAACCTCTTAGATCTTTCTTGTTTATAGTTGTGTAAACGTCTTCTTTTGTGTGCCCCTTTGTAATCTGTTCTTTCCCTAACCAAGTATTGATTTCAAAAACTGTCTTATTTTTTTTTGAAATTTCAAATGTTTCTGTATTCGTAAGTCCCCATGATAACAATTTTCGAGATTGACTCGTTCTCAATGAATTTGTTTTGAAGCCACTACCAACGGCTATAAGTCTACGTTCATTTTTTTTTATAGAACTTGCAAGTGAATATCCCTCAACGGCTAAATGTCCTGTTTTAATTCCGTCCACACCCAAATTTTTATAAAGTAATGAATTTCTATTGCCTTGAGTTATGGGGTTTCCACCTGTTCGCTCCCAAGTAAATTCAGTTTCTTTAAAATATTCGTAGTAAATAGGGTAATTTTTTATTAAATATTTTGACATCAAGGCAATATCTCTCACTGTTGAATAATTATCAGGATTGTTAATACCCGATGTATTTGCAAAATTAGTTGAGGTCATTCCTATTTCTTGAGCTTTATCATTCATCAAGTGAACAAAGTTTTCTTCTGTGCCTGCAATACCTTCTGCCAGTGCTACACAGGCATCGTTTCCTGAAGATACGATTATGCCTTTAAGTAAATTTTCTATAGTTATTTCATCATTGACCATTATAAACATTGATGAATAACCTGCTTGGGACATTCTCCAGGCTTTATCTGATATTGTAACTTTATCACTTAGGGAAATTTTATTGTCTTTTAATAAATCAAAAGCAATTATAGCTGTCATTATTTTAGTCATCGAAGCTGGGTGAATACTATGATCTGGTTGCAACTCATAGAGAATTTTTCCTGTGTGATAATCTACAAGTATTGCAGTTCTAGCTTTGATAATTGGTTTTGCATTAGCAATGGAAAAAAAAGCAAGAAAAAAAATTATACAAATTTTAAGGTAATTAGTCATTAATTGTAATATCCAGATCTTCAAAATTTGAATCATTTAATACAATGTAATCATTTTTAAGCTTGTTTATAGTGTTATATGGACCCATTAACAATTCATAAGATTTATCATTTTTTTTATCAATATATATTAGCTGGTAATTTGAATTTTCTAAAATTAACATAAGTCTTTTTTGAAGAGCTTTTGCGGATTCTAAACTATAAAATTCAGCTACTACAATCGAATATGTTTTTTTTTTTAAAGGCTTAATATTTTTTTTCACAGATAAGTTAGATATATTAATTTTACTAACAGGTGCTTTATTTGCAATTTTTTTTTCTATATTTTCCATTACAGCTTTTTTGGCAATGAAAGACTTGTTTAATTTAATTTCATTTATTTCTACGTAAGGAAAATTTAGATCTAATTCTAGCTTCTCTGCAGTCTGTTTAGAGATTAAAATCTTATAAAAATTATCATAATTTATTTTTTTTTTTACAATTGCTTCGATAAATTTTTTATTATGAGGATTTGTTATTCTCATTTTCGTACCAAGCTTTAATCGATTATGAGAAATATAAACATCATCTTTATTGTAAGAAGTTTGAATTTTTTCGATGTAGGCAAAGCCTTTACCGTAATAACTAAAACTACTTTTGTTATTATATGAATAATTAGAACAAGACGTGAGAAACAAAATTAAAATTATTTTATATTTCATTTTTAAAATTATTTTTTAAAGTACAAACTGCAAGAGCAAATCTTAACGATCGATTCCAGTTTAAAACTTTCTCATAATTATCAAACACTAAATAAGCTGGTGTATATGTATTTGCACCAGGTATTATATCTATATCAGGTGTTATTATGGCTGCCTTTAAATTTTTATCGACATTAAGTTTATCGTAATTTTTTATATATTTTTTAAAGTATTTAACACTTTTTTTATTCTTAATATTTTTAGCAGAAGAATTGAGGTATTTATTTGGGGTGTTTTTGTTTAAATTAACTTTTATAAAACACGGTGTATTTTTTTTCCAACCAATTTTATTAAGGTAGTTCGCAGCCGAAGCAAAAGAATCTTCAGTTTTTTTTAATTCTATTGTGGTATTTTTATTATAATCTATTGCATAATTTTGGATTGTTCTTGGCATAAATTGAAAGTTTCCGAATGCCCCAGCCCAAGAGCCAAATAATATTTTTTTATCTATAATTTTTTGATCAACAAGTTTGAGTAAAATTATTAATTCTTTTGTAAAAAATTCACTTCTCCTTTTGTCGAAGCTTAAAGTAGCTAATGAAGAAACAATATCCATTTTTCCTAAATAATTACCGAAATTAGTTTCGATACCCATTAGAGCTAGTAATAATTCTTTTTCAATTAAAAATTCTTTTTCGATTTTATCTATTGCCAATTTTTCTTTTTTATATAAGGCTAATCCCTTTTTAACTTTATTTTTACTAGTTCTTTTTTTTATGTAGGTGTATGTATCCTCATAAAATTCAGGTTGAAATCTATCGTAACCTATAACTTTTGGAAGGAATGTGGCATTTAACATTACTTCATCTACAACTTTTTTTGAAACTCCAGATTTAATAGCTTGTTTTTTAAAATTTTTGACCCATGAGTTAAATTCAGGGTTACTTGCAAAAACGCTATTTTGAAAAAAAGCTAGTATCAGCAAAATATAAATACTTATTAGTTTTTTAAGCATTTTTTTTATTAACACAAAAAAAAAGACAAGACTAGATTGAATAAAAATCCATATTGTTATTTATCACCATTGATAGTATTAAGTTGCTAATTACTTAAGGAGAGGTGGCTGAGCGGTTGAAAGCACTGGTCTTGAAAACCAGCAAAGGGGCAACTCTTTCGTGGGTTCGAATCCGACCCTCTCCGCCATTATTTAATTTTATGGTCAGCAAACAAGTTTAATATTTTAATGTCATCAAAAGTTATAATTGGAATTTTGTTTAGATAAAAATTACTAATATCTTCATCATTACAGTTTAGGAAAATATCGAGTTTTTTTAGGTCATCGTGAGATAAAACATTAATAATACTTGAAACAAATGATGTTAACAATAAGTCCATCTCTTTTGTACCTCTGTAAGCAGATCGATATTTTATTTTTTTTTTTAATAATTCTAATTCATTCATTGGAAATTTTATTATACATTAAGAAATGAACTTAATTAATAAAAAGAATTTTTTATTTGATGATGTTTCGGTTATTGAAGGTGTTGGTAAAAAATTATCAATTTATTTGAAAAAAAAAAAAATTGCAAAAGTGAATGATTTGCTTTGGAACCTGCCCTATTCATTTACTGATAGATCTGAAATTGCAACACTGAATAAGCTTGAAATCGGAAAGATTTTTACAATTAAAGTTAAGGTTCTTAAGTATAATTTTCCAAGAATAAGAAATTTACCCAGTAGAGTTTTTTGCAAGGATGAATTTGGTGAGATAGACCTTATTTTTTTTAATAGTAGAGAGGGATATATTCGTAAAATTTTACCATTAAACGAATGGGTAGCTGTAAGTGGTAAGGTTAATTTTTTTAGAAAAAAGTATCAAATTACAAATCCTACTTATGTTGAAAAAATTGATCAAATAGAATTAGTAAAAAAAATTATTCCTAAATACTCTTTAACAGAGGGCTTATCTGAAAAAATATATTCAAAAATTATTGAAAAAGTATTTAATATGATTCCAGATATAGAAGAATGGCACGATCAGAAATTTATAAAAAAAATGAATTTTTTGAGCTGGAAAGATTCAATTCAAAAATTGCATAGTTCACAAATTCAAAAAGATTTAAATTCTAATTATTTAAAAAGACTTGCTTATGATGAAATATTTGCAAACTTACTATTTCATTCTAATAACCGAAATAAAATTAAAAAAATAAAAAAAAATAAAAAAAAATTTAAAAAAAAATATTCAAATATTCTTACTAAAGCTTTACCTTACCAGCTAACGCGAGGGCAAAAAGTGATAATAGATGAAATTGAGATTGATTTAAATTCTCCTCAAAGAATGTTCAGAATACTTCAGGGTGATGTTGGATCGGGAAAAACTATTATTTCTATAATGGCTGCCTTAAATACCATTGAGGCAGGCTACCAATGTGGTTTGATGGCCCCTACAGCTATTCTAGCAGAGCAACATTATATGCTGTTTAAAGAACTAATTGAAAAAACAAGTTTAAAAATAAAATTTTCTCTTTTAACTGGCAAAACAGATCTAAAAGAAAGAAAGAAAATTTTAGAAAATTTAAAAAATAAGAAAATTAATTTTTTGATAGGTACACATGCTTTATTTCAAAAAACAATTAACTTTAACAAGCTTGGGTTGGTAATTATTGATGAACAACATAAATTTGGAGTTCAGCAGAGAATTAATTTTGCTAAAAAAGGCGGGGCAAACTGCGATATACTGTTGATGTCAGCAACGCCGATACCAAGAACTATGATGATGTCAATATACGGTGATATGGATACTTCAAGACTTACCGAGAAACCAATACAAAGAAAAAAAACTATTACATTAAGTAAACCTGAAAATAAAATTGACGATCTTTGGCCGTTTATTAGAAGGAAGATTGATGAAAAAGAACAAATTTTTTGGGTCTGCCCCCTAATTGAAGATTCTAATAAGTTAGATTTTTCCTCAACATCAAAAGTATATGAATTGCTTGATAAAAAATTTAAGAAAAAAGTTGGGATCATTCATGGAGCTTTAGATCAAATTGAAAAAGAAAAAGTATTAAAGAAATTTTTAAATAATGAAATTTCAATTCTTGTTTCTACTACTGTCATTGAAGTAGGAATAGATTTTCCTAACGCAACAGTTATTGTTGTCGAAAATGCTAATAAATTTGGTCTAGCTCAACTACACCAATTAAGAGGGAGAATAGGTAGGGGTGCTAAGCCTGGTACCTGTATTTTAATGTTTAAAAATCAATTGAGCCAAAATGCTAGGAAAAGAATTCAAATTCTAAAAACATCTGATGACGGATTTTTTATTGCAGAAGAAGACATGAAACTAAGAGGTTATGGTGACATAATTGGATTTAAACAAAGTGGAATAAAATTATTTAAAATAGCCGATCCTGTTCATCATGAAGAATTATTTAAACTTGCTGAAAAAAATATTAATGAATTAAATGAAATCGAGCTGAATAAACCTAAGTACAATTTCTTACTAAAGTTATTTGACAAAGTGGATTTAGTTAGTGAAGAAGGAATTTCTTCATAAAATAATTTATATAGAAGTGCCTGCTGATACAATAAATCTGGAAGCATCTTCAAAGCTCATATCAAGGTATATGAGATCTTTTTTGGGTACCATTAAAAGAAAACCACTTGTAGGGTTTGGAGTAGTAGGTACAAAAATATTAACTAATTGTTCGTTAATTTTTTTTGAAATTTCACCAGTATTTTCTTTTGTTGCAAAACCAACTACCCATATACCTTTTCGAGGGTATTCTAAAATAACAACACTTTTTTTAACCCCATCGGATTTGGTAAAACTTTCTGTAAGCTGACCTACAGCAGAGTATATGGTTCTAAGTATAGGTATTTTTTTTAATATATTATTTAAAATTTCTAAAAATTTTTTTCCCAAAAAAGATAAAGACAGGCCACCAATCAAAGTAATTAAAATTATCGTTATCAATATTTCAATTCCCGGGATATCTATCGGCAGATAGTGATTTGGATTAATTGTTTTTGGTAAAAAGCTTGAAGATATTTCTATTATAAACAAGGTTAAGTATATTGTGATACCAATAGGTATTAAGACAATTGCACCAGTAATAAAGTAGTTTCTTAACCTTATAAACATTGATTTTTTAAGTTTAGTATCCATTAGTGATAACTGGAATAAATTATAAAAACCACTAGCAATATAAAAATTGCAATTAATATTTTATTATCTAAAATCATGATATTAAAAATATTATATGATTCATAACCTAAATAGAAGAAAATTTATTGAGCTATTTGGTTGCGGCTGTTGTAGTTTAATACTTCCGTCCTGTACAACTGTACCTATCACAAAAAGACGACAATTATCAATATATCCCGAGTCATCAATAAATAATTCTGCCGCTAAGGCTTATGAAAACTTTAAAACAAAAAATAAATTAATAATAAAAGGTGATCAACTGGATTCGATTAAAGAAATAGGAAAAAGAATAGAATTTGCTGTTTCAAGTTTTTTTTTAAAAGAGAACGGCAAAGATCCGACGAGCAATTTTGATTGGGATTACATTTTAGTAGATAACGATAAAGTTAAGAATGCGTGGTGCATGCCTGGAGGAAAAATTGCAGTTTATACAGGTATATTAAAGGTAACTCAAAATGAAAATGCATTAGCAGCAGTTATGGGTCATGAAATAGCTCATGCAGTAGCTAAGCATTCAGTTGAAAGAGCAAGCCAAGCGCTTACAGTAAACATAGGAACTCAAGTAGCTGATATTTTTTTAGGTGGAGCAATTAACAGAACAAGAAATAGTATTGGCAAAGCAAGTGGTATGGATATTTTGCAGTTAGGTATTTTTAACCCTTTTGGTAGAAAACAGGAAACAGAGGCAGATTATTTAGGATTAATATTTTCATCTTTAGGTGGTTACGACATCAGAGAAGCAGCAAAACTTTGGGAAAGAATGTCTGAAAGTAATAAGGGAAATGAACCACCTCAATTCCTGAGTACACACCCCTCTAGTAAAAATAGAATAATAAATTTAAATAATTGGGCTGCTGAAGTAATGGTTAAGTATCCCCCAATAAAGAGAATTATATAATGGTGAGCCCTGATGGACTCGAACCATCGACAGCTTCCTTAAAAGGGAAGTGCTCTACCAACTGAGCTAAGGGCCCTAAAAAAATTGTTTTATATATAAAATCGAAAGAATTCAAACAAAAAAATTTAGATTAATTAAAACATCTTAATATATTTATTGTAGAAGTTATTAAATGTACCTTTTTTAATCTCTTTTCTTATTTCTAGCATAAATTGTTGATAAAAATTTATATTATGGAGAGAAATTAGCATTGAAGCAAGAATTTCATTAGTTTTAATGAGGTGATTTAAATAACTTTTTGAATATAGGTTTAAATTTCTAATTGATACTTTTTTATCAAGAGGAGATTTATCATTTTGATATTTCGCGTTTCTCAGGTTTACTTTACCATCCCAAGTAAATGCGAGTCCAGTTCTGCCTGATCTTGTTGGCATTACACAGTCGAACATATCTATACCACTTTTTACAGCTCCAAGTATGTCTGAAGGTGTACCCACACCCATTAAATATCTTGGTTTATCTTTAGGCATAAAACTGACTGTGTTATTTAAAATTTCAAACATCTCTTCTTGTTTTTCACCTACTGCTAAGCCACCCATAGCATATCCATTAAAATCTATTGAAATTAATTTTTCTAAACTATCTAGCCTTAGTTCTTTATTTAAACCTCCCTGTACAATACCGAAGAGTGCTTTGCTCTTATCGTTACCAAATTCTACTTTGCATCTTTTTGCCCAACTAGTAGATATTTCAATTGAACTAATAAGTTTCTCTTTGCTATTTGTTAAACTTGGACATTCATCTAAAACCATTAAAATATCTGAATTTATAGATTTTTGTATCTGGATACTTTTTTCTGGGCTTAATACAAATTTTCTACCATCAATATGTGATGAAAATACAGCACCTACATTAATATCTATTTTATTAAGTTTGGCTAGAGACATTATTTGGAAACCTCCAGAATCAGTAAGAATAGGTTTTTGCCAATTCATAAAATTATGCAGGCCACCAAATTGCTCAAGTATATCGGTGCCAGGTCTAATCATTAAATGATATGTGTTACCAAGAATAACCTGTGAACCTGTTTCAATCAGATCTTCTGTAAAAATACCTTTAACAGTACCTAAAGTTCCAACGGGCATAAAAGCAGGTGTATCTATAATGCCTCTAGGTGTTGAAATTTTACCCAATCTTGCTTTTTCATCTTGAGAAATTAACTCAAAAGAAAACTGCAATTTACTCATCTAGTTTATTTTTTTGATCTAAGGCTAATAATCTTATCTGGATTTTCAACAGCGCCGTTTGGTCCATCACCGCGTTTAATCTTGTCAATGAGTTCCATTCCTTTAATTACTTTTCCAAAAGCAGTATAGCTTCTATCTAAATGTGGAGCAGACTCAAATACAATAAAAAATTGGCTGTTTGCACTATTAGGATCTGATGATCTAGCCATGGAAAGAACACCTTTA
>Ga0308004_10000639_pt1 | contig 16430 bp, 14 predicted proteins | sample Neamet38_FD_203156 | JGI IMG/M metagenome (GOLD analysis project Ga0308004, IMG submission 203156) | Marine microbial communities from water near the shore, Antarctic Ocean - #38 | ecosystem: Environmental > Aquatic > Marine > Unclassified | place: Southern Ocean | collected 2014-06-06 | reverse complement strand
CTCATTTTTTTTAAATTTATGAACTTTAAAATAAGACAATATATAATTAAACTCTTCGTCAGTTAAAGATGAAATTTTTTCAATATGTTTCCTAAATAACTTCATTATATAGATTTTTTGTTTTTCATATCTGTAAATAATATAAATATGAAATCCAATAAAAAGTTATTTAATTTAAAAAAAAATTAAAAAAATAAAGAATCAATAATTAATAGGATTAAAAATGATTATTTATTAATTAAACATATTTTAAAATCTATTTTTTTTATCAATAAAATTTTTTAAAATCAATTGATTAATCAGCTTTTGAGATATACTGTGAAATTGGTATAATAGCTAATTCCCTAATTCATCTAGAATTTTTTATGCTAAAACGTGACATATGTCATTTTTTAAATATTTTAATACTTGTAATTTTAAATTATTAACTACAAATTATTTAAAATGAACAAAATCCATTTAATACTAGTGTAAACTTTATTGACTGTAAATTTTTTGACAGCACAAGATTTAGTTAATGAAACTGAAAAGGCTGAACTTCTTGCAAAAAACTCTTTTAATTCAATTTATCCAATATCAATTTTAAAAAGTGCTGAAAGATATTTTGAAGAGGCGAAAATGCCACTTTATTCACAAGGTGCTATTGATGAAAAAAATGCTCATTTGGTTGGACTTGCAGTATCAGCATCAACAAAATGTTCCTATTGTATTCCATATCATATTGCAAAAGCAAAACGTCTAGGCGCAACCGAAGAAGAAATTAAAACAGCTGTAATGATAGCGGCTGACATAATGAAAATGAGTACTTTATTTTATGGTAATGAATTTGATTTAGACAAGTTTAAATCTTTATTAAAATGAAATAAATTATTCTAATCTTTTGTTTCGCTCTAATTGCATGTGGAACTGATCAAAATAGAGAAAACACAACCTGGTCTTTTGATTCTTCCACTGGGGACTATATCGAATGGCAAAGTGAAAATGATTTTGCAAATGAATTAACTAACGTGGCATTTCTTCATTTATATAACTTTGAATAAGAAAAAGCATTGGTTTACTTCGAAAAAGCTCTTGAATATGGTCCCTCTCTTTTTGGTCCTCATGTTGCTCTGGCTGGCTTTTCAATCAACAATTCACTCAAACAAAAACTGCATATTAAAAAAGCTAAGGAAAATGTCGCTAACAAAGATTAAACTTCCAAACTTTTTGTGTCATTATTAGATCTACCAATTTCTAGTTTATGGCCATTTGCAAATAAAAGTGGGCATGAGATGTGGAAAAAATGAGAGAAATCGAGCCCAAACGAAAATAGACTTATTTTGAAGGGGTGGGGTATTGAATTGAGAGATTTAGGTTGGATTTTTTGGGGTTTTGAAGATATTATCATATTCTCCATAATTCCACTCTGTATCCTACCTTATTATATCGGAAGCTTTCAGTTCTAACTCCTTTTCTAGAAAGAGGTAATAATCTGCAATGTCTCCTACATCAGGAATTGAACCCTGTTTGAACCAAGACTAACAATCATTACTAACCTTAAAAACTCACTTCTCTCCTTTGGCCTTCCAATTAGAATTCTCATCATATTGTTTGTGGTCAGGAAAAAGAGTTACATCATATTTGGATATTGAGGAACACTTATTGTCCTGAAGGTTTGATGCCGATCCACATGCAAGCCTAAGGAATGCAGGGTTAAAGATGGTCATTAAACAAGTCGTCTTTTCAGACTCCACAATTGCAATAGGCTTGTTTATTGTGGAGATTAAATGCTCACCAAAAAAACATTGATTTAACTGACACGTACTGCCTTTAGTCCTTTGCCACCACCTAGGATGCCCTGATGCTTGCCTACTTCATTATAGGCCATTACCTTGCCTGCTCGCAGGCTCTTTAGAGTGTCAATTTGCCAAAATATTACATCGTTGTTGAGCACTCCTAGGTAATACATTTCAACAACTTTAACCGCCTTATTTCTCCCCATTGTTTTAACAAGAAATTGAGTAAATACTGATTTTAAACCTGTATCAAAATGATCTATTCAACTCTTCATCTCTGAAGTACAAGTAAATTGTTCGTTCATTTTGAGTAAAGTATATTTCCTCTTAGTATTGAAGAAAATTATATATTAGCAGGGATTAATAATTAAAATAATGAAAAGAAGTGATTTTATAAAAAAATCTTCAATCGTAGGTACAGGTGGTCTGTTTTTACCCTCACTCGCTGGCTATTCTAAAACAAAATCATTAAACGATATTTCTCCCAATAGTCAAATAAATATTGGTGCTATAGGCATTAATGGAATGGGATGGTCCAATACGCTTTCTGCGCTCAAAATTCCAGGAGTTAACTTGGTCGCCGTTTGCGATGTTGATCAAAATGTTATCAGCAAAAGGCTTAACGAAAAAGAGATCATTACTTTTAAGGATAAAATTCGTGTGTATTCAGATTATCGTGAATTACTCGAACAAAAAGATATTGACGCCGTTTATATTGGAACACCAGATCATTGGCATGCCTTAATGATGATTCATGCTTCGGAAGCGGGAAAAGATATTTATATTGAAAAACCTGTGGGGAATTCTATTGTAGAGTGTCAGACAATGACAGCAGCTCAAAAATATCATGGCAATATTGTCCAGGCAGGGCAATGGCAAAGAAGCCACAAGCATTTTCAGGATGCAGTAGCCTTTATTCATAGTGGAATACTAGGTCCAATCAGAACCGTAAAGGTTTGGTGCTATCAAGGTTGGATGAAACCACAACCAGTTGTAGCAGACAGCGAGCCTCCAAAAGGTGTTGATTACGCCTCTTGGTTAGGACCTGCTCCCAGCTTACCTTTTAACTCTAGCAGGTTTCATTTCCATTTCAGGTGGTTTTGGGATTATGCCGGTGGCTTAATGACCGACTGGGGAGTTCATTTGTTAGATTATGCACTGATTGGCATGAAAGCTAGTTTACCAAAAACAGTTGTGGGACTAGGTGGGAAATATGCCTATCCTGATTTGAGTCAAGAAACTCCTGACACACTTACAACATTATATGAATTTGAAGGGTTTAACTTGGTTTGGGACTCTGCTATGGGAATTGACAATGGATCCTATAGAAGAAATCACGGGATTGCTTTTATAGGAAATAACGGCACACTAGTCCTTGACCGAAATGGGTGGGAAGTTATAGAGGAGCGAAGAAGCAAAATAAATATTTTAAAACCACTTCAAAAGAAAAGTGATAATGGTCACGCCAATCATCAACTCAATTTCATGAATGCAATCAGAGATAACAAACCAGAACTATTGACTTGTAATATTCAAGACGCAGCAAATGTAGCCAAAGTTGCCCAAATGGGAAACATCTCATACAGAGCAAATCAAAAATTGATTTGGGAGGATTCAAAAGACCGTTTTACAGATAATAAAATCAACAAAAAATACCTTTCAAAAGAATACCACAATGGCTATAAACTGTCTTCAATTGATTAAAAATTAGAATGAATAAGTTTTTGTCAACTGCCCCTGGGAGAATTTGCCTTTTTGGCGATCACCAAGATTATCTAAAACTCCCAGTTATTGCTTGTGCTATAAACCGTTTTATTAACATTGAAGCAACGCCTAATGAAAAGAGTTTTTTTGACTTCAATCTTTTAGATCTAAACAAAAAAACTCAAATTGATTTCAAATCTGATTTTAATAATATCGCAAAAGGTGATTTTTTAAGAACAGCATTAAAGGTGGTTCGAAAGATCGACTGTATTCCGGATAGGGGCTATGACATTGAAATAAAAAGTAATATCCCAATCAATGCTGGTCTGTCAAGCTCCTCCGCACTCACCCTTGCATGGATTCAATTTCTTCTTGAAGCCTTTGGTGCAAATCAAAAGCCAACTCCTAGTTTACTGGCTTATTTAGCCTATGAAACCGAAGTTTTAGAACAAGGTTCTAATGGAGGTAAAATGGACCAATACACCATCGGATTCGGTAACCTAATCTATTTAGAAACGAAAAATGATGCAGTCACTTCTTTCGAAAAATCGATTGAAAATCTAGTGGTTGGAGTTTCAGGAGTCTCCAAAGATACATTCGGAATCTTGGCTTGTTTAAAAAGTAATGCTTGGAAGGCGATTGATAAAGTTACGCAAACAATTCCTGAATTTAAAATCTCCAAAGCTAGGGTCGAAGATCAAGATCGTTATCTAAATTTGTTAGAAGAAAAACAAAAACCATTTCTATATTCAGCAATCAACAACCATGCAATAACCCAAAAAGCCAAAGTGGAATTGCAAAAGGAACTCCCTAACCTCCACAAATTAGGCGAACTAATGAGCGAGCATCATTATATCTTAAAAGAATATTTAAAAATAACTCCTCCAAGAATAGATAAAATGATAGAAAATGCTCTCAATGCAGGTGCTTTAGGTGCAAAAATTATTGGCTCTGGAGGTGGAGGATGCATTGTTGCAATTGCAACGCCAGAAAATAAACAAGAAGTAATTAATGCCATACTTGAGGCCGGGGCAATTGATGCATTTTCGGCTCAAATTACAAAGGGGGCCAAAATTGAAAGCTATGAATAAAACATTAATTATTATGGCTGGAGGAACTTCCTCTAGAATGAAAAAATCAGAAAACAATTCTCTTTCTGAAAAATTACAGGAGCAAGCCAACAAAAGAAGTAAAGGCCTTATTGAACTTGGTGGTAAACCATTTATGGATTATCTGCTTCTCAACGCAGTCGGAGCAGGATATAAATCAATCTACATTATAACAAGCGAAGATTCTGAACTTTTCCGGTCACTCTATCAAAACAATGCTCAATTCTCTGAACTCCTTATTCAATTCGCGACCCAATACATCCCCAAGGACAGAGAAAAACCTTTCGGAACTGCCGATGCATTATATCAATGTATGTTACAATTCCCTGCATTAAAAGAATTAAACTTCTCAGTTTGCAATAGCGATAACCTTTATTCCATAGCAGCCTTAAAAGCCATTAGAACTAGCAAATCAAAAAATACTTGCGTCGCTTACGACATTGATCATTTGGATTATCCCAAAGAAAGGATTTCTCGTTTCGCTGTAATTAAATTTGATAATGATTACAAGCTGCAAGATATTATCGAAAAACCTGAAGCCGACAAAATTAATCAGTATTTAGATGTTGAAGGCAAAATAAGGGTCAGCATGAACTTGTTTTCTTTTAGCGGTAATGTATTTTTCAATCATCTAGAAAAATGTCCAGTTCACCCCATTCGAAATGAAAAGGAGCTTCCAACTGCCATTATGAACATGATCAATGAAACTGCTTCAATGCTGGGAATACCGTTTGCAGAACATGTTCCTGATTTAACTTCTAAAGAAGATATTTTTAAATTAGAAGAATACATTGCAAAACATTTTTGATAAAGTAGCGAAGAAAATTTTATTTAAAATTAATTGATTTCTATATTTGTTAAAACAGCTGTTTTAATCTTAATATCTAACTAAAATGAGCAGACACCTTTCTTTAAGATCTGGAAATCCAGTTTTATCAAAAAGCACCTTCAACAGTACAACAAACCTAACCGAGACGATGACAATCAATGGAACGGTTAACAAAACTGTCATTAGTCTCTTTTTACTTGTTGGCACAGGATATTTAACATTTAACACCATGAATACTGTTCTGTTAATTGCTTGTGGAATCGGAGGATTTATCGTAGCCTTAATAACAGTTTTTAGAAAACATTGGGCACCCATTACCGTCCCAATTTATGCGATTTTAGAAGGAGGAATGCTAGGAGGCATCTCATTTATGTACAACAGTATGTATGATGGAATTGTCACCAATGCCATCTTTCTAACCCTTGGAATACTCCTTTCCTTATTGATGGCCTACCGCTCGGGATTAATAAAACCTAGTGAAAACTTTAAATTAGGTGTTGCCGCAGCTACAGGAGGGATCGCCATTGTATACTTGATTAATTTCGTAATGGGAATTTTTGGATCAGGAATGGGTGTAATGAGTATTAATAATTCTTCGATGATGAGTATTGGATTTAGTTTGGTTGTCATCGTAATTGCATCATTAAACCTTGTATTAGATTTTGATTTTATTGAAGAAGGAGCTGAAAAAGGAGCACCAAAATACATGGAATGGTACGGAGCCTTTGGCTTGTTAGTTACCCTGATATGGCTTTATTTAGAGATACTCCGTTTACTGGCAAAACTTAACTCTAGAAAGTAAGCTATTTTCAATATTCCTGGTTAGATTATACCTTTTGACACATCACAGTAAACCTTTTATATTTTTTAATATTTATCGTTATTCATATAAAAATTTCTGTCCAAGCCTTCCTTTTCATAGACCATTAAAATAGATCATGTAATAACCGGTCTCACGTCAACTTCCTAAAAAACAAATTTCCATATATAAAATAAATAATATTACCTTGATGATTGAAAAAAGCTTAATAAACTTTAAAATAAATATGTGTCAAAGAATTATCATCATTTTTTATTTGTTTATCGCCAGTTGCGCGACTACTAATAAAGAAGTTCCTTTTACAATCGCCTTTGGATCTTGTGGACATCAAGACAATTCATTAACCATTTTCAATAATATTGCAGCGCTTCAACCAGATCTCTTTGTCTTTTTAGGGGATAACATTTATGGAGACACAAAGGAAATGGATACTCTAAAAGCTAAGTACAAGAAACTTAGCGACAAGCCGTCATTTCAAAATCTTAAGAAAAACACAACAATCATTGGCACCTGGGATGATCACGATTTTGGATGGAACGATTCAGGTCGCTATTATCAATTCAAAGAAGAATCAAAAGAGATTTTCCTTAACTTTTTTCAAGAACCCCTTGACAGCGAGCGTCGAAAGCACAAGGGAATTTATCATGCTTACGAATACAAACACCAAGAAAAAATCATACAAGTCATTTTATTAGATGGCAGAACCTTTCGAGACAGTTTGTTGGATTATGCAGGAGAATACAAAGACGATCGTAGGTTTTTTTACGAACCAGATTATTTTCCTTACCCCATCGACAGCGACAAAACCCTTTTGGGTGCAGCCCAATGGGAATGGCTCGAAAAAGAATTACAAAAACCAGCAGACGTTCGAATCATCGGTTCTGGAACTCAGTTTGGAATTTCGTTCAATGGTTATGAAGCTTGGGCCAACTTTCCAAACGAACAATTAAGGTTTTTAAATCTGATAAAAAAAACCAAAGCCAACGGAGTTTTGTTCATCACTGGAGACGTTCATTATGGAGAAATTTCAAAAATAAAGCATCCTGGCCTCTACCCCATATATGATGTAACGTCTAGTGGCTTGTCATCCATTTGGCATTTCGCAACGAGCAACAGTAACAGGATCGAAGGTCCAATCATGGACAATCATTTCGGATTACTCTCCATTGACTTCAGTGGTTCAAAACCTGCAGTAAAAACTGAAATATGGGACAAGAATGACAATCAACGCGTTGAATATACCATTCCAATCTCAGAGATAACTTTTAAAAATTAACACCAAAACTAATGACCATTGTATTGTCTAAAAACTTAAAAACCTACGTTCTTGCTTTTGGTTTTATATTTGTCGGATGCAACCAAAAAAATGAAGTCAAACCCCCACCAAATATCATTTATATTCTTGCAGATGATCTCGGTTATGGGGAACTTGGGGTTTATGGTCAGACCAAAATAAAAACACCAAACATTGATGCCCTAGCAAAAAGCGGAATGCTTTTTACCCAACATTATTCAGGCGCTCCTGTGTGCGCACCCGCTCGTTATGTATTTGTAACAGGAAAACATGCTGGGCATTCCCACATAAGAGGAAATGATGAATGGGGATCGCGAGGAGAGGTTTGGAATTATGAAAAAGCCTTTCGTGATCCAAACCTTGAAGGTCAAAGGCCAATCAAAAAGAACACACCAACCATTGGAAACCAACTAAAAAATGCAGGATATACGACCAGTATTATTGGGAAATGGGGACTGGGCGCGCCGCTCACCGAAGGGATTCCTAACCTCAAGGGGTTTGATTATTTTTATGGATACAATTGCCAGCGGCAAGCACACAATCTCTACCCTTCTCATCTCTGGGAAAATACCGAAAAAATATTGCTCAACAATGAGTTGATCTCGCCTAGAACCAAATTAGATTCCCTTGCTGATCCTTATCTGGAGCAAAGCTATTCGAAATTTACGCAGCAGGATTATGCGCCACAGAAAATGCAAGAAAAAGCACTAGATTTTATTACTAAAAACAAAGACCAGCCCTTCTTTATGTATTATGCATCTCCCCTGCCGCATCTCCCATTGCAAGTTCCAAAAAAAGACGTGGAGGAATATAAAAAGGTTTTTGGAGAAGAAGAACCTTATTTTGGCAATCAAAGTTATTTCCCAAATCGAAATCCAAAAGCCGCTTATGCCGCAATGATAACCTATTTGGATAATCAAGTGGGAGAAATTGTCGCCCTTCTCAAAGAAAAAGGAATTTATGAAAACACAGTTATTTTCTTTTCGAGTGACAACGGACCGACCTATTTGGGAGGCGTTGATTTTAATTATTTTAAGAGCTCTAAACCCTTCACCAATGGATTTGGTCGAACCAAAGGTTTTCTTTACGAAGGAGGAATCAGAGTACCCTTAATCGTGAGTTGGCCAAATCATATTGAACCCGGTTCCAAAAGCAATCATATTTCTGCATTTTATGATCTCATGCCTACCCTCTGCGACATTGCTGGCACTGACGCCCCGGAGGCCATTGATGGAATTAGTTTTAAATCCACTTTACTTAATAAAAAACAAAAACAACACGATTTTCTGTATTGGGAATTCCCAGCCTATCAGGGGCAACAAGCCGTTAGAATGGGGAAGTGGAAAGGCATTCGGAAAAACATTTTCAAAGGAAATATGAAAATAGAACTCTATAATTTAGAAACCGATCTAGAGGAATTGAATGATGTTTCAAGTAAATACCCAGAGGTTGTAGAAAAAATCAGCGAAGTCATGTTAGAAGAGCACGAACCGGCAACCATAGAAAGATTTAAGTTTAAACAACTTGGAGATATATAATTATTACACAATAAAAACGGATAAATAAGCTTAGAAAAACAAAATGAAAACACATACAAACAACTGGATTCTGACTTTAATATTATTAACACTGGTGGCTTGTCAAAATCAAACAAAAACTCAGGAACAACCCAACAAAAAGCCAAACATTATTTATATCCTAGCGGATGATCTCGGTTATGGGGATTTGAGTTTTACTGGGCAGCAAAAATTTAAAACTCCCAACATTGACCAATTGGCAAAAGATGGAATGTTTTTTACCCAACACTATTCTGGTTCAACAGTTTGTGCACCCTCGCGTTCGGCTTTGATGACAGGACAACACACTGGACACACTTTTATCCGCGGAAACAAACCCATATTTCCTGAAGGGCAATACCCTTTATTATCATCTGCAGTAACAGTTTCAAAAATTCTAAAATCCTCGGGGTATGTAACTGGTGCTTTTGGAAAATGGGGCTTAGGAAACCCTGGCTCGACAGGTGACCCCAACAACCAAGGATTTGATGAGTTTTATGGCTACAACTGCCAAAGAATCGCACACAACTATTATCCTTATCACCTGTGGGACAATCAGACCAGAGAAACACTCCAAGGAAATAGCGAAAGAAAAACAGAAACTTATGCCCCTGAAATCATTCATCAAAAAGCGCTTTCTTTTCTCGAGGAAAACAAAGACAACACTTTTTTTATGTTTTATCCTTCCGTAATTCCACATGCAGAAATGTTTGCTCCTGAAAAATATATGGCAAAATATCGTGGTAAATTTCTTCCCGAAAAAAACTTTGACGGTGTAGATGATGGGGAAATGTATAAAATGGGTTCCTATGGCTCTCAATCTGAAGGCCATGCAGCTTTTGCAGCTATGGTAGACCTTTTAGATCAACAAGTGGGTGAAATCAGACAAAAAGTCGAAAACCTTGGAATTGCCGAAAATACAATTATAATTTTCTCCTCTGACAACGGTCCTCATCGGGAAGCTGGGGCTGATCCTGAATATTTTAATAGCAATAGTAAATTTAAAGGAATCAAACGCGATTTATATGAAGGGGGCATTCGCGTTCCCATGATTGCTTATTGGCCCACTAAAATCAAACCCAATACCAGCTCAGCTCATGTTTCTGCATTTTGGGACTTTCTCCCTACCGTATGTGACATAGCTCAAGTGGAATTGCCGAAAAATATTGATGGTATTTCCTTCTTACCCGAACTAATGGGAAATAAACAAGAACTGCACGATCATTTGTACTGGGAATTTCACGAAAGGGGTGGCCGACAAGCCGTTAGACTTGGAAACTGGAAAGGCATACGGCTTAAAATGAACAACAACTCTAAGGCTCCTTTGGAACTCTATGACCTTGCACAAGACGTGGGGGAACAAAACAATATTGCGAACAATCACCCCGAAATTGTAGCAGAAATCAATTCTATTATGGAAAAGGAACATGTCACTTCTGAAGTGTTTCGTTTTGGATTTGAGAAAACCAATTGATTTAAATCTTAACATAAATTAATTATTAATGTCAATTTTATTTAAAAAATTAATTCTAAAACGAGCGATTCCAATATTAATATTAAGCGTTTTATTTTCTTGCAAATTTTCTAAAAAACCTAAAGAAGAAAATACTATTCCCATTCCAAAAAAACCCAATATATTATGGTTGGTCACAGAGGACATGGGGCAATACCTCCCTTCTTTTGGAGACAATACTGTTCTGACTCCAAACCTGAGTCGCTTAGCAAACGAAGGCATTCGATATCCAAATGTTTTTTCACCCTCCGGGGTCTGTGCTCCTAGTCGCGCAGCCATTGCCACAGGAATGTATCCCTCAAGTATTGGAGCAAATCACATGCGAACGACATCTTATACAGAGTTAACGGGATTGCCAAAATACGAGGCTGTTCCTCCGCCAGAAGTGAAAATGTTTAGTGAGTTATTAAGAAAACAAGGTTACTATTGTACCAATAATGCTAAAAATGATTATCAATTCAAAGCTCCAGTTACGGGTTGGGATCAAAATGGCAAAAAAGCGCACTGGAAGAATCGGGCTCAAGGTCAACCCTTCTTTTCAATTTTTAATTTTCACGTAACCCACGAATCAGGTCTTTTTGAGCCCTACGAGAGAGCAATCGCAATTCCTGAGAATATTGAATTCAGCATCCCACCCTATTTGCCAGACACAAGAACTGTTCGTCGTGACCTTTGGAAAATGTATAACAACATCGCCTTGATGGATCAGCAGATTGGAAAAGTACTTAAGGAGCTAGAGGACGATGGATTGTTAGAAAACACAATTGTGTTTTTCTATTCGGATCATGGTGGTCCGCTGCCACGTCAAAAAAGACTTGTTTATGACAGTGGTCTTAAAGTTCCAATGATTATTCGATTTCCAAATAAGATTAACGCCGGAACACAAGACGATCAACTTATCAGTTTTGTGGATTTTGCACCAACCGTGCTCGCGCTTTCAGGACAAGTTCCCCCCGATTATCTTCAAGGGCAAACTTTTATCGGAGAGAAACAAATCAAAAGGGAATACATTCATGCGGCAAGTGATCGGTTTGATGGCTTTACAGATGCCATAAGGGCAGTGCGCGACAGTCGTTTTAAATACATCAGAAACTACCGAACCAAACAAGGTTATTACCTGCCTGTATCCTATCGGGAACGAATCCCAACGATGAAGGAATTAATCAAATTAAGAGACGAAGGGAGTTTAAATGAAGTACAATCCCAATGGTTCAGAGAAAAGAAACCTAAAGAGGAGTTATTTGATTGTCTCAACGACCCACACGAGATTAACAACCTTGCAAACCAAGCTAAATATCAGAATAAATTGATAGAATTACGTAGTGAAATGGATCGATGGCTAACCGAAATCAATGATCAACCCAACTTGCCCGAACGAGAATTGATTAGTCAGTTGTGGGAAAATAAGAAAGAAAAACCAAAAACGACAACTCCTGTTGTTTCTGTTACTCAGGGTCAAATCACGATCGAATGCGAAACAAAGGGAGCTTCAATTGGTTATCGAATTATAAGTGAAAACGCAAGTCCCTCCGCTCCCTATATGGTTTATATTGTTCCCTTTAAAATTGAAAATGGTAATCATCTAGAAATAATTGCCCACCGCATCGGGTTTGAAGCAAGTAATCCGATAAAATACATTTCTAAATTTTGATTATTTTTTTATAGGATAACTATTAAAAAAAGATTTGATTAAATATAGATTTGCAATCTAAATTTTAATACATTTAAATTAATAAAACTTTGGGGGTGTTCTAATAACAGAACTGAGAAATACCCTTTGAACCTGAATAAGTTAACACTTACGTAGGGAAAAGTTAGAGTGCTAATTTTAGAGCTCCTTCCTTTTCTAAGAATGGTTTTTATAAGCCCTCAAGATTCAAAGAATTTCATCCATTAGATTTATTATTAATAATTAATTCGCTTGGTTTATGGTTTCTGTTCTTGTCAATGAAAATCCAATTGAAATTGAGGAAAACGCGACACTTTCTCAATTACTTCAAAAAGTAAACACTTCGGTTGAAGGAATCGCCATTGCCATCAATGATGAAATTATATCCAAAAATGCTTGGGAATCTCAAGCGATTAAAAACAACGATAACGTACTTATTATTAAAGCAACTCAGGGAGGTTAATTAGGCTTTAGCAGTATTAATCTCTTACTTATTTATTAAATATGAAAAACAAAGACACCGCACCAAAAGAAGGAAAGATCACAAGACACCCTTTCCCAAATTCTAAAAAAATCTATGTATCTGGTAAGGTCCATCCGAATATCAAAGTCGCGATGCGAGAAATCTCTTTGAGCGATACCAAGCATTCCATGACAGGAAAAATGACCCCAAATGCACCTGTTACTGTATATGATACTTCCGGACCTTATACGGACCCAAATAAAGAGATTAACGTTCATCAAGGAATAGAAAGAATTCGTGAGCAATGGATTTTAGATCGGCAAGATGTAGAGCAATTGCCCAGTTTTTCTTCTGAATATTGTAACAAAAGATTGAATGATAGCAGTCTGGATCACATGCGTTTTTCACTGCTAAAAAATCCTTACAGAGCAAAAGAAGGGAAAAATGTTACCCAATTGCATTATGCCAAAAAGGGGATTATTACTCCAGAAATGGAATACATCGCCATTCGTGAAAACCAACGAATCGATGAAATGACAGAAATAAGAAAGCAACACAAAGGAGAACATTTTGGTGCCTCTATTCCTGATAAGATCACACCAGAATTTGTCCGTGAAGAAGTCGCAAGAGGACGCGCCGTAATTCCATCTAATATAAATCATCCAGAAGCAGAACCCATGATTTTGGGGAGAAATTTCTTGGTAAAAATTAATGCAAATATTGGGAATTCAGCCACCACATCTTCTATTGAAGAAGAAGTCGAAAAAGCCGTTTGGGCTTGTCGATGGGGAGCGGATAATATTATGGATTTATCTACGGGTCAAAACATACATGAAACGCGAGAGTGGATCATAAGAAACTCTCCAGTTCCAATTGGTACCGTGCCAATTTATCAGGCATTAGAAAAAGTAAATGGTGTTGCTGAAGACCTCACTTGGGAAATTTTCCGAGATACACTAATAGAACAAGCCGAACAAGGAGTTGATTATTTCACCATCCACGCCGGAGTGTTGTTGCGCTATGTACCCATGACGGCCAACAGGGTAACGGGTATCGTTTCTCGAGGAGGATCGATCATGGCCAAATGGTGTTTGGCACATCACAAGGAAAGTTTTTTGTACACTCATTTTGAAGACATTTGTGAAATATTAAAAAAATATGATGTTGCCTTTTCTTTGGGCGATGGATTACGTCCAGGATCAGTCGCAGACGCTAATGATGAAGCACAATTTGCTGAATTGGAAACCTTAGGAGAATTGACACAAGTTGCCAGAAAACACCAAGTTCAGTGCTTTATCGAAGGACCGGGTCATGTTCCCATGCACATGATCAAGGAAAACATGGAAAAACAAATTGAGGTTTGTGATGAGGCACCTTTCTACACCTTGGGCCCTTTGACCACTGACATCGCTCCGGGATATGATCACATTACCTCAGGGATTGGCGCTGCAATGATCGGTTGGTATGGCTGCGCAATGTTGTGTTATGTAACACCAAAAGAACATCTAGGATTGCCCAATAAAGAAGACGTTCGTGTCGGAGTTGTCACATACAAATTAGCAGCTCATGCAGCGGATTTGGCCAAAGGACACCCGGGATCACAACACAGGGACAATGCATTAAGTACGGCGCGCTTTGAGTTTAGATGGGAAGACCAGTTCAACCTAGGGTTAGATCCCGAAAGAGCCCTAGAATATCATGATGAAACATTACCTGCCGATGGTGCTAAAGTTGCACATTTTTGTTCAATGTGTGGCCCGAAATTCTGTTCAATGAAAATTTCTCAAGAAGTGCGAGATTTTGCTGCAGAAAATAAAATTGTGGACAATGAGGTTATTCAAAAGGGAATGGATGAAAAATCTGAGGAATTTAAAACAAAAGGATCTGAAGTATATCTATAAATAGATGATCGTACTAATTTCTCCTGAAAGTGATGTTAAAGATGAAGTGAGCATTCTCACTCAACTTTTCGATGTGGGTTTGGCCTGCTATCATTTAAGAAAACCTGATAAAGACTACCAAGAGCATTGTGACTATTTGGATCAAATTGATTCAAAATACCACAACCAAATTGTAGTGCATTATTTTCATGAATTAATTAATGTATATAATCTAAAAGGGATTCATTTTCAAGAACAAAAAAGAATAGATCACATTGAAAATCCCAGTAACTATTTTAAGGATTTTGAAATGTATGGAAAGACCATCAGTAGTTCTTTTCATGAAATTCAAGATTTAGAGGATTGTGATTTTGAATTTGACTATCACCTTTTAAGTCCTGTTTTTTCCTCAATTTCTAAAGTAGGCTATGCCGGTAGAGGATTTGATGTAAGTGCTGTTGATAAAAGAATAATAGGCATGGGAGGCGTTACCTCAGATAATTTAGAAAAGATTTTAAGTCTTGGTTATAAAGGGGTTGGTGTTTTAGGTGGGATTTGGAATAGCTCCGCCCCTATTGCTGATTTTAAAAAAATGAAAAAATATTTTCTTAAATGACCGATGAGAATTACATATTGACCATTGCTGGTTTTGATCCCACAAACGGCGCGGGACTCACTTCTGACCTTAAGACCTTTCAAGCGCATGGTTTGTATGGATTATCCGTTTGTACTGCTGTTACCGTTCAAAACACATCAGAATTTAATACCAGTCACTGGTTAGAAACTGAAGTAATTCTTGACCAAATTAAAATTCTATTTAAGGAGTTTAAAATTGATGTGGTTAAGATTGGTATTATTCAAAACTGGGAGGTTTTATCTTTAATTATTAAAGAATTAAAAAAATTAAATTCAGAAATTAAAATCATTTTAGATCCAATTTTAAAAGCGAGCTCAGGTTATGACTTTCACCCCAAAGAAGATTTAAAAGCCCTCGATCAGATTTTGGATCAACTTTTTTTAATCACACCAAACTATGAAGAAATTAAGAATTTATATCCTGACAAATCAATAGAAGAAACGATTGAACATATTAGTGCCAAAACAAATTTGTACTTAAAAGGTGGACATCGGACTGATAAAATTGGGTTGGATCAATTGTTTTATAAAACCATTGTTCAGTTAAACATTGAGCCAGAGGGTAAAGACATTTCCCCTAAGCATGGCAGTGGCTGTGTGTTGTCATCCTCCCTTGCAAGTCATATCAAATTGGGAATTCCAGTTGAAGAAGCAGCATTAATGGGGAAAAGATATACGGAGAAATTTTTAAGCAGTAATGCTTCTCTTTTGGGAAGTCATCATTTAACCAACATCAAAACATAATATGCTTCCAAAATTACACTACATATCGCAGGGGAACTCGACCGAGGAGCACTTGATCAACATACGAAATACTTGTACTTTTGGTGCCGAATTGGTTCAGCTAAGACTTAAAGGATTTACGGATAAAGAGGTTTTACGCACGGCAGAAATAGCAAGAGAAATCACCGAAAGTTACCAAACAAGACTGATCATCAATGATCATTATAAAATTGCAAAAGCAGTTAAAGCAGATGGGGTGCATTTGGGGAAAAAAGACATCTCTATAGGGATTGCAAGAAAAGCACTAACAAGCTGGCAAATCATTGGTGGTACTGCAAATACAATTCAAGATTGTAATGCATTGATCCGTGAAAAAGTAGCTTACATCGGTTTGGGTCCTTTTCGCTTTACAAATACGAAAAAGCAATTGAGCCCTGTTCTTGGGCACAACGGCTATCT
>Ga0308004_10000636_pt1 | contig 16469 bp, 13 predicted proteins | sample Neamet38_FD_203156 | JGI IMG/M metagenome (GOLD analysis project Ga0308004, IMG submission 203156) | Marine microbial communities from water near the shore, Antarctic Ocean - #38 | ecosystem: Environmental > Aquatic > Marine > Unclassified | place: Southern Ocean | collected 2014-06-06 | reverse complement strand
TTAGACGCAAGAGCTGATGATCTAGAAACTCTTGGATTCATCTCAATAATAACCATTCTCCCGTCTTTTGGATTAATTGCAAATTGTACATTTGATCCACCTGTTTCTACTCCAATTTTTCTGAGACATGCGATCGACGCATTCCTCATTATTTGATACTCTTTATCTGTTAGAGTTAGAGCAGGCGCTACAGTAACAGAATCACCTGTATGAATTCCCATTGGGTCAATATTTTCAATAGAACAAATAATGATACAGTTGTCTTTTCTATCTCTAACTACTTCCATTTCAAATTCTTTCCACCCTTCAAGACATTCTTCTATTAATACCTGGCTTACTGGAGATTCGTGTAAACCGTCTTTAACTATCTTAAGGTATTCTTTTTCATTTTTAGCGATACCGCCACCTAAACCTCCTAATGTAAACGCTGGTCTAATTATTGCAGGTAAACCAATTTGTTCAAGTGCTCTAGCAGCTTCTCTAATATGATTTACAACTTTTGATTTTGGTAAATCTAAACCAATATCAATCATATTTTTTCTAAATTTTTTTCTATCTTCAGCATTTGATATTGCTCTAGAATTTGCACCAATTAGTTCAATTTTATATTTTTTTAAAAGTCCTTTTTTTTCTGCTTCCATTGCTAAATTTAAAGCAGTTTGCCCACCCATTGTTGGTAGAATTGCATCTGGTTTTTCTTTTAGAATAATTTTTTCCAACACATCTAAAGTAATTGGCTCGATATATGTTTTATCAGCAACTCCAGGATCAGTCATAATAGTTGCGGGATTGGAGTTGATTAGAACAACTTTATAGCCTTCATCTTTTAAAGCCTGACAGGCTTGTGTTCCTGAATAATCAAACTCACACGCTTGACCAATTATTATTGGTCCTGCGCCTACTACTAATATGGTTTTAAGATCTTTTCTTTTTGGCATTTTTTTTCATATTGTTAATAAATTCTTGAAACAAGTAAACACTGTCCTGCGGCCCTGGATTAGATTCGGGGTGATATTGAACAGAAAAAACAGGTTTATTTTTTAATTTTATACCCTCAATACAATTATCAAACAAAGATTTATGTGTAATCTTAATATTCTTTGGCAAACTTTTTTTAATTATTTCAAAGCCATGATTTTGACTTGTAATTTCAACACTATCTTTAATCAAATTTTTAACTGGATGATTAGCTCCTCTATGACCTAATTTCATTTTTTTAGTTTTTGCACCTAGTGCTAAGGCTAATATTTGATGTCCCAGACAAATACCAAAAATAGGCATATTTTTTTTTATTAATTCTTTAATAATATTAATTGCATATTTTCCCGTTGCAGCAGGGTCACCTGGACCATTAGACAAAAAAACACCGTTTGGTTTTAATTTTAATACCTCATGGGCACTTGTTTTGCACGAAACAATAGTAATCTTACAATTAAAATCAGAAAAATATCTTAAAATATTTTTTTTAATACCGTAATCAATTGCAACAACGTGTAACGAATTTTTTTTATTTTTTAGATATCCGCTATCTTTCCTCCAAGTTTTAAATCCTGTCCAAACATAATTATTTTTAGTAGAAACTTTTTTTGCTAAATCTAGGTTTTTCAAACCACTCCATTTAACAGTAGAGCTAGTTAATTGTTTAATATCAAAATCACCAGTTTTAGAAAAAGCTATTGTTCCCTTTGGTGCGCCCTTGTCCCTAATAAAATTAGTTAAGCCTCTAGTGTCAAGTCCTGTAATTCCAACTATTTTATTTTTTTTCAACCATTGATCAAGATTTTTTAAAGAACGATAATTTGAAGGTTCTGTTATTTCGGAATTTAAAATTATACCTTTTGTCCAAATTTTATCAGACTCGTGGTCTTCTTTGTTAGTTCCAACATTTCCCACATGAGGAAAAGTAAAATTGATTATTTGCTCTGCATAAGACGGGTCTGAAATAATTTCTTGATAACCAGTAATTGAAGTATTAAAGCAAACTTCTCCAGTAGCTATTCCCTCGTAACCAAAGCCAAAACCTCTAAAACAGGTTCCATTTTCTAGAATTAAAATAGCGGTGTGAATGATCTGGTTAAGATTTCTATTTGAGTTTTTTATTTGTCTTGTCTGTTTCAAATACAACTCATGAGTTAAAGCAAATACTTATAAACATGGTTTTGTGGAAGATATGAAATAGGAATATAACCGTCAAGAAAGATGTTTTTCTTTTGAAGAAAAATTGTGATTAAAGTAAAAAGAAAAATTTTACAAATATGTCTCTACAAACCCAAATAGAAGAAAAACTAAACCAATCCCTTAAGAATAAAGACAAAAATCTTTATCCAACACTAAGACTTATTGTTTCAGGTATAAAAGACGTCTTAATTGCTAATAGAACTAAAGAAGTTAAGGGAGTATCAGATCAAGATGTTGTGGGTATTTTAAAAAAAATGGTCAAACAAAGAGTCGAATCGTGTGAAGTTTATAAAAAAGCAGGACGCGCAGAACTTTTGGAAATTGAAAAAAAAGAGATAGAAATAATAAGCTCTTTTCTTCCCAAACAACTAAGTGAAGAAGATACAAAAAAGTTATGTGAAGAAGTAATTAAAAAAGTAGGAGCTAGCTCTATAAAAGATATGGGCAAAGTAATGGGTGATTTAAAAAAAACTCATGGTGGTGTTTTAGATTTTTCAAAAGTAGGATCAATAATAAAAACAGTTTTAAAATAATTACAATGAAATACCCAAAGGAATATCTCGACGAAATTAAGTTGAGATTAAAAGTATCACAAGTTGTAGGTAAGTCTGTTCAGCTAAAAAAAAGAGGCAAGGAATTTGTTGGCTTGTCTCCATTCAAGAACGAAAAAAGTCCATCATTTACAGTGAGTGATGAAAAAGAATTTTATCATTGTTTCAGCACTGGGGAACATGGAAATATTTTTGATTTTTTAATGAAAACAAAATCGCTAGGTTTTGGTGAGGCAGTCAAAGAATTAGCAGCAGAAGCAGGTATGCCACAATATAAATTCTCAACAATGGATACCGCAAAAGAAAAAAGATTTAATACTTATAAAAATATTTTCAAAGACTACGTAGATTATTTTCATCAGCAGCTTTTTACACCTGAAAATAATCAGGCTTTATTATATTTAGAAACAAGAGGATTAAACCAGAGTATAATTAAAGAATTTAATTTAGGTTATGTACCCTGGCAGAATAATTTTTATGAAAAATTATTAAATAAGTTCAGTGAAGAAGAAATTATTCTCACTGGTCTTTATTACAAAAATGAAAAACATAATAAATTCATTGATCGTTTTAATTCTAGAATTATTTTTCCAATTAATAACCTAACAAGTGAGACTATTGCTTTTGGTGGAAGGATAATAAAAGAAAGTCAATTAGCTAAATATATTAATTCACCAGAAACTGAATTCTACAAAAAAGGTAGAACAGTTTTTAACTTAGATAAAGCTAAAGCGTTAAGATCAGAAACAAATGAAGCTATTATTGTTGAAGGATACATGGATGTAGTTAGTTTGTACGCAGCCGGTATAAAAAATATAATTTCAAATTCAGGAACAGCACTAACAGATACACAAATAGAATTAATTTGGAAGTTTTTCTCTAATCCTATTATTTGTTTAGATGGTGATCAAAGTGGTCAAAACGCAGCCTTACGTATAGCAGAAAAACTTTTACCATTAATTAATGATAATAATAAAATTTATTTTTCTGTAATGCCAAAGGGAGAAGACCCCGATGATTTTATTAAAAAAAATGGCAAAAATCAATTTGTTGATTTTTTGAAATCAAAAAAAATAATTCAGACTTATATTTGGGATGTATATCTATCTGAAGTAAACACTAATAATCCATTTGAGATATCTAAGTTTGAAAAAAAAATTAAAAGCTTATGCTATGCCATTAAAGATGAAACTTTAAAAAAGTATATTTTAGAAGACTTTCTAAGTAAATTAAAAGACTTAACACCTATTCAAAACTTTAAAAAAGTTTTTACTCCATATGTAAAAAAAAATTTTAATATTTTAAATGAAACGAAGCAACTACACAGAGAACAAAGTAATTTTTCAAAAGCAGAGATCAAAGAACGATCTATTCTATATATAATTTTAAATTATTTAGACTCTGCAAAAAGTAAACTAGATGATCTTATAAAAATAGATTTTTCAAATGAACAAAATAATGAATTAAAAAAAGTGTTAATTAACCAGATAAAAACTGACGATACTTTTGAAAGCAATAAGTCAAAAATCGATGAAAAATATAACAATCTAATTAATGAAATAGAAAAAAATGCTAACCTAAAAAAAATACTTCTTAAGAAAGACCATGAAGAGAGAAATGAAATACTCAGTGACCTGATAGATGAATTAAAAGAAATGAATCACCTAAAACAAATTGAATTTTTAGAGAACAAGGTGGCAAAAAATTTAGATGAAGGTTCTTATTCCGAGCTTATTAAGCTTAAAAGCCAGCTAAATAGGGAGTAAAAAAAGATAGATTTTAGAGGAATTCATACTATATATAACCTCGCTTGAATTTAAAAATTTAGCCAAGATGGTAGAAAAATTAATTACAAAGTCATTTGAGAGACTCCTTGACAAAGGAAAGATTCGTAAATTTATAACCTACGATGAGCTAGGAAAATCTTTAGGTAAAAGAGGTAGCTCAAATGAAAATGTTGAAGAGGCGTTTTTAATTATTGCTGATCACTCCATAACACTTGTAGAAAAAAAATCTCAATATCAGTCAAATAAGAAAAAAGAGCCTTCATCTACAAGCGATGAAAAAAAATCAGATAAAAGCGATGATCCAATTCGAATGTACCTTCGTGAAATGGGAGGTGTTGAATTACTTTCTCGTGAAGGAGAAATAGCAATTGCCAAAAGAATTGAAGCTGGAAAAGACGTTATGCTTAACGCACTTACGCAAAGTCCATTGGTTGCTAAAAAACTATTCGAATGGAAAGAAAAAATTGAAAGTAATGAACTATTAGTTAGAGACATTATAGACATAGATTCAACTTATGAAGATTTTGAAGCTCTAGACGAAGAAAAAGCAAAAATAAAAATAAAAGCTAAAACTAAAAAAAATAAAGAAGAAGGCAAAAAAGACGAAGTACCTGCTGTAGCCGAAGAAGAAGATGAATTTAATGTTTCTCTTGCCAAGATGGAAGAGGAAATAAAACCAAAAATTATAAAAATTATAACCAATCTAAATATAGACTATACAAAACTACAAAAATACCAAAGAGAAAAACTAGACTGCATTTTAGCTTCTAAAGAACTATCAGTATCAAAAAATAAAAATTTTAAAAAGATTCAATCTACTCTAGTTGATAATTTTAAAAATCTTCAGCTTGCCCCTAACGTTGTGGAAGAAATAGTTCAAGCTCACTACAAAGAAAACAAAAAAATTGTATCTTTAGAAGGAGTTCTTATGAGATTAGCTTTAGACAACAAAATTAGTCGTGAAGAGTTTTTAAAATATTATATTGGGAATGAAATAAATCCAAAATTTGAGTCTTTTCTAACCGAAAATCCAACGTGGAGAGCTTTTTTTAAAAAATTCAAAAATGATTTTAGTGAGATAAGAGAAAGACTAGTAGAATTCAGTGAAAAAATCAGTTTATCAGTTGGCGATTTTAAAAAATTAGTTAGCAGAATTCAAAAAGGAGAAAGAGAATCAAGAATAGCTAAAAAAGAGATGGTTGAAGCTAATTTAAGATTAGTAATTTCTATAGCTAAAAAATATACAAATAGAGGTTTACAATTTTTAGATTTAATTCAAGAGGGTAATATTGGCTTGATGAAAGCTGTAGATAAATTTGAGTACCGAAGAGGATATAAGTTTTCTACTTATGCTACATGGTGGATTAGACAAGCAATTACCAGATCTATTGCTGATCAGGCTAGAACAATTAGAATTCCAGTTCATATGATTGAGACTATAAATAAAATTGTAAGAACCCAGAGACAAATTATGAGCGAATTTGGCAGAGAGCCGACTCCTGAAGAACTAGCAAAAAAATTAGCTATGCCTCTAGAAAAAGTTAGAAAAGTTTTGAAAATTGCAAAAGAGCCAGTGTCTTTAGAAACTCCTGTAGGTGATGAAGAAGACAGTAGTTTAGGAGATTTTATTGAGGATAAGAATGCACTTCAACCTTTGGACACAGCTATTCAGTCCAATTTAAGTGAGTCTACAACAAAAATACTTGCTTCTTTAACACCGAGAGAAGAAAGAGTTTTAAGAATGCGTTTTGGTATTGGAATGAATACGGATCACACACTAGAAGAAGTGGGTTTACAATTTTCAGTAACAAGAGAAAGAATAAGACAAATTGAAGCAAAAGCTTTGAGAAAACTTAAACACCCAAGTCGATCAAAACAATTAAAAAGTTTTTTAGAAAAGTAAAAAGTTTCGATGGGTGTTGCAGAAAATAAAAAGATATTCTAATTTATAGCCGTATAATATAAAAATAATTATTTTACAAAAAGTGAGATAATATTTTTATCGTAAACCAGAATACTTTTGAGTTAATTAGTAATAATAATTTATGTTTAAAATATTAAATAAAATAAAATTTTCACAAAAAGAAAATAGAATGAAAAGTATTGCCAATACAAAGTCTGCTATCGAAATATTTAACACAAGAAAATCGAAAAATTTACAATTTCTTCTTAAACAGAGATTTAACTGGATGAACAAATTTATTAATGAGGGAGATGTTGGCATAGAAGTCGGTTCAGGAGCTGGGTTCGCTAAACTTTATATCAAAAATAAAAACTTTAAATTGACAGACCTAAACTTTGATCAGCATTTAGATTTTGGAGGTATAGATGCGCAATCAACTAATTTTCAGGATAATAGCTTTGATTATGTAATTGCCTCAAATATGATTCATCATATTCCTTATCCTATAAAATTTTTTAGAGAGATGAATCGAATTTTGAAAAAAAATGGAAAATTAATAATCTTTGACTCTCACTGCTCTGTTTTGTTGCAAATAACGACAATATTAATGCGTCATGAAGGTTTTGATTTTACATTAGATGTTTGGGATGAAAAAGTTCCCAAAAGTGATGAAAAAGATCCTTGGGCAGGCAATATAGCTGTCCCACATTTAATATTTGATGATAAAATCAATTTTAATAATAAATTAGGCAAATTATTCTCAATAGAACATGAAGAACTTACTGAATGTTTTATTTTTTTAAACTCAGGAGGTGTTACATCAAAAACTTTTTATATTCCTCTTCCTAATTTTTTATTAAATTTTTTAAATGCTTTAGATAATTTACTAGCCAAAAATTTACCAAATATTTTTAGCATGGGAAGACGAATAGTATTAAAAAAAATAAATTAATAATGAACTAAAAAACGTTAATAAAGACTCACATTCTTTCTTGCCTACCAAATATAATTGTTGTAAATCTACTTATGTAAGAGAGGGCCTGTAGCTCAGTTGGTTAGAGCAGTACACTCATAATGTATTGGTCGTAGGTTCGAGTCCTACCGGGCCCACCAATACTAATTCTTAATAAATTCTTCTAATTTTGCGAACAAGACATTGATATCATTGTTGTTAGAATTTAAAATTGATGAAAATTCTTCTTTTTGGGTTTTAGCTAAACTTAAGCCTTCTACAATTAAATCTCTAATTAAAGGCTTAGCAGGATCTTTAGTGTAAACACGCCAATCAATTAGAATTTCAGGCTGAGAAGAAGTTTCAGTTATTTTTGAATTAACCATTGTGTAAGTTTCACTCTTTTGCTCAGATCCAAAAACTTCAAATTTTTTTGAAGAATATTCATTTAATCTTGATGTTAAGCTTTTTAAAAAATACCTTTCAAATAAATTTTTATATTTTGCAAGTGTTGCTTGATCTAAACTTTTTCTTACTGGACCAAGTGTGTACATACCAAGGGCCTCAATATCAACATTCTGTAAAGCAATAACTTTTATCTTTTTATTTTTTTCTATTTTAGGAATATTTTTATCACTTAAAGTAGCGATGGCATCACCAACAAGTTCATTTATAAAAATTTTAGGATCAGAGTTATAGGAAAAAGAGTTAGTACTGATTAGAATTAGCGTAACGAACACAAATACGTTTATTATTCTTTTCATATTCTATGTTTTATTTATTAAATTCAGCCCAATCATCAGCATCTTCTGATGAAAAAGTATTACCGATTTTTTTGGCTCTGTTTTGTAGGTACAAACTTTTTAAAGCCGCGTACATATCTATTGAATTTTTTTCTAAACTATCTAAATTTTGTATATTAGATGCCCTAAAATCTACGGCTCCAGCACCCATAACTGAATAATAATCTATATCAGTTCCTGACATGCTTAATAATTCATGTTCTCTTATAGTAACGTGTGCAAAAGGGTCAACGAACGTATCTGCAATCATACCAAAGGAATCTCTTACCGTTGATGGTCCTAATATTGGTAGTACAAAATAGCATCCTCCACCAAAACCATAAGCACCTAACGTTTGGCCAACATCTTCTTGTTGATTTTTCAATCCCATTTTTTCGGCAGGGTTAGCAAAACCAAGTATACCTATAGTTGAATTGATAACAAAGCTTGCAGATGATTCACCTGCTAATTTCCATTGACCTTGTAAAATATGGTTAGGAACTGTCAGTAAAGTTCCAATATTAGAGGTGAAATTTCCTGTTCCGTTTCGAATTGATTGTGGCAATTTATTGTACCCAACAGCAATCGGCCTTAAAATAGCTTTGTCAAAGCCTTTGTTAAATTTAAATATTACTCTACTAACATTTTCAAAGCATTCTTTTTCTGTTTCTGCACTCAAATTTGAGCTCAGTAAAAGAAGGCAGGTAGAGACTAATATTATTGATTTTTTAAATTTCATTATGGTCTATATACACAATTTTTAAATTTTTACCATTCATAAAAAACAACGTTTTTTTTTGTTTTGTGTTATACGAGCATTAATACTTCATGAAGATTAAAATTATTAAATCTCCAAATCACTCAATTAAATATCGTAACAAAAAAAACATTAAGTTTATAGTTCTTCATTATACAGGGATGCAATCTGAACGAGTATCTATTGAAAGATTAACCAGCAAAAAGAGCAAGGTAAGCAGTCATTATTTGATTAATAAAGATGGTAAAATCACAAAAATGGTAGATGAAAAAAAAATTGCTTGGCATGCAGGAAAATCAAAATGGAAAAATTTTGTTAATCTAAATAATCAATCCATAGGTATTGAGCTCGTAAACAAAGGTCATCAATTTGGTTATGAAAATTTTTCAAAAAAACAAATTTTAAAATTAGCGTTACTTTGCAAAATTTTAATTAAAAAATATAAAATAAAAAAAAAAAACATACTTGGTCACTCAGATATCGCTCCCTTGAGAAAAACAGACCCAGGTGAAAAATTTCCATGGAAATATATATCAAAGAAAAAAATTGGTTATTGGTACAATATTAATAATCTGAAAAATTATAATCCTGACAAAGCTAAATTTCGAGAATTATTTTTCACGAATTTACATAAAATTGGCTATCGATATTTTGATATTAAAAAACCATCAAGACATGATTTTAAAGTAGTGAAAGCTTTTCAAAGAAGATTTAGACAGAGTGAAGTGAATGGATTAATTGATCAAGAATGCCTGCAAATTAGCCATTATTTAGCTAATTCTTTAAAAAATTAGCTTGATTTTAGCCACACAAACATAATAAAACTTTCTCGCTAGATAGTTGGCTTGTCGCTATTAACTTTTGTTAGTAGAGGAAAGTCCGGGCTCCATAAAGACACAGTGCCAGTTAATGGCTGGCGAGGGTGACCTTAGGGACAGTGCCACAGAAAATAAACCGCCTCATCAAGGCAAGGGTGAAAAGGTGTGGTAAGAGCACACCGGTTTTTTGGTAACAAAAAACGCATGGTAAACCCCACTGGGAGCAAGGCTAAATAGAGATGACATTGTACTGATTTATTAGTACTAAAAACCGTCTTTAGTTGGTTGTCTGGGTTAGCTGCTTGAGTCTAAGCGTGAGTTTAGACCTAGAGAAATGACTGCTTAAATGACAGAACCCGGCTTACAGACTATCTAGCATTTCAAGATATTCTCCTTAAATCAAAGAATTAAACCTTACTTTTAGGCAACGTCTAGAAAAGTAATGTATTGACTATCTCAAATTCAACCCATAATATCCCATAAAAACCCAAATACGACGTTAAATGATATATTTAAAAAAAAAGGTGTTTTGAAAAATTATGTTTTTATCAAGTTACGAAAACAAGCTAGACAAAAAAGGGAGAGTTTCTGTGCCTTCAAACTTTAGGTCTCATTTAAGTTCTTTAGGTTACAGTGGATTTATAGCCTATCCCTCGTTTAACCACGAAGCTTTAGAAGCTTGCTGTCAAGACAGAATAGAAAAACTTTCCAGCACAATAGATTCACTAAATCCATTTGAAGAAAAAAGAGATTTTTTTGCAACCTCAGTTTTGTCTGAAAGTGTAAGTTTACAATTTGATAGTGAAGGTAGAATTTTAATTTCAGAAAAATTATTAAACCATGCAAAAATTAAAAATAATATTTTATTTGTTGGATTAGGAAAAACTTTTCAAATGTGGGAACCAAAATCTTTTGAAAAATTTAAAGTAGTTGCAAGAAAAAAAGCATATCAAAATAGATCAAATTTAAAATGGGATAACAATCAAACAGGGGAGAGAAAATGACTATAAGAATAGGTAGTGGAGAACTTAAAGAATTAAAACCAAGAATTTTAGTTTTAGGTGTTGGCGGTGCTGGCGGTAACGCTCTCAATGCAATGATAGAATCAGGGCTACAAGGGGTAGAATTTGTTGCAGTAAACACAGACGCACAAGATTTGAAAATGAGTAAAGCTGACGCAAGGATTCAAATTGGAACAGATCTTACTAAAGGATTAGGAGCTGGAGCTAAACATGATATTGGGCAAGCAGCTGCAGATGAATCTTTAAATGAAATAATTAATTTTTTACAAGGCGCTAATATGGTTTTTATCACTGCTGGAATGGGTGGTGGAACCGGAACTGGAGCCTCAAGTGTAATTGCTAGAGCAGCAAGAGATCTAAACATTCTAACAGTTGGTGTTGTAACACTTCCTTTTTCTTACGAAGGTCCAAAAAGAATGAGAAGAGCAATAGAAGGAATGAACGCACTTAAAAAACATTTAGATACTTCAATAGTAGTTCCAAATCAAAATCTTTTTAAAGTTGCTAGTGAAACTACAACTTTTGAAGATTCATTTAATCTATCTAATGATGTTTTAAAATTTGGGGTTCAAAGTATTACTGATCTTATGGTAAAACCAGGAATTATTAATTTAGATTTTGCTGATGTTGAAACTGTTATGAGCTCTATGGGAAAAGCTATGATGGGAACTGGTGAAGCTGAAGGAGAAAATAGAGCTTTAACTGCAACTGATATGGCTTTAAACAATCCTTTAATAGACGACTATTCTCTTAAGGGAGCTAAAGGATTATTAGTAAATATTACCGGCGGAAAAGACATAACACTTTTTGAGGTAGATCAAGCTGTAAATAAAATAAGAGCTGAAGTTGACCCTGAAGCTGAACTTATATTTGGAGCAATTAAAGATGAGTCTCTTAACGGAAAAATGAGAGTATCTATAGTTGCTACTGCTTTAGACGGTCAAGTTGCTAGTACGAATGGAGTAGTTAATATGGTTAACCGCATTCAAAATAGAAACACCGGTTATTCAGATGGATTATTTTCCACAAAAGGAAGTGTAATTGCTAACAATACTCACAATGCTTCAATTGGAGCAACAGCTTTGAAATTAGATGAACATTTTGAAGCGGATGAAGTATTGCAATCTTCTTTAAACATTCAAGGAGAAGCAATAGCTCAAAACAATAGTGAAGAACAATTTTTGAACATATCTGAAGATAATTCTTTTAAAAATGAAACTAATATGGATGAATCAATGAGTGAATCTTTTTTTGAAGCTGATTCTATAGAGCAAATATCTTCAAATGATGAACTTATTCAGTCTTCAGAAGAAGAACATACTCCAAAACTTTTTTCTGAGGATATTTCTGGTACTGAACCAGATCAGAAACTTTTTTCTGAGGATATTTCTGGTACTGAATCAGATCAGAAACTTTTTTCTCAAGAAGAGAGTCAGGAAGAAGATTTCGAGATTCCTGCATTTTTAAGAAGACAAAAATTTTGATAGTTAAAATAAAATTGAATGAATATTACCACTTCATCACCGGAAAAAAGACATTTTCCAGTGATGTTAGATGAAGTCGTTCAAACTTGTCTAGAAACCAATAAAGATCAATTAATTGTAGACTGTACTTTTGGAGGTGGGGGGTACTCAAAAGCACTTCTAAAATTTTCTAATATTAAAGTTATAGCCCTAGATAGAGATAAATCTGTAATTAAAAGAGCAAAAAATTTAGAAAAAGATTTTCCAAAGAATTTTTTTTTCTATAACGAAAAATTTAGTAATTTAGACAAAGTAATAAGTAAAGAAAATAAACCAGATATAATTATTTTTGATCTAGGTCTATCATCTTTTCAGCTCCGGGATTACAGCCGAGGATTTTCATTTAAATCTAGTGAAAAAATAGACATGCAAATGGGTCTTTCAGAAATATCAGCCGAAGATGTAATTAACACATTTGATGAACTAAGCCTGAAACTAATAATAAAAATTCTCGGAGAAGAACAGGAAGCAGGCAAAATAGCAAAAAATATAATCAAAGCAAGATCAATAAAAAAAATTGATAGTGTTACAGAATTAGTGCGAATAATAGAATCGAGTAAAAAAAAAAATTATAATAAAAAAATAAATGTATGTACAAAAACATTTCAAGCTCTAAGAATGTTTGTGAATAAAGAAACTACAGAATTAATAGAAGGGTTGATTAAAGCAAGCCAGTTTATTAAATTTGGAGGAAAAATAATTACTATAAGTTTTCATTCAATCGAAGATAAAATTATTAAATATTATTTTACAAATTATTCATCTAATAAATCTAATCCATCAAGATATATACCAACTGAAAATAATAAAAAAAATTATTTTTTTGAAAAGTACAAAAATAACTTTTCAAGACCAAGTCCGGAAGAATTAATTAAGAATTCAGCTTCAAGATCGGCAAAGCTAAGAGAAGCAATTCGAACAAAACAAGAATTTATTCAGCCAAAAGAATTTAGAGAAAAATTTAAAAAATATATAGAAATTGAAAATGCTGCCATATAAAAAAAAAAAAACAATAATAATTTTAATTTATATTTCTTTTTTTATTTCTATACCAATAATCAAAAATGAAAGCAGATTGATAGAAAAAAAAATCCAAAATTATGAAAGTCAAATATTTATTTTAGAAAAAAATCTATTAGAGGCTAGTTTAGAGTTTCAGTACCTAAGTTCACCAGCAGTCTTATCAAATAAGATAAAAAAAAATTTTGATCAAAAATATTACAGTTTAGCTTCATCACAAATTTATTTAAATATTGAAGATTTCATACTTGAAAAAAAAATAACTAGCGTCTTAATTGATGAAAAACAAAAAAAATAATAAAAATTTTATTCACGAAAATCAAAAATCTTTCTTTTTTGATGATTTTTTTGAGAGTACCCAAAAAAATAAAAAGTTAAACAAATCAAATATTCATGAAGATAGACTTTATATATTGTTTTCTTTTTTCTTTTCTTTAATACTTATTTTTTCAATATCTATATTTTCTATATCTATTCAAGAATCTAATTTTCAAGGAATTAAAAAAGCAGACTATAATTATCCATTATTGAGGAGAGATGTTTTAGACAGAAATGGAGAGTTGCTAGCACGAAATATAGATTCTTACCACGCCGTCGTAAAATCAGATCTTATTAAAAACAAAGAAAATTTTATTTTAAAAATTAAATTAAATTTTCCTGAAATTTCTACAAAAAAATTAAAAAAAAAATTAGAAAGCAAAAAAAGGTTTTACTTAAAAAGAAGAATGACTGTAGATGAAAAGAATAAATTATGGTCTTTAGGTGAAAAAGGAGTAACTACTGAATCATTTCAAAGAAGAGTATATCCACACGGTCAATTATACAGCCATGTCCTAGGGCAAATAGATGATGATAATTATGGCATTTCAGGAATTGAATATTATTTTGATAGAGAGTTAAGGGACAGGCAAAAAGCAAAAGCACCTTTGATCTTAAGCTTAGACTCAAACATTCAGTTTTTAATCAAGACACAGTTAGAGAAAGCTTTGGAAGATTTTCAAGCAAATTCAGCAGGTGGATTGTTAATGGACGTAAATAGCGGCGAAGTTTTATCACTGGTTTCTTTGCCAGATTACAATTTAAATATTAGAAAAAATATTTCAGATGTTAAATACATGAATAAAATTACAAAAGGAGTTTTTGAACTCGGATCTGTGTTCAAAACATTTACTGTTGCCCTCGCTCTCGAAGAAAATATTTTATCTCCTGAAACTATAATCAATAATATACCTGATAACGTTAAATGTTCCGTTCACAATATTAGTGACATACATGACTTTCCTAAAAGCCTATCAGTTGAAGACATTTTAATAAGATCTTCAAATATAGGTTCTTTAATGATTGCCAGACAAATTGGTAAAACTAAATTTAAAAAATTTATAGAAGAACTTGGACTTCTGAAAGTTGTAAATTTTGAGCTAGAAGAAGTAGGCCAACCTCATAATTTTAAGTGGGAAAAATGTAAATTAGAAACTGTATCTTTTGGACATGGCATAACAACTACTCCGCTGCAAGCTGCCGCAGCTTACGCTTCTATAACAAATGGAGGGTATATAATTAAGCCAACATTGCAGCTTGGAAGAAATTCTAATTTTAAAAATAGAGATTCTATTATTTCCAATAAAACTAGTGATCAAATAAATAAGATTCTAAGAAAAGTAGTGACTGAAAAAAAAGGAACTGCCAGTAATGCTAATATCTACGGGTATAAAGTTGGAGGCAAAACAGGTACAGCAAAAAATTATAAAAATAGCAAAAAAAATATCAATACATTTATTTCTATATTCCCATCAAATGAACCAAAATATGTTCTCCTTGTTATTTTAGACGACCCTAAGGGAGCACCACATCTTATTTATAATTATAAAGGTAAAGCAACTACAAATATTTCCAGAACAGAAGCAGGCTGGAATTCTGTTTACGTTTCAGGCAAAATAATAGAAAAAATTGGACCTATTTTAGCCATAAACAACAACGAGGTTCATGACACCCATGTTGTTAAAAAAAATAATTAAAAACATACCAATAAGTATTCAAAAAATTAATATTAAAGGATTGTCCCTTGATAGTAGAAAAATTAAAAAAAATTATTTATTCTTTGCTATAAAAGGAACAAAACATAACGGAGAAAAATATATTGTTGATGCAATCAGAAAAGGAGCAAAAGCTGTAGTTTGTGATGTAAATTGTAAAATAAAAAACAAAAAAGTATCGATTATAAAAGTAAAAAATATTAAAAAAACTACAACAGATGCATGTAAAGCATTTTACCAAGCCAAACCAAAAAATATTATTGCTGTAACTGGCACCAATGGAAAAAGTTCAACTGCTGATTTTTATCATCAAATTCTACTAGCTCAAAAAATTCCTGTTGCATCCTTAGGAACTTTAGGAATTAAAATAAACAATAAAATAACAAAAACTAATTTAACAACTTTAGATATTGTTTCATTACACAGGGAGCTAGCAAAAATTAAAATGTTAGGCATTGACAATGTCATCCTAGAAGCCTCAAGCCATGGACTAGAACAAGGCAGATTAGATGGATTAAATTTCAAAACTGGAATTTTTACAAATTTTTCACAAGATCACCTTGATTATCATAAAAATATGAAAAATTATTTAAAAGCTAAATTAATTTTATTTTCTAAATTATTAAAAAAAAAACAAAATATAATTACTGACAATGGAATACCAGAATTTTTAAAATTACAAAAAATTGTTAAAAAAAATAATTTAAACTTACTAACAATTGGTAAAAAAAACTCTACTATTCAGTTTAAGTCAGTTAAGCCTATTGGCAATTTTCAGAATGTTATTTTTAAATATAAGAAGAAAAACTACGAAGTAAAAATTCCTTTAATTGGTTTATTTCAGATTAAAAATTTATTTATGTCAATTCTTGCAATCAATCTACCTAGTTTAAGTATTAAAAAAATTTTACGCACTGTAAGAAACATAAATGAAGTAAATGGTCGACTTCAGCTAGTAAAAACTACACCCAATCAAACAAAAATATTTATTGATTATGCTCACACACCAGCTGCTCTCGAGACAGCTCTTAAAACACTTAATGAACACTACAGAATTAAACCAGACGTAGTTTTTGGTTGTGGTGGTGAAAGAGATAAGGAAAAAAGATCTAAAATGTCAAATATTAGCGAACAAAATGCAGA
>Ga0308004_10000635_pt1 | contig 16470 bp, 16 predicted proteins | sample Neamet38_FD_203156 | JGI IMG/M metagenome (GOLD analysis project Ga0308004, IMG submission 203156) | Marine microbial communities from water near the shore, Antarctic Ocean - #38 | ecosystem: Environmental > Aquatic > Marine > Unclassified | place: Southern Ocean | collected 2014-06-06 | reverse complement strand
TGGATATTATTTATCTATTTCATTGATAATATTATATTTATCTAGCAATTTTAATTTAGAGCTAAACTTTCAGCTAACTAAAATTATTTTAGCTACACTGTTTATTTTATTCATATTTAATTTTTTTGGAAAACTACTTTTAGGGGATGGTGGTTCGTATCTTGTTTCGTTTATTTTTGGGTATCTATTAATTAATTTTTCTAATACAAACGAAATTGTTTCCCCATATTTTATTGCTTGCATGTTGTGGTATCCAGCCTATGAAAATTTATTCTCTATAATTAGAAAAATAAGTAAAAATAATTCACCAATAAGACCAGATAATAAGCATTTACACCAGCTTCTCTATATCTTTATTAAAACCAAGCTAACTTATCGAGGAAATATTTTGAATACCTTAACTGGAATAATTATAAATTTATTTAATGTAGCAATTTTTATATATGCAGCATCTAATTTTGATAACACTAAACAGTTAATAATATTAATTATAATGTCAGTAGTATTTTATAATTTTATTTATTTTTTTTTATTACAAAAAACAAGTCATAAAATAAATTAGTAGTTAAGTTTTCTTCTGTTAAGATTGGCAATCGAAAAAATTATCCAAAACAAGGCACCATTAAAGGAAGAAAAAAAAGCACCACTAGGTAAGATTGGTAAAAAAAAAATAGTTAAATATATTAGTGTAGAATAATCAAAAATATTTTTTGTTAACTTTATATAAATAAAATTTTTTTTTATAAAAATAAAAAATATACTAAATAAAAGTAGGTAGCCAATTAAGCCATGTTCAGAGAGAATTTCAAAATGTACTTGATGTGGATGAGTATTACATCTCATTTTAGCAAATGTTAATTCACTGTTAAAATATTTTTCATTATGACAGATATGTCTAAAATTTTTATTACCAATGCCTAAAATTGGGTGATCTAGAAAAATTTTTATTGCAACATCATAATGTGCAAAATATTTTATATTTTTAAATCTATCAGTAAATTTTTCTGGATTTTTAATGATAGTAATTCTTTTTATAAACTCAGTTTGTTTAGTATAAATATTTTGACTCAAAAAACCAGACAAACAAAAAGTAAAAATTATCAATAGAACAAATTTATATTTTTTTACTAAGAGTTTACTTTCTTTAATTAGATATATGATTAAGAAAAATATAATAAACGATTTTATAAAATTTGATCTTTCTCCTGATATTAAAATGCTTAAAGGTATAATAAGTAAAAGAAAATTAAAAAAAATTTTTGAAGGTATTTTTAAATCTTTATTTAAGAAATAAGTTGTTACAATAAAACCAAATGTTAAAATTAAAGACCCCACAACCATTTCATCTTTAAAAAAACTTATAATTCTAGTGAGATCGGGACTTACATATCCTAAAGTATTATGACCAAAAATTTTTTCAAAGAAGACATCAAATATAACTATGCTTATTATTACAAACCAAGTTGTCATAATTTTATTTAAAATTTTATGATCCTGAACCAGTAAATTGAAAGCATAACCTAGCAGTATGAATTTGATGAAACCTATTGATCTAATTAATCCCTCTAAATTAGAATGGCTGCTCAAAAAATATGAAATTAGAGAATTTGATACAAGGTAGAGATAAAAAATTATAAGCAATCTGAATACAATGTTATTCATCCAGCTCCAATTTTTTGATTTATAACAATAGTATAGTAAAAAGAGGTCAATAATAATAATATTTAAGTTTATAGCAAAATTTCCCATAATTAAGGCTATAGGGAAGACAGATAATGGTAAAAATGAAATTTTTTTGAACATTTTATTATATTTTACAATTACAATTTAATTTTTACATAAATATGATTGTAACTTCTTGATCCTAGGCATATTTGAGTATTTTACAATTATATTATTTATACTATTAAGTTACATAAAATACTTTATATGAAAAAAATAAATCAAAAACTTCAATATTTAATTCAAAAAAAATACAGATATCAGTTATTGGAAAATGGCTTTTCTAATATGGATATCTCTATTGGAAAAAAAGTCTTGAACTCTAAAAGAATTACAATGGCATCGCATACAAGAAATTTTGAGATATCATTTGCAAAAAAGTTAGGTGTCAATTACGCTTTGATGGTTAACTCTGGATCATCTGCAAATTTACTAGCAACATTTGCTGCAGGAAACCCACTCAAAAAAAATTGTTTAAAGAGGGGAGACGAAGTTTTAATACCTGCACTTTGTTGGTCAACTTCTCTTTGGCCATTAGTGCAGTTTGGTCTTAAACCAGTGTTTGTAGATATAGACATTAACACATTAAATATAAATTTAGTCGACTTAAAAAATAAAATTACAAAAAAAACTAAAGCTATTTTACTAATAAATGTTTTGGGAATTAGCTCTGATCTTTTTGAAGTAAAAAAATTAGCCCAAAAAAAAAAAATTATTATTATAGAGGACAATTGTGAGTCTCTAGGCTCTAAATTAAAAAATAAATATTTAGGGACATTCGGTGATTATGGAACATTTTCTTTTTATTATTCACACCAAATTACATCAGGAGAGGGTGGTATGGTTGTTTGTAATAAAAAAGAAGATTATGACATTTTATTTGCATTAAGATCACATGGTTGGCTTGGTGGAACAAGATTTTATAAGAGAAGCTTAAAATCATACAATGATTATGCATTAAAAAATCCAAATTTAGACCCTAGATATATTTTTATTAATTCAGGATTTAATTTAAGACCTACGGATATTCAGGCAGCAATAGGACATAATCAGTTCAAAAGATTAGATTCGCTAAAGAGACTTAGAAATATAAATAGAAATTTGATAATAGAAAAAATTATCAAATCAAAAAAATGGAATAATCAATTTCAATTTATAACAGTGCCTAAAAATATTGAACCAAGCTGGATGGGGTTACCAATCTTGTTGTCTGATAAATATAAAAATAAAAAACAAAAATTTGTAAACCTTTTAGATAATCAGGGAATAGAAACAAGACCAATAATTAGTGGAAATTTTGCAAATCAGCCAGCAGCAAAATTATATAAACTCTGTAAAAAAGGAGAAAGGTTTAATAATTCACAAAAAGTCCAAGAATTAGGATTTTTAATAGGCCTACATACAAAAAAAATATCTAAAAGAAATCTAACTCTCATCCATGATACCTTTTTTATGATTGATCACATTTAAAGCTGAGAGGTTATAATGGAAAAATTATTTATCTTTTTATTATTTTATTTTGTTATTGTTTTTTCAATAATTGGCTATGGAAATCTATTTTCTCTAATTTTCAAGAGAATTTACTCAATAGGTGAGAGGGGATTAGTTGGAATTTTATCCTTAATAATAATCTCTTATATAACAAACTTTTTTTCTCCTCATTCACTAACACACAATTCGTTAATCATAATTTTTGGATTATTAGTTTTTGTAATTTGCACAATTAACGATTTCAAAAATAATACAAAAGAATTATTGCCTACTTTAGCTGTATTCTTAATTTTATTTATCGGATTATTAATGTACAAAAATCATGATGATTTTTATTATTATCATTTTTCATATACATTAACTTTAATTGAATATAAAAAAATATTAGGAATAGGACTATTAAATCATGGCTTTAGAACCCCCTCATCAATATTCTATTTAAACTCGTTATTTTATTTGCCTTATGTCAAATATTTTTTACTAAATAGCGGTGCAGTTTTTATAATGGGATTTTCTAATCTTATTTTATTAGATAAAATAAACAAATTATTAAAATTAAAAAAAGTTACATTTATTTTATTTTTATCAATTCTCTCTTTTATTTACATCAATACAGTATTTTATCGACTTGCAGAACATGGTACGGATAGATCAGCATTGATATTAGTTTTTTTATTAGTGATTACTTACCTAGAAAGTTTTGGCAATATAAAAGAATTTTTTAACAAAAAAAATTTTATTTTTTATTATGAAAGATTAATAATATTAATACTATTAATAATTTCATTAAAAAGTTTTTATTTAATTTATTCATTTTTACTTATATTGTGGATTTTCCAGTTTAGAGAATTTGTCTTTACCAAAAGTGGAATATTTACTGTTCTGAGGAATAATTTCACATACATATTTATTGTAAGCCTTGTTTTATTTGTAGGTCATGTCTTCTTAAACACGGGATGTTTAGTATATCCAGCTAGCTTTACTTGTTTCGAAAATATGTCTTGGGCAATTCCAATAGATCAGGTCGCACAAATGAAAACCCATTATTCATTATGGTCTAAGGCTGGCGCTACACCTAATTTTCGAGTAGAAAATCCAGAATTTTATTTGTCAAACTTTAATTGGCTTTCCCAATGGTTGAGTTCTTATTTTTTTTCAAAAGTTACCGATACAATATTTGTAACCTTTTTAATTTCATTTATTTTTGTTATTACACTTAAGAATAATAAGAAGATTTCATCTTATGCTTATAATAATAATTACACAGTCTTATTTGTAGCATTAGCGTTACTATTATTAGAATGGTTTCTAAACCATCCATCACTTAGGTATGGTGGGTATACACTTGTTGCATTAATGTTTTTTGTGCCAGTAAGTTTTTTTTTAGAAAAAAGATCAGTATTTAATGATGGTTTCAAAAAAAAAGTTACCATATTAGTTTTTGTTACTTTTAGTATTTTTATTGTGAAAAACGTATCTAGAATAAATAATGAAAATATTAAATATAAATATAATCTATTAAGTAACCCTTTTTTTAATATAACAAAAGATCTTTTCGTATTTCAAGATATCTTAACTGATATACAGGCTAGATATAAGAAAACTAATGATAATTTTTATATAATATTAAATCATAGTTTGATTAATAATAAAAATTAAAATAAGCAATCTCTAGGATATTAATAATATGAGAAATGTAATTGTAATTACAGGTGGTGCCGGATTTGTTGGTACAAATTTAATTAGTCTTTTAATTAAGAAAACTGAATTTAATATTATTAGTATTGATAACTACTCATCAGGAAGTAAAAAAAACCATATCAAGAATAAAAAAATTAAGTATATAAATGCTAGTACAAAAAATATTTCTAAAATTTTAAATCTTTACAAAAAAAAAATTAATGCACTTTTTCATTTTGGTGAATTTTCAAGAATATATCAAAGCTTTTTAAAGATGGATGAATGCATCGATTCTAATGTCGTAGGATCCAATGAAGTGTTTAGCTTTTGTTTTAAAAATAAAATAAAATTAATATATTCTGCTACATCTGCAACAATTGGCAACCAAGGATATGATAAAAATTTATCCCCATATGCCTTTACAAAAGCTAAAAATTTAGAAATGTTAAATAATTTAAAGAAATGGTTTAAATTCAAATTTGAAATTATTTATTTTTATAATGTTTATGGGATACATCAAATAAGCAAAGGGAGCATGGCTACTGTTATTGGTATATTTGAAGAGCAATATAAATCTAAAAAACTATTAACTGTTGTTAAACCAGGCACACAATCAAGAAGATTTACACATATTGCCGATACGGTTTATGTGTGTTATTATGCATGGAAAAAAAATATGTGCAGGCATTACAGTATATCCAATAGACAAAGCCACACCATACTGGAAGTTGCAAAAATGTTTAAAACAAAGATTAAATTACTTCCACATCGTCGAGGTGAAAGGTTTTCTTCCGCTTTGACATCTATGAATCTTTCTAATAAGGTTTATAGGATATTCGGCAAAATAAAGCTTAAAGAATATATTCATAAAATAACTAAAACCTCTTAAAATAACAACAATTCAGTGTTTACAATGTTTTATAATTAGATATAACACTTTTGCCGGTGATTATTGCGAAGGAGTTATACCCGATCCCATTCCGAACTCGGAAGTCAAGCCCTTCAGCGCCAATGGTACTTTGTCTTAAGACACGGAAGAGTAGGACATTGCCGGCTAAAAAAAAATTATGAAAATTAAAAGCTCATTAAAATCACTTAAAAAAAGAGACCTTAATTCTAAGCTAGTTAGAAGAAGAGGTAGAGTTTATATAATAAATAAAACTAATCCTAAATTTAAAGCCAGACAGAAGTAATTTTTATGGACAATCAAAACCATAAAGAAACCTGGAGCAATTTTACCAAGTTTGTGTTGTGGGGTACTGTCGCGGTGATTAGTCTTTTGGTTTTAATGGCTATTTTCTTACTATAGAGTTTCCCTTATGAGAATCGCTTCAGTATTAGAAAATCAAAAAATTGAAAAAAGGATTGCAATCACTCCTAATATTGCCAAGAAATATATAGCTCTTGGTTTTGAGGTCGTTATTTCTGAAAAATATGGTGAACATTTAGGTTTTAAAGATGATGACTACAAGGATTTAGATGTTGAGATTTCTAAAAAGGAATCTGAAGTATTAAGTAATGCAGATATAATTGTTCAGGTTGGTTTGCTATCTGATGATAATCTTTCACTTTTAAAAGAGAATCAAACACTCGTTGGAGTATTCAACCCACATATTAATAAAGAAAAAATAGAAAATTTAGCTAAAAAAAATATCAATATATTTTCTTTAGAAATGCTACCTAGAATAACTAGGGCTCAATCAATGGATATACTTTCTTCACAAGCTAATCTTGCTGGGTATAAAGCTGTAATAGAATCATTTGCAAATTTCGAAAAAGCAATACCAATGATGATGACTGCAGCAGGAACGATTCCTGCGGCAAAAGTATTAGTGGTAGGTGCTGGAGTTGCTGGTCTTCAAGCAATCGCAACTGCAAAAAGAATGGGGGCAGTAGTGTTTGCAACAGACGTTAGACTGGCATCAAAAGAGCAAGTTGAAAGTTTAGGGGGAAAATTTTTAACCGTAGAAGGGTCTGAAAACCTTGAAACAGAAGGTGGATATGCAAAAGAGGCATCAGTAGAATTTAAAAAAAAACAAGAAGAATTGTTGGCAGAAACTTTAAAAAAAATTGATATTGTAATATGCACTGCTTTAATTCCAGGAAAAAAAGCACCAATAATTATTAAAGAAAATATGATAAAAAATTTGAAGTCAGGTTCTATCATTTATGACCTAGCAGCTGTTCAAGGAGGAAATGCAGCTTTTACTGAAGTGGATAAGGTTGTAGTTAAAGAGGGTGTTAAGATTATGGGTGAAACAAATATTCTCAACAAGCTACCTGTTTCAGCATCGAACTTATATTCAAAAAATGTACTTAATTTTGTTTCAAATTTATATGATAAGGAGAATAAAAAAGTTAATATAAATTTGGAAGATGAAATAATCGAAAAAACATTAATTAAATAGACTTATGGAAATAGACCCTTTTATATTCAGATTAAGCATATTCATATTATCTATTTTTATTGGATACTATGTTGTTTGGAGTGTTACTCCATCTTTACATACACCCTTAATGTCAGTTACAAATGCCATATCATCAGTAATAATTGTTGGAGCTATCATCGCAGGGTTAGCTGGAAACTCTGAAGATACCTTTACAACTTCAAATATTCTTGGTTTATTAGCAATATCTCTAGCTGCGGTGAACATATTTGGTGGTTTTTTAGTGACACAAAGAATGCTTCAAATGTATAAAAAAAAGAAAGATAAATAGTTATGTCAGCAAATTTATCTGCAATATTTTATTTAATTTCAGGAGTGCTGTTTATATTGGCATTAAGAGGTCTTTCATCACCCGAAACATCAAGACAAGGCAACTTTTTTGGAATCCTGGGTATGACGATTGCTATCACAGTTACTTTTTTATCAACTGGAAGTTTTTCTAGTGGGTTAACTTATGTATTAATCTTTTTATTAATTGGGGGTTTAATTGGAGCATTCATAGCATATAAAATCCCAATGACTGCTATGCCAGAATTAGTGGCAGGATTTCATAGTTTAGTAGGTTTGTCAGCTGTACTTGTTGCGGTCGCAGCTTTCCTTAATCCAGAAGCATTCAACCTTGGGTCTCCAGAAAAGATAAAGCTAGCAAGCTTAATTGAAATGTCAATTGGAGCAGCAGTCGGTGCTGTAACTTTCTCAGGTTCAATTATTGCATTTTTAAAACTTCAAGGAATAATGTCAGGATCACCAATAACCTTTAGAGGCCAACACCTACTTAATGCTTTATTATTGATTTCAATCATAGTTTTAACTTACCTGTTGTGCTTAACACAGTCGTCTAACTATTTTTGGATATTATTAGCAGTTTCATTTTTGATAGGGTTTTTACTAATTATTCCAATTGGTGGAGCAGATATGCCAGTAGTAATTTCTATGTTAAATTCTTACTCTGGATGGGCAGCAGCTGGAATTGGATTTACTCTAGAAAATAGTGCATTAATTATAACAGGAGCTCTTGTAGGTTCTTCTGGTGCAATCCTATCCTATATAATGTGTAAGGGCATGAACCGCTCTTTCTTTAATGTAATTCTAGGTGGTTTTGGTGCGGCAGAGCAATCAACAGCATCTGGAGATAAAGAGCATAGACCAGTTAAAAATGGTAACGCAGAAGATGCAGCCTTTTTAATGAAAAATGCATCGTCAGTTATAATTGTTCCAGGGTATGGAATGGCAGTAGCTCAAGCACAGCATGCATTAAGAGAAATGGTCGATACACTTAAAAAAAATGACATCAAAGTAACTTATGCAATACACCCTGTGGCTGGAAGGATGCCAGGACATATGAACGTGTTATTGGCTGAAGCTAATGTACCTTATGATGAAGTTTTTGAATTAGAAGAAATTAATAATGATTTTGCCAACGCGGATGTTGCATTTGTAATAGGAGCAAATGACGTAACCAATCCTGCTGCAAAAAGTGATCCACAAAGTCCGATCTATGGAATGCCAGTTTTAGATGTTGAGAAGTGTAAATCTGTATTATTTGTAAAAAGAAGTCTATCGCCAGGTTATGCTGGCATTGATAATGATTTGTTCTATAAAGAAAATACTTTAATGTTATTTGCGGATGCTAAAAAAATGACTGAAGATATAACTAAAAATCTGTAAATTAATTATAACTAAAATAATAGCGTCTTAAAAATATATTAATTATTTATAAATATGAACATTATAGAAAAAGTTCAAATCTGCAGATTTAATCCTAAAAGGATAGAAATGTTCTTCATAAGAATTTTTATAATTATATCTGATTATAGAAATTAAATTAAAAATTGGATTTATGTGCTCTGTTGCATTTATATAATCATACTCCAATCTTGAAATTTTATAAATTTTTTTTGCTTTAAAAAATCCATTAACATATCTTGCTGCTCTCCATAATACGCCTGGGTCTGTGGGAAGAGATATTGAGAAAACACCTCCTTTTTTAATAATTTTCATCACCTTACTGATAAAAACTTCAGAATTTTCAATATGCTCTAGAGAATGAGAAATTATGACTCTATCAAAAGTCTCATCTTCAAAGGGTAAAATTTTTCCATCATATTTGTGTAATATATAATTGTTATTATAACTCAGCTGTTTTAATGCAAAATCAGAGGTCTCTAATATATGATATTCACCATACAGGTGATTGATATACCTATCATGAGGCTCCACCCCAGCACCAATTTCTAAAACTTTTTCAAATTTTTTTTTATTATTAGAAAAATTTTCTAATGTTTTGTGGCAGTATCTCATCATCACACCCATTATCCCTGTATATAAATGTTCTGAATATTTATCTGAAATTTGAAAATTTTTATTTTTGTACATAAGGACAATTTTATATATTCAAAAATTTAAAATTTAAAGAATAATAATGCGTTTATTAGAAAACAATATATCATAAATTTTGCGAATAAAGGAACTTAATACTTAAATGAAAAACAAATTAATAAAAAATAAAGTTCTAATTAATTTATTTTTTTTAATCTTTTCTCTTTTGTTAACTTTTTTATATTTAGGAAAAGACAACCTAAGTATATATGATTTTAATTGGTTATTTTATGGCGATGCTAGTTCTGATTTAGTTAATTGGTTGAATTTTAAAAATGCAGATTGGACCTTTCCTTTTGGCAACTATCAAACTGGAGACCTTGGTGAAAATTCAATAGTATTTACAGGAGCAGTACCCCTTTTTTCAATTATATCTAAAATATTATTTAAAAATTTAGATAATTTTCATTTTTTTAGTATTTGGATTTTCTCATGTTTTTATTTTCAGTATTTATTTTCATTTTTAATATTAAAACATTTTTTAAAAGATGATTTTTCATCAATTATTTCTGCTATATTTTTTGTACTCAGTCCCATATATTTAAATAGGCTAGGAATTCACTTATCATTAGGAGGTCATTGGATTTTATTAGCTTATTTTTTTATTAAGCTTCAAAATTTAGAAAACAATAAAAATATCATAATGATAATATGTCTATCCACCATGATTCATTTTTATTTTACAATGATAATATTTTTTATAGAAATATTACATAGTATTTTTATTGAAAAGTTTTTTACAAAAAAAAAAATTATCAACTATTTAAAATTTTATTTATATACGATTTTTTTTACTTTATTTACAATGTTTGTGTTGGGTTATTTTTCAATACCAATAGAAGATACAGTTGGATATGGATATGGTTTTTATAAATTGAATATATTATCGTTTATAAATCCAGGTAGTCACTCAAACAATGGTAATTTTAATTGGTCAAATTTTCTTCCCAATTTAAACCTTACTTCTGGTGAAAGAGAAGGGTTTAATTATTTTGGCTTAGGTTATTTAAGTATGCTTCTTTTTTTTGTATGTAGTCTTTTAATTGGAAAACTCAAAAATATAAAATCTGGATATATTTCAATAATAGTTTTGATAACTTTATTTTCATTATCAAGCAATATAGATATTGGTCAAATAAATATTTTGGAAATTAAACTTAATAAATATTTAGAAGGCTTGTTGAGTATAGCAAGAGCTTCTGGGCGGTTTTTTTGGCCAGTATATTATTTTTTACTTTTTTGTTGTTTAATAAATTTGAAAAAAATTTTTAATAATAATTATAAATTTATTATTGTTATTTTTTTAAGCATACAAATCATTGATTTGTTACCAGGCTATATGAATTATTTAAATGGGTATAGTTTGAACAATAAAGATATAAAAATAAAAAGTAAATCGTGGGATAAAATAATCTCTCAAGATAAAATCTTTACGAGCACCTATGTTAAAAATCAAAGTAATGATTTTTATAAAATTTTACCAATTACAGTAAATAGTAATTTTAAATCTGAAATACAGTATTTTGCCCGATATGATAGAGAATCTTTGCTAAATGTAAGGTATAAAAACTATAACAAAATATTAAATAATGATTATGAATTAAATAAATTTTATATCATTAATAATTTAGGCCATGCCAATCATATAAAAAATATTTTGGATTTATCGGGAACTCATGATTTGGTAGAAATAGATAATATTTTTCTATTAATTAATAATGAACTATCAAAAGATATTTTAGTAAGGAATGATTTTTTGCACAAAATTGTATCTAAAAAAGTAAGGTTAAATTTAACTTATAAACCAAAATTTTTAGAGGGATCTTACAAGCAATCTTTTTTAGGCATTGGTTGGACCAAACATGGAACAAGTTTATCTGCTGTTTCTGATGGAAATTCCTCTACACTAATTTTTAATTTATCAGAATTAAAGGGTAATATGTATAATTTAATTATAGATATAGAGGCAATAATTAATAGTCCAACACAAAATACATCAATTACAATTACTGATGAAAATGGTTTTAAGAAAAAAATTATATTAAATAGTAAAAAGAATAAATCTAAAGTACTAATTCCAATTTCATTAAATAAAATAGTTAATTATCAAAATTATTTTGTTAATTTTAATACTACAGGTCAGGTTACAGAGTTTGATGTTTTAAAATCTCCTGATAAAAAAAAAATTGGGTTTAAGGTTAATTCTATAAAAATTAAGAAGCTTTAGGCTTTCTTAATGAAGCCAATACTTTACATAATTCAACTACAATCTCTAAATTCTTTATATCAAATAATTTAATAGTAGAATTATTTGGAATTTCAAAATTAACTGGGATCTTTATTGGGTAAATTTTTTCTTTTTTAAATAAGTTAATTATCTCCACATCTAAAAAAAATCTTTTAGAAATAAATTTTTTGCTCTTTAGTGACTTTATGTTAATAAATCCTTTCATTCCAGATTGTGTATCAACAGTATTAATTCCAATAAACTTGCAGACAACATATGCAATAATGATTCCAATTAAATATCTAATTTTTTGATATAATGAAATACTTTTTTTTGACAATCTACTTTTTTTATTTTTTCTATCTATTATTACAAATTTGTTATTTTTTAATTTCTTTATGAATAGGTTTAAATATGAATAGTAAGGGAGGTCACAGTCATATAAAAATATTCTTTTCCCAATAGCTTTTTTTATAGCTCTTATAACTGAATAAGATTTGCCTTTATTATATTTATTATGAATTATTTTTATTTTTTTATTTTTTTTTAATTTATTTAATTCTATTTTTGTTCCATCATTACTTGCATCGTTAATTACGATTATTTCATAATTTATAAAATTTTTTTTTAAGGTCTTATCTAATAAGTTTATATTTCTTATTATTTTTTCTTTAAAATTATAGCAGGGGATTATTGCTGATATTTCCATTTAATTTGGTTGCGGGGGACGGATTTGAACCGCCGACCTTCAGGTTATGAGCCTGACGAGCTACCAGACTGCTCCACCCCGCGGTATATTTAAATTCTATTCTTAAGTTTATTTAATTTTTTAACTCTTTTAATATTTTCCTGAAGTATTCTTTTTTTTTTCTCAGAAGGTTTTTCATAAACACTCTTAAGTTTTACTACTTTAAAGAATCCATCACGTTGAAGTTTTCTTTTAAGAACTCTTAGTGCTTGCTCAATATTGTTATCTTTAACTTCTATTTTCATAAATACCTCTAAAAAAATGACTAACTATCACTATAAAATTTTGATGTCTATTAAATTTATTCATTGTTTGAAACTTCTCTATTTCTTTTTGCTTTCTCTTTTTCTTTTTTCTCTCTTTTAATTCTTCTTTCTGCTTTTTCAGTAGCTTCAATTAAATCTTTTTGAGAAAAAAGTCCTAATGCAACAGGATCTTTTGGGTTTAAATTACTGTAATTCCAGTAGCTTTTATTCTTAATAGAAGTAACAGAGTTTTTGGTTACACCGACTAACTTTGCAATTTGGTGATCTTTTAATGATGAATGCTGTTTAATTAGCCACAATACTGAATCTGGTTTATCTTGTCTCTTAGATAGTGGTATATATTTTTTAACTTTTTTATCTTCACTTGATATTTTAATATCAGTATTTTTAATTTGTAGATCTCTATTTTCATCTTTTGATGATTGTTCAATTTCTTCCCTAGTAAGTTGACCAGATATGATTGGATTATAAGCCATTATCCCTTTTGCAACTTCTCCATCAGCTATACCTTGAACTTCAACCTCATGCAAATTACAGAATTTAGAAATCTGTTTAAATGTAAGAGTTGTATTTTCTACTAACCAAACAGCAGTCGCCATTGGCATCAAAGGTATATTTGACATTTAATCTTTTTTTTCTGATCTGAAGTTTTGAAATTTTTTATTAAATTTACTTACACGACCTTTATCCATCAATTTTTGCTTTCCACCAGTCCAAGCAGCATGAGATTTAGGATCAATTTCTAATTTTAGAACCTCTCCTTCTTTTCCCCAAGTTGATTTTGTTTCAAATTGAGTCCCATCAGTCATTTCTACTTTAATTGTATGATAGTTTGGGTGTATGTCTTTTTTCATAACGAGACTTATAGCAAAAGAATTTTATAAAACAATTAAAAGTTCTTTAATTTTTCAAGCATTTTGTCATTAATTGCCATGCTTGAGGCTCTTATTTGTATATTTTTATTTTTAGTAAGGTCAATCTCGTTAATCATACCACCAGCTTCTTTTATAATTATTATCCCAGCAGCTATATCCCATAAACTTAGGTCATTTTGAAAATATCCATCATATCTACCAGCTGCAACATAGGCTATATCAAGTGCAGCACTTCCAGATTTTCTTATAGGTAAATCAATGTCATTTTTTAATATTCCACCAGTAGCAAATAAGCAACTATTTAACTCTCTTTTTCTTGAAACTCTAATCCTTTGATTGTTAAAGAAAGCACCATTATCTTTTTCAGCATAAAACATTTCATCTTTTATTGGGTCATAAATTAAGCCAGAAACTATTTCGTATCCAGATCTTAAAGCAATTGATATTGCAAAATGGGGAACTCCATGCAAAAAATTTGTAGTACCGTCTATAGGATCTATAATCCATGTATTATTTTTATCTTTGTTTATTTCAGACCCTTCTTCTTCACTTATGATAGAGTAGTAGGGTCTTGCTTTTTTCAATTCTTCAATAATTATTTTTTCTGCTTTTAAATCAGCATTTGACACAAAGTCCATGGGTCCTTTAATAGATACTTGTAATTTTTCTATTTCTCCAAAATCTCTAATTAAGGCTCTAGATGCTTTTTCAGCAGCTTTTATCATAATGTTAAGATTGGCTGATATTGATTGCATAAGGTTTATATTTTTTTAACATATTCCATAGTTCTAGTATCAACTATGACTTTATCTCCACTATCAATAAAAGGAGGAACTTGAATATCTATTCCACTATCTAAAGTTGCTGGTTTGTAAGAAGAAGAAACAGTTTGACCTTTTAGAGCCACGTCTGTTGTTTCAATTGTACACGTTACATGATTAGGTAATTCTATTATTAAAGGTTTATCATTATAAAAACTTATACTTACCTCTAGGTTTTCTGTTAACATTTTTCCCTTTTCACCAATAACTTCTTTTTTTATATTTGTTTGCTCATAAGATTTAGGATCCATAAAATAATAATCCATCTCATCTTCATAAAGGTAGTTAAACTTCATTTCATCTAGTGATGCTTTTTCCACAGATTCACTTGACCTGAATCTTTCATTTAATTTCGTATTTTTATTTACACTTTTCATTTCAACTTGTGCAAAAGCCCCACCTTTACCAGGTTTAACATGTTGTGTTTTTAAGACTTGCCATAGATCATTTTTGTATTCAATTAACATACCAACTCTAATTTCACTTGCGTATAATTTCATTTTAATTGTTTAATAGCTTCTAATGGTTTGTATTTTTTATTATTCCAAATGTAGCCTGAAATAGCTAAAAAGTTAGCTTTATTCAATAAAAGTTTTTTATAATTATTAAGCTTTATGCCGCCAATAGCCACAATTGGCAGTGACGTTATTTTTTTAACAGATTTTAATATTGTTAAACTAGCCCTATATTTGGCTATCTTAGTTTTGGATGAATAAAACGCTCCAAAAGCTAAATAATCAGCACCAACCTTAATAGCGTTCTTTGCTAAAGTAATTGAATTATGACAAGTGACACCAATAATTTTATTTTTTAATATTTTTCTGGCTTTTATCAAATCCATATCTTTTTGACCTAAATGACAACCATCTGCATTAAGTTTTTTAGCAAGTAAAGGATCATCATTGATTAAAAATTTAACTTTGTATCTTTTGCAAATTTTCTTGATTTTTTTTCCAATAATAAATTTATTTAGACTTGTTTCCTTTTTAAGTCTTAACTGAAAGAAACTTACTTTTCCTGAGCTTAATACAAGTGCTAGATTAGTATAAAAGTTTTCATTCTTTATTTTATTTGGAGAAATTAAATAAATAAATTTCTTGTTTATTTTATTTTTTTTCAAGTTCTGCTGACCATTTGCCTTGAGCTGCAAGTGTACACATATTAGCTCTGTGGTTGAAGACTTTTTGAGTACCACTGATATCCTTAATATCTTTTGACCAAAATTTGAGAGCACCTTGCTGCAAAGCCCGGCCATATGAGTAGGTCATAATAAAATTTGTATCGTTGTGCTTATTAATTAAATTTAAATTTTCCGTTGCTTGTATTTCTGTTTGACCCCCTGATAAAAAGGCAATTCCAGGTACATCTGTTGGTACATTTTCTTTAAGACATTTTAAAGTAAGTTTAGCAACTTCTTCACTTGATATCTTTTGAGCAGATTTATTTCCTGGAAGAATCATGTTTGGTTTTAAAATCATACCAGTTAAGTCGGTATTATTAAGTATTAGTTCCTCAAAACACTTTTTAATTACTTCTGAAGTTTTATTAAAACAATCCTCTGCTGAATGGTTTCCATCCATCAAAACTTCTGGCTCCACTATTGGAACCATTCCACACTCTTGAACCAATGCAGAGTATCTTGCAAGAGCATGTGCATTTGAGTGAACCGATAATTTACTCGGGTATTTATTTGAAATATTATAAACTCCTCTCCACTTTGTAAATCTAGCTCCAAGTTTGTAGTATTCTTTTAGTCTTTCTCTTAAGCCATCTAGGCCTTCTGTAATTTTTTCTTCAGGTGAACCTGCTAAAAC
>Ga0308004_10000634_pt1 | contig 16477 bp, 16 predicted proteins | sample Neamet38_FD_203156 | JGI IMG/M metagenome (GOLD analysis project Ga0308004, IMG submission 203156) | Marine microbial communities from water near the shore, Antarctic Ocean - #38 | ecosystem: Environmental > Aquatic > Marine > Unclassified | place: Southern Ocean | collected 2014-06-06 | reverse complement strand
AATTGTAGGTAAAAATGGAGTTGATGTTGTCTATGATGGTGTTGGTATAAAAACATTTGATGGATCAATTGAAACATTAAAAGTCAGAGGCATGATGGTAGCTTTTGGTAATGCATCAGGCTACGTTGACACTATAGATGTTAAGAAACATATTAACGCTAAAGGATTATTTTTTACACGTCCATCGATTGCTCACTATACAATGACTAGAGAAGAGTTGGTCGAATCTGCAAAAAAAGTTTTTGATGCTGTATTATCCGAAAAGTTTAAAGTTGAAATTTTTAAGAAATACTCTCTTAGTGATGCAAAGAAAGCTCATGAAGAATTAGAGGCAAGATTAATAAAGGGCCCTGCTGTAATTATTCCTAATTAATCTAAATCAACATCCATATCAGACATGTGCAATTTTAATGCATTTGTAGATATATGAATTTCTCGTAAAAAAACTAAAATTGAAACCATCATTGAGAGACAACAAGAACCAAATATTATTCTTGCAACAAAAATTTCATTTAAGTAAAGAGCAAAAACAGTAAGTAAGTTAAATAGTAAACCAAATGCTGCAAACATAATCGTCCATTTTAATAAAACAATTCTTCCACTTAGATTGATAAACTGCTTTTTCCACTCAGGTGGAATATGATTTTCATATACATGTTCATCGTGAAGCTGCCTAATAAGCTTACTAAGTGAGTGAAATCTATTGCTGTAGATGTTCATTAGTAAGGGAATTGCTGGAAACATTAGGGCTGTGACTGTGTAATCTATATTCATACGAATCAATTTGATTATGAAACTAGGCTTTGTTATTTACAAGTAAATTATTATGAAACAATTAAATCTCTTTATTGAATTAACAAGACTAAAAAAACCGATTGGTTTCATGCTGTTATTCTGGCCTTGTGCGTGGGGACTAACTCTTGCTTATGATTTTTCAAATAATCTAAATAATTATTTTTTTTATCTTTTTTTGTTTTTTTTAGGAGCAGTTTTAATGCGATCAGCAGGCTGTATAGTAAATGATGTTTTGGATAAAGAATTTGATACAAAGGTTACAAGAACCAAAGAGAGACCAATAGCGTCAGGGGAAATATCAATCAAACTTGGATTAATATATGTAGTTTTTTTATGCCTATTTGCTTTACTGGTCTTGTTAAACTTTAATACTTTGACAGTTATACTGGCTCTAGGCTCTATGCCTTTAGCTTTCAGTTACCCTTTAATGAAAAGATATACATATTGGCCACAGCTATTTTTAGGTATTACTTTTAATTATGGCTTAATTCTTGGATGGGTTTGTATTAATAATCAGATAAGTATAATACCAGCAATACTATACTTAGGAGCCATATTTTGGACACTAGGTTTCGACACAATATATGGATATCAAGACATAAAAGATGACGAAGTTATAGGAATAAAATCAACATCAATAAAATTTAAAAGAAACCCTAAAATATTTTTAATAATATGCTATTTTATCTTTGGAATGTCCTTAATCACTGTAGGTTTTTTTATGAAATTTAATGCAATATTCTACTTTTCACTAATGATTACAATTTTTCATTTATTCTTTTATCAGATTAGTAATTTTGATCACAGGAGTCCAAAAAGTAGTCTAAAAATTTTTAAGACTAATAACTTACTTGGTTTTATTGTTTTGTTTAATATTTTAGTTGGAAAGATTTAAGATGCTAATGAAAAAGATGGATATGATAAAAAGGCTTTTTTTTGATTACACAAATAAACATATAAAAAAAATTTTATTATCACTTGTTTTTGCCTTACTAGTTGCGGCGAGCACCTCTTCTATCGCATATCTTTTGGATCCTGCAATTGACAAAATATTTATTGAAAAAGACCAAACTCTAATGATAATTATTCCACTGCTCATCATTGTTGCATTTGCAACTAAAGGCTTGTCTTTATATTTTGCAAAAATTTTAATGATAGGTGTGTCATTGGAAGTGAAGAAAGACATACAATGTGATATGTTAGGCAATCTAATTTCTGCTGATACAATATTAATTGATGGTAAACATACAGGAAAATTTATATCAATTTTGACTAACGATGTTGATCAAATAAACAACCTAGTTAGCAATGTAATTCTTAATTTATTTAAAGATAGTTTAACTTTAATAGGATTACTTACGGTAATGTTTTTTCAAAACTGGAAGCTTTCTTTAATAGCAATTATAATGATCCCATTAGCCTCCTTTGCTGCCAAATCGCTAGGTAAAAGAATAGGAAAGGTGTCAACTGAACAAATGTTAAAAGCGGGTATACTTAATACTTATCTAATAGAATTATTTAGAAATCATAGACTTATTAAAATATTTCAAAAAGAAAAACATGAAAATGAAAGAGCTGAAAAATTCATAAATGATGTAAAAGAAAAATCAAAAAAAATTTCTGCTATTTTTGTTAGAGCTTCACCAATAATGGAAATTCTCACAGGAATTATGATTGCAATATTAATTTGGTATTCTGGAAAACTTGTTTTGAAAAATGAAATAGAAGTAAGTAACTTTTTTTCTTTTCTTGCAGCAATGATGTTAGCGTACCAGCCTGTAAGATCACTAGCGACTATAAACATTTCAATTAGCCAAGGCTTAGCTGCTGCAGCACGAATATTACCAGTTATAGATGAGAAATCAAAGTTAATTGAAAATAAACATGATTTAGAGATCAAGATAAGCAAAGGAAATATTAATTTTAAAAATGTTTCTTTTAAGTATGATGAAGAAGGAACAAAGCTTACTTTAAACTCTGTAAGTTTAAGTATATTAGGTGGTAAAATGACATCTATTGTCGGTCATAGTGGTGCAGGTAAGTCTACAATTTTAAATTTAATACCCAGATTTTACGATATAAAATCAGGTGATATAGAGGTCGATAATCAGTCAATTTATAAATCCACAATAAATTCTTTAAGAAAAAACATTTCATTAGTCAGTCAAGATACAACTTTATTTGATGATACTATCAGAAATAATATTGCTTATGCAAATTTAAATGCAACTCAAGAGGAAATAGAGAAAGCAGCAAAACAATCTTATGCTAGTGAGTTTATAGAGAACCTTCCAAATAAATATGAAACAGTTATTGGTGAAAATGGAACAAGATTATCTGGAGGTGAAAAACAAAGATTATCTATAGCACGGGCAATGCTAAAAAAGAGTCAAATAATTCTTTTAGATGAAGCAACATCCTCACTAGATGCAGAAACTGAAAGTAAAATTCAAGAAGCTATAAATTTTTTAACAAAAAATAGAACAACAATTGTTATAGCTCATAGACTTTCAACAATCTTAAATTCTGATAAAATTTATGTAATAGATTCAGGAAAAGTTGCTGGTGAAGGAACGCATGAAGAGCTATTAAATAATTCAACTGTCTATAAAAGTTTCTATGAAAAACAGATTAGAAAAGTTTAATGTTTTTTGTTTATAAAGTATTAGCAAACTTAATATTTTTATTTTCTCCTTTAATTATTTTAATCAGATTAATAAAAAGAAAGGAACACCCTATAAGATTTAAAGAAAAATTTTCAATTCATACTAAAAAAAGATTTATTGGAAAACTAATTTGGTTTCATGGAGCTAGTGTTGGGGAGATATTAAGTGTAATTCCTTTAATTAAAAAACTAGAGAAAGAGAAAAATATTAAACAAATTTTAGTTACATCAAACACATTAAGCTCCTCAAAGGTTTTATCTGATTTTAAATTTAAAAAAACAATTCATCAATTTTTTCCAATAGATACTAGTTATCATAGTAATAAATTTTTAAACTACTGGAAGCCCTCTGTTGCAATTTTTATAGACTCTGAAATTTGGCCCACTATGATTAACAATATTAAGAAAAAATCATTTCCATTGATTATAATAAATGCAAGGATTACTTATAAATCCTTTAAAATGTGGAAAATGTTTAAATTGAGTGCAAGAAACATTTTTCAAAAATTTGATATTTGTTTATCATCAAGTCTTAAATCTAAAAATTATCTCAAACATCTTGGTGCAAAAAATATTAAATATATTGGTAATTTAAAATTTTCTCAAACTGAAAACAATAGAGTGATCTTAAGTAAAGATATCAAAAAATTTTTCAAGACAAAAAAAATATGGTGTGCTTCAAGCACACACTTTAATGAAGAAAAAATTTGTGCAGAGGCACACAAAAAACTTAAATCTAAATATAAAAATTTACTAACAATTATTATTCCAAGACATGTAGATAGAGCTAATAAAATTAAAAATGAAATAAAAAAATTAAACCTAAAAGTTCATATGCATGATTCAAAACATAAGATTGACCCTCATACAGATATATATTTAGTAAACAGCTTTGGCCAAACAAAGTCTTTTTTTAAAGTTTGCAAAACTGTTTTCTTAGGCGGTTCAATAATTAAGCATGGAGGGCAAAATCCACTTGAAGCTGCCAGATATGGCTGTAATGTAATTCATGGTCCAAATGTATGGAACTTTGGGGAAATTTACTCTCTATTAAAAAAATATGAAGTTTCTAATAAAATCATGAATCCAATTCAATTAACTGCTAAAATTGATAAAATTTTTAATATGAAAAATAATTCTAAAAATATAGAGATTAAAATTAAAAAATTAGGTGACAAGATTCTAAATTCTACTTTTAATGAAATAAATTATCTTATTAATCGATAATGAAACTAAAAAAACCTAAATTTTGGGATAATAAAAAACCTAGTCTTTTATCTTATTTTTTATTACCCTTAACTCTGCCTATAATCATTAATAATTTTTTTTTAAAAAAAAAAATCAAATCTGTTCAAAACATTAAAAAAGTTTGTGTAGGTAATATTTATGTGGGTGGCACCGCAAAGACCCCACTTACTATAAAAATTTATACAATTTTAAAAAATTTGAAATATAAAACTGCAACAATAAAAAAGTATTACAAAGATCAAGTTGATGAGCAGCAGATTTTAGACTCAAAAACAATTCTATATTGTGAAAGAAATAGAAATCTAGCCTTAAATCAAGCTATAAAAGATAATGTAGAGATTGTTATTTTTGATGATGGTTTGCAGGACAGATCTATTAGTTATGATTTAAAATTTGTGTGCTTTAACAATATAAGATGGGTAGGTAATGGTTTCTTAATACCCGCTGGTCCTTTAAGAGAAAAAATAGAAAGCATATCAAAATATGATGCTGTATTTTTAAATGGAAACAAAAAAAATAACTCAAATATTAAATCCTTAATTCATAAATATAATAAAGATATCCCAATTTTTGAGTCCACTTATAAACCAATCAATATTGAACGATTTGATACTAATGCAAAATATTTAATTTTTTCAGGAATTGGAAATCCGGATAGTTTTAGAGAAACTGTAATTAATAATAGACTAGAAGTAGTTAAAGAAATTAATTTTCCTGATCATTATCAGTATACTGAAAATGATATTAACAATATAAAGCTAAATGCAAAAAAATTAAATGCGCAAATTTTAACCACAGAAAAAGATTATACCAAAATTAATTTTGATAAAAATAATGATATCAAATGTTTGAAAATAGAGCTTGCTATTAAAGATGAACAAAAATTAATTGACTATTTAAAATTACATATATGAAGACTTTAAAATATTTTATTCAATTTTTAATAATTTTTGTTTTTTTTCTAATATTTAAAATATTGGGTTTAAAGTTTTCCTCTTATATTTCTGGAAAAATTGTATTTATTATTGGACCATTTTTTAGGTCAAGAAATCTTATACGATCCAATATCTTAAAAGCACTACCAAATTCAGATGAAAATAAGATTAAGAAAATATCAAAGATGATGTGGCAAAACTATGGAAGAATTCTTGCTGAATACATGTTTATAAAAGAATTTAGGAGGTCCAAAGTTAAAGATAATATTGAAATCATCGGACAAAAAAAATTAGATGCAATCAAAGAAAGTAATGATCCAGTAATATTTATTTCAGGTCATTTTAATAACTTTGAATTAATGGCAATGCATTTAGAAAAATCTGGAATTAATTTGGCTGCTATTTATAGGCCACTTAATAATAAATTTTTGAATTTTATAATGGAGAAGATAAGAAAGAAATATATTTGTAAAAACCAAATTAAAAAAGGTCTTTCTGGCACTAAGCAATTACTTTCATTCTTTAAAACAAAAACATCTATAGCATTAATGATAGACCAAAGAGTTTCACAAGGTGTTAGGTCCAACTTTTTTCAACATAAAGCTTTTACGACAACTATTCCAGCACAATTTGTAAAAAAATTTAAATGTAAAATAGTTCCTATTTATATCGAGAGAACTGAGGGTGTTAAGTTTAAATTAACTATTCATAATTCAATAGAATACTCAAATACTGAAACGATAGAGTCGATTACTTTGAGCTTGAATACCTTGCTAGAAAAAATGATATTAAAAAATCCTGAACAGTGGATTTGGTCACATAACCGTTGGAAGTAAAATTAACTTTCTTCTTCTTCTCTTTTTATTGAAGCTTCTATATATGAGTAATATGGCTCTTGTAAATCTACATTCCAATAATTTAGCTCCTCTAACCTTATATTCTTTCCAGATACAGCACATACTACGTGATCACCTTCTTGAATAATTTGAAAATTATTAGGTAAATATTTTATTTTGGCTAATTTTTTAATCATTTATAGTTTATATATTATTACATGAAAGTTGGAATAATTGGAAGTGGTGGTAGAGAACATGCTATTTGCGTTGCTCTAAATAAATCAAAACAAATTAATCAAATATACTGTTTTCCTGGAAACGCTGGAACATCAAAAATTGCTGAGAATATCTTTATTGATTTAGAGGATTTTAATGAATTAAAGAATTTTATAATCTCTAATAAAATTAACTTGGTAATTGTTGGGCCAGAAAAACCATTAGTGGATGGTATAGTTGACTTCTTGGAAAAGCATAAAATTAAAGTGTTTGGACCTAACAAATTTGCCTCACAACTGGAAGGCTCTAAGATATTTACCAAAAACTTATGTCAAAAACATCAAATACCAACTGCTAAATTTGGTATTTTTAAGAACATGAATGATGCACTACATTTTTCAAACAATTCTAATTATCCAATAGTGATAAAAGCTGATGGTTTAGCCTCAGGTAAGGGTGTTTATATTTGTGAAAAAAAAAAAGATTCAGAAATAGCTATAAATGAAATATTTAAAGGTAAATTTGGTGTGGCCAACAACCTGCTTATTGAAGAATTTCTCGTAGGAGAGGAGATGAGCTATTTTATAGTAACAGACGGTAAAACAATAAAAAAATTTGGTACAGCACAAGATCACAAAAGAGCTTTCGAAGGTGATTTAGGAAAAAATACAGGAGGTATGGGGGCTTATTCTCCCTCAAGACTAATAGATGATGAATTAGAGAAAAAAATTATTGATAGAATAGTGGAACCAACATTGAAAGGACTAAAAGAGATTGGTACAAACTATAAAGGTTTTTTATATGTAGGTTTAATGATTGTAAAAGGAGATCCCTACTTAATAGAATATAATGTCAGAATGGGAGACCCTGAGTGTCAAACGATTCTGCCTAGACTTAATTCAAGTTTAATAAATATTTTTATAGCTTGCTGTGAAGGTAAATTGGATCAGTGTAAAATAAAATGGCATAATAAAAAAAGTTTGTGCATTGTAGTTTGCTCAAAAGGGTACCCTGATACTTTTAAAAAAAATTTATTAATAAATAATATAGAAAAAATTAAACTGAGTGCAGATGAATATTTATATCATGCAAGTACAACCAGAGTTAATGATGAGGTTTTTTCTAGTGGTGGAAGAGTATTAAATTTTGTTTGCTTATCTAAAGATTTTTTGGAGGCTAGAAAAAAGAATTTCAAATTAATAAACCAACTTGATTGGAATGAAGGGTTTTACCGTAAAGATATAGGTTATAAAGTAATAGATAAATGAGGATAATATCTGGAACATCAAAAGGTAAAAAATTATACGAACCAAAAGATCTTCTCACTAGACCACTAAAGGATTTAACAAAAGAATCTATATTTAACATATTGGCACATTCCAATAAATTTAACGTTACGTTAGAAGATGCGGATATTCTAGATTTGTTTTCAGGAACAGGCTCATTTGGTTTGGAATGTTTATCTAGAAAATCTAAACATGTGACATTTGTAGAAAATTATAAAAAAATTTTAACTATTTTAAAAAAAAATATTGCTCAATTAAATTATGAAAAAAGATCTAAAATAATTGAAAAAGATATAAATAGTAATTTAAGCTTTAAAGTATTTCAAAATCAATTTGATATTGTTTTTTTAGACCCACCATACAAAGAAAGGAGGCTGTACGAGATGCTTGAAAATATTTCTCATTTTAATTTATTAAAAAATGATGGAATAATAATTATTCACAGGCATAGAAAAGAAATCGATGAACTTCCTATAAAATTTAAAATAATTGAGGAAAAATTATACGGAATATCAAGAATAATTTTTGGTAACTATGCTTAAATTAAAATTTTTTTAGTTTCTGTTTTAATTAATTCTACAGAAGGTTGATTGTAGGGGTCTAGTTTTAAAGCTCTTGCCAACAAAATAGTTTCTAAAATAAAAAAACTAAACAATTCACCTAAAGTTTTTTCATCTTTTAAATTAATCTCAAAGCTCCTAAATGGTATTTTTTTTTTTAGGAAAATATTTTCAGTTGCTAATTTTTGAGCATAAATTATTTGGTTTAAATCTTTGTTTTTCAAATAATCATGCGTGGGTAAAATTGTATTGTTTATAATTTTTGGGGAGTTTTTTTCTTTGACATAAAAAAATGTAAAGAAATTATTTTTAGGCCCATCTAAATAAAGTTGCATAAGACTATGATTGTCTTTGGGCATTGTGGATATCAATGGCAAAATTCCATTTCCTTTTTTTCCTAAACTTTCCGCAATCAGTTGTTGATACCACTTAAAGAGATTTTTAGACCCCTCATCGTAGTTAAGAATTATAGAATTAAATTTTTTTCTTTTCAAAAAAAATAATGTGTTACTAACATTAATTAATAAAGAGTTAATAAATTTTTTATTCTTAATTATATTATTTAATTGTTTAAATTTTTTTTGATTAAGCCCCATTAATTCTGCAGGCAGCATACCGACCTCAGACAATACTGAAAATCTGCCACCAATAAAATTGTTATGGTGAACTACATCAGACTTTAATTTCTTAGCTAGTGAAAAAAGATAGCTTTCTTTATTTTCTGTTATAAAAATATTTTTATCATTTTTTTTTATGTATATATGTGAGTTAGTTATTGTTTCTAAAGTATTTCCTGACTTTGAAATTATTAAATTTAAACTCTTATTATTTTTTGCCTGAAAAATTTTAGTCGTTTCAAGATTATTTATAAATACAAAGCTTTTTTTTATTTTAGTTCTTAAAAAATCATAAATTGCTTCTGCCCCAAGTATAGAGCCACCCATACCAATAACTCTTACTTTCTTATAATTTTTTAAATTTAAAATATTTTTTTTTGAATAACTATTTTTATAATTTTGTGACAATGAATCTAATAGAGTACTTTTTTCTTTTAGTACTTTTTTTAAATCTTTCTTTGTTCTTTTGTTAATCTTTTTTAAATTAAAATTCTTAAAATTAATATTTTTAGTTAGCATTAATTATTTTTAATGTTTCTTAATACAAAATCCTCTGCCTCTCCACTTTGTGGTGATGGTAAATCTTTAGCTTGTTCTTCGATGCCAAGCATTTTTTTGATATCAAGACTATCTTGATTTAAAAACGCCTCTTCATTTTCAGTAGTTAAGTCTTTTGGTCTTGGTAGTTCTAAATATTTAGGAGGCAAGGTGAGTGGATTTTTTTTTTGTACTAAAAACTCATCACTATTTTCAGATTTAGCACCACTTAGTCCATTTTTAATTGATTGGCATGCACTTAGAACAAGACAAGAAATTAAAATCAATAATAGTTTATTTATATTCATTATTTAATGATTTATTAAAAATTAATTCTATCAAAATAAGACATAATACACCAATTGTAATAAATATATCAGCAACATTAAATATAAACCAGTGATAATTGTTAATATGCAGGTCAATAAAATCTGGTACTGCTGAATAGTATAATCTATCAAATAAATTTCCCACAGCACCCCCAAAAACAAATGAATAAAAATAAAATCTTATATCTTTTGTTTTTATAATTAATACCAAAACTACTATTGTGATAATTGTTATTAACATTGTTATCATGCTATATATGCTGCTCTGATCAAATGATAATAAACCAAAAGCAATCCCTTCATTCCAAATCAAATAAATATTTAAATATTTTGTTAAAAAAATATCTACAGAGCCATTAACCTCTAAAATAGATAATATATAGTTTTTTGAAAACCTATCTAAGAAAAAAATTACTGTAATTATTAACAAGCTATGAATAAATTTTTTTCTATTTTCTATTTTCATTTTTTTTACCCAGTATGTCTTTGGCACTCATCCTTACTTATTTTCCAGCATATGGGGCACTTCTTGCCCTCAGCTTTTTTAGTTTTTACTTTAATTTCTTTGTCATTTGTTTTAATAATATTTACTTCTGATGTAATGCATAGCTCTGCCAAATCAACATTTTCAATAAATTTAGACTGTTCATTATTTACACTTATTGACAAATTTGCCTCTAGACTAGAGCCTATTTCTTTACTGGCTCTTTTTTCTTCAATGCTAATGTTACAAATATCTCTAATTTTTTTTAACTCAATCCATTTTTCATTTAATTTTATATTTTCAAATGATTTTGGAAACCTAACAAATTCTTCAAGATGAATGCTTTTTTTATCTTTATTGATTAACATAAAAATTTCTTCAGTCGTAAATGAAAGTATGGGTGCAAACCATTTCAACAATGATTCTAGAATAATATTTAAAACAGTTATACTATTTTTTCTTTTTTCAGATTCTTTTGGATCACAATACAAAGTGTCTTTTCTTATATCAAAATAAAAGGCTGACAAATCTACAGTACAAAAATTTAATAACTCCTTATAGAGATTGTGGAAATCATATGATTTAAAATAGTCTTTATAACTTTCATTTAAATTATATATCCTATGAAGCATGTACTGCTCTAATTCAGGTAGCTGGTTTAAATCTAACTTTTCAATCTCAATTTTTTTAAAATCATCATTAATATTTCCAAGTAAGTATCTAAATGTATTTCTAATTTTTCTGTAAGAATCTGCATGCTGTTCTAAAATAGAAAAATCTATTCTTAAATCTTCTGCATAATTGGATGATGCAACCCATATTCTTAAAATATCAGCTCCATATTTTTTTAAAATATCTTCAGGCGCAATTACATTTCCTAAAGATTTAGACATTTTAAGGCCTTTACCGTCTACTACAAAGCCATGTGATAAAATTGACTCGTATGGAGCTCTTCCTCTTGTTCCACACGATTCTAATAACGATGAATGAAACCACCCTCTATGTTGATCAGATCCCTCAAGATACATTGATGCTGGCCATTGAAGATCCTCTCTTTTTTCCAATACAAATGCGTGAGTACATCCACTATCAAACCAAACTTCTACAATGTCACTAGTTTTATCATAATCTTCTGCTTTGTACTTATCTCCTAAAAACCTTTGTGGGTCATCAGAAAACCAACAATCAGAACCCTCTTTTTCATAAATTTTTGCAATATTCTCATTCACTGCATCATCAATTAAAATCTCTTTCGTTTTTTTGTGTGTAAATATTGGTAAAGGTACTCCCCAAACTCTTTGTCTAGAAACGCACCAATCTGGCCTTGTCTCGATCATTGCCTTTATCCTTTCTCTTCCTTTACTTGGATAAAATGTTGTTTCATCGAGAGCTTTTAATGCTTTTTTTCTCAGGTTATGACTTTCCATAGAAATGAACCATTGCGGCGTTGCTCTATGAACAAGTGGCGCTTTTGATCTCCATGAATGTGGGTATGAATGAATTAACTCACCATTCGATAATAATTTTTTTTGTTCTTTTAGTTTTTCAATTACAATGGGGTTTGCTTTAAAAATATGTGTACCTTCAAACAATGGGAGGTTTTTAGTATATTTACCATCTCCATCAACAGTCTCTATTGCTTTAATGCCATGTTTTAAACAAAGGTTAAAATCATCTGGACCATGGCTGGGTGCACAGTGAACAACTCCCGTTCCCTGTTCTGTTGTGACAAATCTTGCTTCTAACATTGGTATTTCATAATTATAACCAAATTCTAAAAATGGGTGGCTACAAATTGTATCTTTAAATTCTTTTCCATTAAATTTTTTGATTTCTTTATAATTTTTAATATTACAGTCCTTAATAACCGACTCTAATAATGCTTCTGCAATTACTATTTTTTTATTTTTAAAATCCCCATCATCTTCTAATTGGATTATCAAATAATCCAAAGCTTGATTGTAAGCTAAAGCTTTATTGGCAGGTATAGTCCAAGGTGTTGTGGTCCATATAATAACCTCTGCACCTTCAAGTTCTTGTAAATTAGATTTAGCAACTGGAAAGGCAGTGTAGATTGTATCTGATTTATGGTCTTGATATTCTACTTCAGCATCTGCTAATGCAGTTTTTTCTACAGTGGACCAAAGCACTGGCTTAAACCCTTTATAAAGACTTCCTTCTTTTAAAAATTTACCTAACTCTCTTACTATTTGTGCTTCTGCATCAAAACTCATGGTCGTATAGTGATTTTCCCAATCACCAATAACACCTAATCGCTTAAATTGTGTTTTGTGAACTTCAATCCATTTTTCCGCAAATGCTCTGCACTCTTTCCTAAATTCTGTTACCGGGACTTCATTTTTATTTTTTTTATTTTTTTTATATTCTTCTTCAATTTTCCACTCAATGGGTAGTCCATGACAATCCCATCCTGGAACGTAAACAGAATCTTTTCCATCCATTTGATGAAACTTAACAATTATATCTTTTAGAATTTTATTTAAAGCGGTACCCATGTGGATATTTCCATTTGCATATGGAGGGCCATCATGAAGTATAAATTTTTCCTTTCCTTTCTTTGATGCTCTTAGCTCTTTATAGAGATCAATTTTTTTCCAATATTCTAAAATCTCAGGTTCTTTATTTTGAAGATTAGCCTTCATTGAGAAGATTGTTTTTGGAAGGTTTATATTTTCTTTGCTCATTTTAAGTTTTTTTAGCTATCTTTAAATCACTTTGAATTTGTTTTCTTAGTTGATTAACATTATTAAATTTTTTTTCTTTTCTTATAAATTTTATGAATTCAACTGATAAATACTTATTATAAAGATTTCCAGAAAAATTAAAAATATGAACCTCTAATAAAATTTTTTTTTGATTGAATGTTGGTCTATAACCTAGATTTGCTATTGCTTTTAAAGATTTTTTTGAGTTTTTTTTCTTAACGCTGACCGCATACACTCCAGGCATTGCAATTACATAATCCTTAATATCAATATTGCAGGTTGGAAAACCAATTTTTTTTCCTTGTTGCCTACCTTTTTGGACAATTCCCTCAACTGTCCAATTTCTAGTTAAAGCTTTATTAGCTTTTTTTAAATTACCTTCTTCTAATAGAAGTCTAATATACGTTGATGAGATTACTTTCTTACTTAATATTAATGGTTGTGTTTTTATTATCTCATAATTATAATTTTTTTGATTTTCTATTAATTGTTTAACATCTCCTTCTCTTTTGTTTCCAAATCTAAAATTATTGCTAACAAATATATATTTTGCTTCTAATTTTTTAAACAAAACTTCTTTGATAAAAAAATCTGATTTAATCTTAGAAAAATTTTTATCAAATTTTTTCGTAATTACAAAATCTACTCCTAGGCTCTTTAGTGTTTTATTTTTTTGATTAATATTTGAAAGTCTAAAATTTGTAATTTTTTTATCAAAATACATTTTTGGCATTGGCTCAAAAGTGACAACACCAATGTCCATTTGAAATTTTTTTTTATAATTATTTGCTAGTTTAAATAACTTTTGATGACCAAGGTGAACTCCATCAAAGTTTCCAATAAGAAGTATTGATTTTTTGTGGTTTTTAGAAATATCAAAATCTTTATATAATTTCATATTTTACCATTTAAGCTCTGTTTGAATAAAATTTGTAATAACTTCATATTTCTTTGCTACCATCTCTATTCCATCTTTTTTTATTTCATCTTTATGAACACCATTTGAAATTATAAGTGAGTCATAGTTTAAAAGATTGGCCCCTTTAATATCTGTATTTAAGTTATCACCAATTGATAAAACTTTTTTTTGTTTATTATCAATTGATTGATTGTAGACTTCGGGAAAAGGTTTTCCAAAATATATCACTTCTCCACCTATTTTTTTAAAAACTGAAGCCACTAATCCTGCACATGGTTCTCTTTTGTTTCCTCTATCAACAATTAAATCCGGATTAGTACAAATCATTTTTTTATTAATATGGTCTTTAAATAATTCTTTATAATAATTCATGTCTTCGTCTTGGTTTTCAAACAAACCTGTGCATAGCAAGTAAGTACTTTCAGAGATATATTCTACTTTATTTTTTCCGAACTCTACAAATAAGTCAAAATCTTTTAGAGGACCTATGTGATAAAATTTTTGATCTAGGTAATTTCTTTTAATGTAATTTAATGAAGCCTCTCCTGATGAATAAACTTTTTCTCTAATTTCTTTACACAAGTTCATTTTTTCTAAAAATGCTTTGACTGTTTTATTTGGTCTTGGAGCATTAGTTAAAAGAACATACTCTTTTTTTGCTTTGGTAATTTCTTTTAAAGCTTCTACTGCATTTTTATGGAGAATTATTCCATTGTGAATGACTCCCCACAAATCGATATAAAAGATATCATAATTATCAACAATTGATCTCAAACCTTCTTTGTCTAAATTCTTAGTCATTATGGGAGGTATAACTTATAAAAAACACAATTTCTCTGGTTTTTTACCCTACTTATTTTTTTTACTAACCTTGAAATCGTATGGCTAGTAGCTATATGAGTCGCATATTAAAAGGAGAATTTATGAAATTTAAACCGTTACACGATAGAGTCTTAATACAAGTTTTAGACAGTAGTGAAAAAACTGCTGGAGGAATAATTATACCTGACACAGCTCAAGAAAAACCTCAAGAAGGTAAGGTTATTGCTGTTGGTGGTGGAGCAAAAACTGAGGATGGAAAGTTAATTCCAATGGATGTGAAAGTTGGAGATAAGGTTCTTTTTGGCAAATGGTCAGGAACTGAAATCAAAGTCGATGGTAAAGAATACAACATAATGAAAGAATCTGACATTATGGGTATTTCAGGAAAATAATTTAATTAAAAGGAGAAAGAAAAATGGCAAAAGTTATAAAATTTGACTCTGAAGCAAGAGCGGCAATGATAAGAGGTGTTGATATCCTTGCGAACACAGTAAAAGTTACACTTGGACCAAAAGGTAGAAATGTTGTTATTGACAAATCTTATGGTGCACCAAGGATTACTAAGGACGGTGTTTCAGTTGCTAAAGAAATAGACTTAGAAGATAAATTTGAAAACATGGGTGCTCAAATGGTTAAGGAAGTTGCTAGCAAAACAAATGAGGAAGCTGGTGATGGAACAACTACAGCAACAATTTTAGCACAAGCAATTGTTAAAGAAGGTGTAAAATATGTAACTGCAGGCATGAACCCTATGGATGTTAAAAGAGGAATTGATGCAGCAGTAGAACATGTTAAAGGCAGTCTAATTTCTTCGGCTAAAAAAGTAAAAGATAGTGATGAAATTGCTCAAGTTGGTACTATTTCATCTAATGGTGATAAAGAAATTGGCAACATGATTGCAAAAGCTATGCAGAAAGTTGGTAACGAAGGTGTAATCACTGTCGAAGAGGCAAAAGGAATAGAAACTGAGTTAGATGTTGTTGAAGGTATGCAATTTGATAGAGGATATCTATCACCATACTTTATAACTAATGCTGATAAAATGACTACTGAGTTAGAAAATCCTTTTATTTTATTACATGAGAAGAAATTAACTAACTTACAGCCGATGGTTCCACTTTTAGAAGCTGTTGTACAAGCTGGAAGACCACTAATGATTATTTCAGAAGATGTTGAGGGTGAAGCTCTTGCAACTCTTGTTGTAAACAAACTTAGAGGTGGTTTAAAAGTTGTTGCTGTCAAAGCTCCAGGTTTTGGTGATAGAAGAAAATCAATGCTTGATGATATCGCAATCTTAACTGGTGGTCAGGTTATTTCTGAAGACATCGGAGTTAAGCTTGAAAATGTTAAACTTACTGACCTTGGTTCTTGTAAAAGAGTAAAAGTTGATAAAGATAACAGTACTATCATTAGTGGTAGTGGTAAAAAATCTGAGATTGAAGCTAGATGTGCTCAAATTAAACAACAAGTTGGTGAAACAACTTCTGATTATGACAGAGAAA
>Ga0308004_10000628_pt1 | contig 16601 bp, 14 predicted proteins | sample Neamet38_FD_203156 | JGI IMG/M metagenome (GOLD analysis project Ga0308004, IMG submission 203156) | Marine microbial communities from water near the shore, Antarctic Ocean - #38 | ecosystem: Environmental > Aquatic > Marine > Unclassified | place: Southern Ocean | collected 2014-06-06 | reverse complement strand
TAAAATGGAAATTTTAGGTGAAACTATAGATGATGCCGTTGGTGAAGCTTTTGATAAATCTGCAAAAATTTTAGGGTTACCTTATCCTGGTGGGCCTTTAATAGATAAACATGCAAAATTAGGAAACCCAAAGGCCTTTCCATTTACAAAACCAAAAGTGGGCGATTTAGATTTTAGCTTTAGTGGTTTAAAGACCGGAATTCTTTATTTTATACAAAAACAGCAAAGAATAAATTCAAATTTTATTGAAGAAAATTTAAATGACATCTGTGCATCAATACAATATACCATCGTAGAAATTTTAATGGAAAAATTGAAAAATGCTGTAAAGCACACAAATATTAAACATATCGCGATTGCAGGCGGTGTTTCTGCTAATTCTGAAATTAGAGCGCGCTTAAAATTAGCAGAAAAACATTTCGGTTGGACAACTTACATACCTAAATTTGAATATACAACAGATAACGCAGCGATGATTGCAATTACAGGCTACTTAAAATATTTAAATAAAGCGTATGCCGATGTTTCTATAACCGCAAAAGCACGCTTAAAAGTTACCGAGTAAATTTTATTAACAACCTCTTTTTGATGAAAAACTTTAAAAATAGTCTCTTATTCAATGTTTCCTATTTCTTTCTATGGATCGGTTATTTTATTTTTGCCCGATTCTTTTTTCTCTTATTTTATTTTGAAAAAACAAAAGAATTAGAGTTTACAACAATCTTAAAGACCTTCTTATACGGCATCCAATTAGATACTTCATTTAGCGCCTATCTCTGTATAATTCCTTTTTTATTAATTATTTTCTCAACATTTATAAACACTGCAATAATTGTAAAGATTATTAAATGGTATTCTTATTTATTACTAATTTTTATTACACTACTGTTAATTATTGACGCCAGTCTATATGAGGCTTGGGGCGTTCGCTTAGATACAACTGTACTTGCCTATATAGATACGCCCGAAGTTATGATTGCCTCAGTTTCTGCTTATCAGATGATTTCTGGAATTCTCTTTTGGTTCATAACCTCTTACATTTTTATCGTAATATTTAAAAAAATAATTAATAAAAATGGTAAAAAAATAATCCTTAAAAACTGGCTACAAATACCCTTATTATTACTTCTAACTGGAGCACTTATCTTACCTATAAGAGGAGGTCTTCAAGAAATACCTGTAAATCAAAGCAATGTATATTTTTCTAGCAAAATGTTTGCAAATCATGCTGCTGTAAATTTTATATGGAATTTTTCCAATACGATTACACATAAAACAGGCAACAAAAATATTTATAAATTTTTTGACAATGAAACCACTAAAAGCATCATTCATAAAACCAGAGACAAACTGCTATTATCAACCTCAGATACTATCTTAAACACTAAAAAACCAAATGTAATTTTAATTATATGGGAAAGCCTAACAGCAAAGGTTGTCGGTTCTTTAGATGGTGAGCCTAACGTTACTGTAAACTTAAACCACTTATCCAAAGAAGGAATTTTATTTACTAATTTCTATGGAAACGGAGACAGAACAGACAAAGGAATTCCTGCAATTTTAAGCGGCTACTACCCACCGCCAGTAAAGCGTATTATGCGAATGCCCAATAAAACGAGAAGCTTGCCAATGTTACCTAAAAAGATGAATGCGTTAGGTTACAAAACATCCTTTTATTATGGTGGGGATTTAAATTTTGGCAATATGAACACGTATTTAAGAAATGCCGAAATAAATGAAATTATAGATGGAAGTGAATTTGATAAAAAAGATTGGAACTCTAAATGGGGCGCTTTTGATGATGTTTTCATGAAAAGGTTTGCAGACGATTTAACAGCAAAGCAAAATACTCCATTTTTTAAAATTGCACTAACATCTACAAGTCACGAGCCTTATGAGTTAAATGACACCTATAAATTTGGACAAGATTCTGAAGATAATTTATTTAGAAGTTCGCATGCTTATACAGACAAAGTTATTGGGGAATTTATAGCTTTTGCAAAAAAGCAAGATTGGTATCGCAATACCTTAATAATAATCATGTCAGATCATGGGCATTCTTCACCTAAACACGAAGGAGCATACTTTTCTCCAAAGAAGTTTAGAATTCCGATGTTATGGTTAGGTGGCGCCTTGCATAAAAAAGGAATAGAAATAGATAATATAACTAGCCAAGTAGATTTCTCGTACACTTTATTAGATTTATTAAATGGAGATAATTCTGAATTTAAATTCAGTAAGAACTTATTTAACAAATCAGAAAACCAGTATGCTCATTATACTTTTAATAAGGGTTTTGGTACGCTTTCTAAAAACGGATTGTACTTATTCGATTATGTGAGTAAAAAACCAATTTTAAAATATGGTAAAGCTGCACACCATTTAGATTCTCTAGGAAAAGCAATTACCCAAAAGTCATACCAAGATTTTTTAGATAGAAAATAGTCTTAAATTATTACTTAGCAATATTATAGCTGCTTTTATATTTCTAAATCTATTTCTAAAACAAAAAAACTCCAACAAATAAATGTTGGAGTTTTAATATGTTTAAAATTCTAAAAGAATTACTCTTTTTTGAATTTTGCGTATTTAGTTTTAAACTTGTCGATACGTCCTGCAGCATCAATAAGTTTAGATTTACCTGTGTAAAACGGGTGAGAAGTTCTAGAAATCTCTAATTTTACTAAAGGATACTCTACACCATCTACGTCTAAAGTTTCTTTTGTCTCTGCAGTAGAACGCGTTATAAATACATCTCCGTTAGACATGTCTTTAAAAGCCATCATTCTGTAATTTTCTGGATGAATTCCTTTTCTCATTTTATATATATTTAATACTTTAATGTTATGTTTGTGTAAGCAAAATTGGTAAAGTTTTACTTGGTATTCTAAATAGCTGTCTTTAACTATTTTGAGGATGCAAATTTAACCTTATTTTTTAATTTACAAATAAATAAATAGTTTTATTTGAATAAAAATCAAAATTAAGCTTCTTTTAGCTACTAAAAGTTGTTTTGTGTGGTCTTTTTTTTGAATATTTACTTTCTAATATATTGAAATATATACAAATAATGAAGAATTCTGCTATTTTAATCTCCGTTTTAGCCCTTTTATTTCTAACACTTTCTTGTGCAAACGATTATAAGTTTTCTTTAGAAAAACCAAATAAAGTAGTTATAAATGAATCTATTACCATAAAATTAATTGAGAAAAACAATAAAGCTGTAGACAAAATTCAATTTTATATAAATGGGAAGGAAATTGCTAGCAATGGTAATCTTGTAAACATCAATACATCAGATTTAGGTGTTGGTAAACATGCTCTTAATGCTTTAGCTTTTTATGACGGAAAAACGAAAAAAGAAAATGGATTTATAGAAGTTTTTGCAAAAAACAAACCAACTATTTACAAGTATAAAATTATCAATGAATACCCACATGATAGCAAAGCATATACGCAAGGCTTAGAATATTATAATGGATTCCTGTACGAAACTACCGGCCGTAGAGGACAATCTACCCTAAGAAAAGTAGCTATAAAAACAGGTGAAGTTTTACAAAAGGTGGCCCTAGATAAAAAATACTTTGGAGAAGGAATGACCATTGTAAACAATAAAATTATTTGGCTAACTTGGGAAAATAAGAAAGGTTTTGTTTATGATTTAGAAACTTTTAAACAAGAAAAAGAGTTCTCTTATAACCAAAGTAAACAAGGTTGGGGTCTTACACACAGTGAAACAGAATTGATTAAATCTGACGGAACCAATAAAATTTGGTTTTTAGATAATGAAACTTTAAAAGAAAAACGTTCAATTCAAATATACACTAATGACCGCTCTGTCAATAATCTTAATGAATTAGAATTAGTGAATGGTAAAATATATGCAAATAAATATCAAAAAAATACGCTTGCGATTATTGATGCTAAAACAGGAATTGTAGAAGGCTTAGGTGACTTGAGAGGGCTAGAAAAAGAAATGGCTAAGACACAGAAATTGGTTTCAAATGATGAGGTATTAAATGGTATTGCTTATGATGCAGAAAATAATAGATTATTTGTTACCGGAAAAAATTGGAGTAAATTGTTTGAAATAGAATTAATAAAACAATAATTGACCGAATTAAAAGTTCTACTTTTATATCTAACAATTTTATGGTTACGCATTGGCGAAGCCCAAAATAAACTTATGCGTTACTTTATTTCATTTATTATCTGTATTGCTCTCATCTCTTTAAGCTCTTGTAGAAAAGATTTTTCTGCCATACCTAATTCCGGAAAACTAGCGTTTTCTAAAGACACTGTTTTTCTAGATACCATTTTTACAAATATTGGCTCTGCTACCTATAATTTAAAAGTATACAATAGAAGTCGCAATGCTATTACAATTCCGAGTATCCAATTAGAAAAGGGAGTAACATCAAACTACAGGTTAAATGTAGATGGTATTTCTGGACAGGAATTTAATGATATAGACATACTAGCTAAAGACAGTATTTTTGTTTTTATAGAAACAACTATAGACGTATCAAATCAACCAAATCCTTTATACTTAGATAAAATTTTATTTGATACCGGCAACAACCAGCAAAAAGTAGATTTAGTGACTTTAGTAGAAGATGCAAATTTTATATTTCCCGCAAAAGAAGCTATTTCAATGAAAATAGATAGCCTTTCTTTAGACGGCAAACCCACAACAATTAAAGGACGGTTTTTAGAAGACACAGAACTTACTTTTACAAAAGAAAAACCAACTGTTATTTATGGTTATGCGGCTGTGCCCTCAAATAAGACACTAACTATTGAAGCAGGTGCAAAGATCTATTTTCATGATAACTCTGGCTTAATTATAGACAATAAGGCAACGTTAAAAGTAAACGGAACACTTTCTGAAAAAGTAATTTTTGAAGGAGATCGATTAGAAAATAATTTTAGTCAAATTCCTGGACAGTGGGGAACTATTTGGATGCGCGCTGGCAGTAAAGATAATGAGATAAAACATGCACAAATTAAAAACGGAATTATAGGAATCTTGATCGATAGTATTGGATCTAGCTCCGCTCCTACCTTAAGTCTTCAAAATACAGAGATTTATAATCATTCTAATTTTGGCATTTTAGCACGAGAAACAAATATAGAAGCACACAATGTAGTTATAGGCTCTGCAGGACAGGCTTCTTTAGCAGCAACTGTTGGTGGAACATATAATTTTACACACAGTACTTTCGCAAATTACTGGAACAACGGCATTAGACAATTACCTGCGGTTTTAGTTAACAACTTCTTTGTTTACAGTACAGAAGCTGGTGAAGAAATTATAGAAACTAGAGATTTAAATGCAGCCAATTTTACCAATTGTATTTTTGAGGGGAATAATAATATCGAGTTTTTAATTGACAAAGTTGAAGGCGGTGGTTTCTTTAATTATTCAGTAAAAAACTGCATGATAAAATTCATTGATTCTAACAACTCTTTTGATGGAGTTACTGAAGTAGATTTTGGAAACAACACCAATTATAGCGGTATTATTTTAAATGGAAATCTAAATTTTAGAGATACTCAAAAAAACGATTTTATTATCGGAACTCAAAGTGATGCCATTAACAAAGGAATTACAACCCTTTTTAGCCTAGATATTTTAGGGGTTGAAAGAATTTTAAGTCCTGATATTGGTGCTTACCAACACATTACTTTTGAATAGAAAGAAACAACCTCTAATTAGCTTCCTCTTCTTTTTTATCTTTGTACCTCTTATAGGAAACCAGTCCTATTAGCAGCCACAATGATCTAACCACCCAAGAGTTTACTTCAAACCCAAAAAGATCGTTTGTTGGCTTGTTTTCCACAATGCTTACAACAATGGTTATTACCGCAAAAGCGACAATAAATAAGTTTAAATTTTTATTTTTCATCTTTATATACTTTACCGTTCTTCATTACAAAAACAACATTTTCCATTGTACTAATATTTTCTATAGGACTGTCCTCTACTGCAATAATATCTGCATAAAAGCCTTTTTTAATTTGCCCTATTTCATTTTCCATTCTCAACAACATTGCATTTGTAATCGTTGCAGCCTGTATGGTTTCCATTGCTGGCATTCCTGCTTCTAACATAAAACCAAACTCTTTGCCATTATTACCGTGCTTAAAAACACCTGCATCTGTACCAAATGCAATTCCAACTCCTTTTTTGTAAGCCCTTGCAAACGTTCCTTGAATTTGAGGACCCACAGCCAAAGCTTTAGGAACTACAATATCCGGATAAAACCCTGCAATCTTTGCTTTCTCAGCCACCTCTTTACCTGCAGTAATTGTTGGTACTAAATACGCATCATATTTCTTCATAAGTTCCATAGTTTCGTCGCTCATATAAGTTCCATGTTCAATTGTTTTTACACCTCCTAAAATGGCTCTTTGCATTCCCTCATCACCATGAGCATGGGCAGCAACATACATTCCATAATCATTAGCCGTTTCGCAAATAGCTTTTACCTCTCCAATTGTAAATTGTGGATTATCTCCAGATTTAGCAACACTTAAAACACCTCCAGTTGCGGTAATCTTAATCCAATCTGCACCATTCTTATAACGTTGTCTTACTGCTTTTCTTGCATCTTCTTTAGAATTAATCACACCTTCTTTGGGTCCTGGATTACCCAATAACACTCTACTACTTCCGTTTGTTGGATCTGCATGACCGCCTGTAGTTGCCAAAGATTTCCCAGCAGTAAAAACTCTTGGCCCTATAATTTTACCTCCGTTTATTGCATTTCTAACAGAAATATTAACACCCGAACCCCCTAAATCTCTTACCGTTGTAAAACCATTTAAAAGTGTAGTTTTAGCAAAACCAACCGAATTAAGAGCAACATCTGCTTCATTTAAAATGTACTTATTTAATCTTGTATTTCTATTGAACTCTTGTTCTATATGCACATGAAAGTCTATTAAACCAGGCATTACTACCTTATCTTTTAAATCTATTTTAATTGCAGTAGCACTTTTCGGCGCTACGTAACCATCCATTACATCTAAAATTTTATTATCTTTTACGATAATAGTTTTTTTAGAAGTTATTTCACCAGACTTTACATCTATTAATTTCCCACATAAAATATACGTGGTTTGTGCCGTTATATTCTGTAACAAGAAAACTACTATAAGGGTCAAAATTATTTTTTTCATTTGTCTCTGTTTTATCTTTGAATGTATGAAAAAATACTTAATTTGCTTACTTTAAATTAAAAAAATGAAAAACATAGTTATTACAGGAACTAGCAGAGGAATTGGATTTGAACTTGCTAAGCAATTTGCAGAAAATGGTCATCAAGTTTTAGCATTATCTAGAAATACAGAACCTTTATCTGCAGTAAACCATAAAAACATTACCGCCTTATCTGTTGATATTTCTAATAATGACGACTTAAATAAAGTTACTGATTTTATAAAAAGTACTTGGGAAAAAGTAGATGTTTTAATTAATAATGCGGGTAAATTAATAAACAAACCGTTTACAGAAATCTCTTCAGAAGATTTTTTAGAAGTATATAAAGTAAATGTTTTTGGTGTTGCAGAAATTACAAAATTAATGATTCCGTTTTTACAAAAAGGAAGTCATGTCGTTACCATCAGTTCTATAGGCGGAATTCAAGGGAGCTTAAAGTTTCCTGGTTTAGCTGCATATTCTTCAGCAAAAGGTGCTGTAATTACCTTATCAGAATTATTAGCAGAAGAGTATAAAGAACAGCAAATTGCTTTTAATGTTTTGGCTTTAGGTGCAGTGCAAACAGAAATGTTAGAAGAAGCTTTTCCTGGCTATCAGGCGCCACTTTCTGCATCAGAAATGGCAGACTATATTTATAACTTCTCTTTAACCGGAAATAAATTTTACAACGGTAAAGTTTTACAAGTTTCTTCTTCAAATCCTTAAGCAATCAAATTTAAAAATTGACTTCAAATTATAAAGATTTTGTTCCTTTAAAAGCAATTCCGTTTATGGAGTTTCTAATTAATGAGCATAATTTTACTTTAAAAATAGTAAATCAGCGTGCCACAAAGCATGGCGACTTCAGAAGTATGCCAGATGGTAAATTTCAAATAACTGTTAATAATAACCTCAACAAACATCAATTTCTATTAACGCTAGTGCATGAAATTGCGCATCATGTTACACATCAAAAATTTGGAAGAGTACAGCCACATGGAAAAGAATGGAAAGCTATTTTTCAACATTTAATGTTACCATTTTTAAATCCAGATATCTATCCGAAAGAAATACTACCCTATCTAGCACAGTATTTAAAAAATGCGAAAGCAAGTACAGATGCAGATGTTAACTTATCTTTAGCTTTAAAAGGAAATATTGCAGAAACAGGGAAGAACTTTATTTTTGCCATTTCTTATGGAAGTCTATTTATCTTTAAAGATACTATTTACAAAAGGGGTAATAAAAGAAGAACACGATACGAATGTTTAAATATGGTTAACAAAAAAGTATACCTATTTAATCAAAATGTAGAAGTAAAATCTTACGAACATTAATTATCTTATACTCATAAAAAGCTCCTTTTTATGAGTATTTTTATATATTAATCTCTCTTAATAAAAAGTGTATCTAATTCTAGTTCTTTTTGAAGCCAGCCTCTTAATTCTATTTCTCTAGGAACAATAATACTGTCAGAAAGTTGCATACTCCATCTTATGGTTACTACTGGAATCGTATCAATTTTAATAAAATCTTTAGAAGATAACACTCTTGCAAAACCAATTTCTTCGATGTCTCTATATCTTATTTTTGCATCTTTAGCAATTCTACTAAACGCAACTACTTTCTGGTTTGTATTTAAAGCATCTTGCTCTATTCTGTTATTTAAACTAGAAACTGTTTCTTGTAACTCTGTTATTTGTTTTTGCAAGCCCGCAACAATGTTTTTACTTTCTTGTAGTTCCTCTCTTTTATCTTTATAAGCGGTTGTAATTAGCTCAAAACTCTTTGTATCACTCCCTTTTATTTTTAATTTAAAATCCTTTATTTTTGTATAATTAGTATTATTAGCTAACTGATTGTTCAAAATATTTTGTTCACCTTCTGTGACTTCGTTAAAAAAACTAAACTTTATTTCTTTTTTATCTAGATCTAAATCTGGATCACCAATTAATTGAAAACTCTTAATTTCCTTTATTTCATTAATAACAAAATTATTGATTTGAGTTTTAATTTGACTCTTATTTAAAGCATTAATAAAAGTAAAAATTGCTGGAATCATAACTGCAACACCTACAATTGTAGCAATTGTAGAATATCTTTTTCTCTTAGCTACATTTGCATATTTATACATTGGAAAACCTAATAGCTTCATTACCAAAAATGTTGCCAACGCAATAAAAATTGTGTTAATCATAAACAAATACATAGCTCCAATAAAATAAGAGAAATTACCTATTGCTAAACCATAACCTGCGGTACATAATGGAGGCATTAAAGCTGTCGCAATTGCAACACCAAAAATCACAGAAGCAACTGTTCCTTTCTTCGTTCTTGCAACCATTAAAGCCAAACCACCAAAAAAAGCAATAAGTACGTCACGAATATCTGGACTAACACGCCCTAATAATTCTGAATTATCTTGACTTAACGGAAAAAAGTAAAAGAATAAAAAAGAAGCGAATAAACTTAACCCAATCATGGTACCTAGGTTAATTAAAGACCTCTTAAATGTATTTAAATCATTTAAAGCAAATGACATTCCAATTCCTAAAATTGGCCCCATTAAAGGAGAAATTAACATGGCTCCAATAACAACAGCGGTAGAATTTGCATTCAAACCAATAGAAGCCACAAACACAGCAAAAATAAGAATCCAAGCAGTTGCCCCTTTAAAAGAAATATCTGCTTTAATAGCCTCTATTGTTGCCTCATGATCTGTATCCTCTCTAAAATCAAAAAGCTCTAATAAGAATTTCTTAGCAGTCTCTAATAACCGCGTAACATTTATTTGAATACCTTTATCTGCCGTTTCTGTTGAACTATATACTGGATCTTTTTTAACTTCTTCTTCCATTTTTAATTATATTGAATTTGGGAAAGATACAACAAAAACTAATTTAGAAAACTTTATAAATATTACTGAAGATAGATTTTATCAATTTCTAGTTTAAAATTTTCTGCAGTCTTATTACCTATTAAAAAAGCTATTTCTTGAATACTTTTAGATGAAAGGTTGCCAATAGACAGCTTTCTTCCCCGAAATGCTGGATACATTTCTGATAGGGTAACTTTAACCGTTTGCCACTCACCATTCGTTTGAATACTTGATATAAAAGAATGATAATCTGAACGTTTCTCTTTTACCCGAAACTGATACCTTTTACCATCTCCTTTAATCTTCAAAATAACTTCTTTAAAATCTGTGATTTCTAATAAAGAAAAACGGTGTCTTAAAGACGAAAAACCACCATTATTCTCTAAAGATACGGTCCCATAAAATTCGCCATGGCCATCTTTATTAACTCTAAAATCACTATTAGAACTCCCCCCCATAACAACATCATCTACTGTTTTCCAATCAGATAACTCTGAGTTTAAATTAAAATCAACAATTATTTGGGTTGCATCGCTCATAAAAAAAATTAAGGTAAATAATATATAAATTTTATTCATAATTACACAGTAATTGAGCCGCAAAAATATTTATTAAAAAGCTATTATACTGCTGAAATTATGTTAAAAAATAAAATTTCACAAAAAATATAGATTATTTGCATATTGAAGTACTTGAAAATCATTTTATTTAATGATGAAAATAGCCACTCAAAAAAATATCATCTAAAAAAAATTCTTAAAACAAAAAAGAGTTTGTAGAAAACTACAAACTCTTTTTACTTCTATTGTGACCGGGCTGGGGCTCGAACCCAGGACCCTCTCCTTAAAAGGGAGATGCTCTACCAACTGAGCTACCAGGTCATTCTTTTCGCTTAGCGGGTGCAAATATATAGCTTATTTTAAGAAATCCAAACAATTTTTTATTTAGTTTCATTTAAATAAACATCTCTTACTTTTTTTAATAAATTTGAAGAATACACAAAACTGACAACCGCTTCATTATCAGTAGAAAATATATCTTTATTCGTCCCTTCCCAAGCTTTTACACCTTTGTTTAAAAAAACAATTTTTTCTCCAATTTCTATTACAGAATTCATATCATGTGTATTAATAACCGTAGTTATCTTAAATTCTTCTGTAATTTCTTGAATTAAATTATCTATTACAATAGCTGTTTGCGGATCTAAACCAGAATTTGGTTCATCACAGAATAAATATTTAGGATTCATAACAATAGCTCTTGCAATAGCAACTCTCTTCTGCATTCCACCAGATAGCTCTGCAGGTAACTTTTTATTTGAATTCTCTAAATTAACACGCTTTAAAACAGTATTTACGCGGTCTAACATTTCAGCTGGTTTTTTCTTTGTAAACATTTTTAAAGGAAACATTACATTCTCTTCAACTGTTTGAGAGTCAAACAAGGCACTTCCCTGAAAAACCATACCAATTTCTTGCCTCCATTGCATTTTCTCTTGTTCAGAAAAGGCTGTATTTATTCTTCCATCAAAAGAAATAGTTCCTTTTTCTGGAACATGAAGCCCTATTAATGATTTCAAAAAAACGGTTTTTCCAGAGCCACTTTGACCAATGATAAGATTCGTTTTTCCTGCTAGAAAGGAAGTAGAAATGCCTTTTAAAACCTCAACACCATTAAAACCTTTATGTAAATCTTTAACTTCTATCATATCTTACGTTAACAACAATTGAGTTAGAATATAATTGGCAACTACAATTAAAATAGTTGTCCAAACAACAGCTTGTGTACTTGCCCTTCCTACTGCAATAGAACCCCCTTTAACATAATAACCATGATAAGATGGTACTGTAGCAATTATAAAAGAAAAAATAATTGTTTTAGTTAAGGCATACACAATTAAAAACGGATTAAAATCTGTTTGCAATCCAATAATATAATCTGCACCAGTAAACAAACCAGATAACACACCCGCAAGCCAACCTCCAAAAATTCCTAAGCACATTGCTAAAAGAATTAAAAACGGATAAAAGAATAGTGCTGCTATAATTTTAGGCAATACTAAAAGATTAAGAGAATTTATTCCCATAACTTCTAATGCGTCTATTTGCTCTGTAACTCTCATTGTACCTATACTAGAAGTAATGTAAGAACCAACTTTACCTGCTAAGATAATAGAACAAAAAGTTGGCGCAAACTCTAAAATAATAGATCTTTTTGCGGCAAAGCCTATTAAAGAATCGGGTATAAAAGGGCTGTCTAAATTTAATGCCGTTTGAAGTGAAATTACACCACCAATAAAGAAGGATATAAACATGATAATACCAAGAGACTTTATACCTAAATCTTCTATTTCTTTTAATAAGGCTTGGTAAAAAATAAGGGATTTTTGGGGCTTTTTAAAGACCCGACCTAACATTATAAAATATTTACCAACATGCTCTAAATACGTCATTCAAACAAATTTTAAGCTAAAGTATTAAATAATCAGTAATTGAGTGTTAATTATCACACATCAAAATAAAAAATAATTACTTTTGATAAAACTTTAATTATTTTATACTAATGAAAAAAGCAATTTTCTACTTTTTCACTTCAATCCTTTTATTTTCTAATTGTAAATTTTCAGAAACAACTATAAAAAAACCAAAATTAGTTATTGGTATTGTTATAGATCAAATGAGATATGATTATCTAACTCGTTTTGCAGATAGGTATGGTAAAGATGGTTTTAATAGAATTTTAAAAAATGGTTTTTCGCTAGAAAATGCATATTATAATTTTACACCAACCTATACTGCAGTTGGTCATGCTTCTATTTACGCAGGAACATCACCTAGTAATCATGGGGTTATATCTAACAATTGGTATGATAAAGTTTTAAAGAAAAGTATTTATTGTGTAGATGATGCCAATTACAAAACAATTGGAAATAATGGAACTGTGGGGCAAAAATCTCCGCTCAGATTATACACCACAACTATTGCAGATCAGTTACAATTAGCTCAGAATATGCAAGGTAAAACCATAGGAATTGCTATAAAAGACAGATCTGCTATTTTACCTGTTGGCCATACAGCAAATGCAGCTTATTGGTATGATGCTGGAAATAAAAACCAATGGATTACAAGTTCTTTTTATATGGGAGAATTGCCAGATTGGGTAAAAGCATTCAATAGTAATAATAAAGCGGATGAATACTTAAACGAAACTTGGGAAACCTTGTATGACATAAATACCTACTCCCAAAGTAGAGCAGATAATAATATTTATGAAAATAATTTAAACGGACAAGAAAAACCTGTTTTCCCAAAAGTTCTAAAAAAGTTAAGAGAACTGAACGATAATTTTAGTTTGATAAAGACAATTCCTGCAGGAAATACATACACCGTAGATTTTGCAAAAGCAGCTATCAAAGGTGAACAATTGGGGAAATCTGAGTTTACAGATTTTTTAGCAGTAAGCTTTTCATCTACAGATTATGTTGGTCATAGATATGGTGTTGCAGCCGTAGAAACAGAAGACACTTATCTACGTTTAGATAAAGACTTGGCACATTTTTTTAATTTTTTAGATACTGAAGTAGGGAAAGAAAACTACACTTTATTTCTAACAGCAGATCATGCAGCAGTGCATGTTCCTTCTTATTTACAATCTTTAAAAATTCCTGCACATTATTTAAGTACTAAAAAACTTAAAAAGTTTCTTTCAGAAATTACTCAAAAATATTTTAACTCAAAAGAACTGATAGAAAATGTGTCTAATTACCAAATTTTTCTAAATCAAGAAAAAATAGAAGCCTTGGGCTTTAATAAAAATGTAGTTGCCCAAAGACTAGCAGATGAAGTTCTAAATTTTGATAAAATATACAAAGCCGTAACAGCAAGAACTTTGCAGACCACGAACTTTACAGAAGGTATAATGCATTCTTTGCAACAGGGTTATAATCCTAAATTTTCTGGAGATGTTTTAATGATTCCTTATCCAGCGACTTTAAATTACGGCAGAAAAGGAACTAGTCATGGTTCTGGCTATTCTTATGATACACATGTTCCGTTAATTTTCTATGGAAATGGAATTAAAAAAGGGGTTTCAAAAAAAACATATAAAATTATAGACATTGCACCAACCATTTCTAATTTATTGAAAATTGAATCTCCTAACGGTACTTCAGGGAATATAATTGATGAAGTATTAAAAAAATAATTTTGAAGTTAAAGACCTTTCTATTTCTTGCAATATTAACGTTTAAAATCACTTATAACCAGGCTCAAATAAGTGATTTTAAAGAGAAGTTTGAACTACCAGAAAAGGTTAAAGAAACTTCTGGATTACTATTTTTAGATGGAAAAATAATAACCCATAATGATAGTGGTGACGATGCTAATTTATATGAAATAGATAGTTTATACGGCACTATATTAAGAACTATTTCAATATCTAACGCTACAAATATTGATTGGGAAGATTTGGCTGAAAATGATACCCATCTTTTTATTGCTGATATTGGAAACAATAATGGAAACAGGCAAGATTTAAAGATTTATACTATTCTAAAATCAGATTTTAAAAATAATAATTCTGTCTCTGCTGAAATCATAACTTTCTCCTATGAAGATCAAGTAAGTTTTGTAAGTCAGTCAAACAATTCTAATTTTGATGCTGAGGGAATTGTTATTTATGAAAATGCTATTTTAATTTTTACTAAAAATTGGGTAGATTTAAAAACGAATGTTTATAAAGTCCCTCTAACAGCAGGAAGCCATGTTGCTTCAAAAGTTAGTACTGCCAATGTAGAAGGATTAATAACTGGAGCTATATTCAATGATAATCGTTTTTTCTTAACAGGTTACGAAACTTCTTTAACTCCTTTTTTAATTTATATTAGCTATAACAGAAATCCAGGTGAAGATATTTTCTTGTCTGGCTTTAATAAGATCTCTTTAAAAGATGAATTAGAACAAGGAAGCCAAATAGAAGCGATTACAAACATTGGTATTACAGGAAAATATTACATATCAAGAGAAAATTTTAGTACAACTATTTCTGGAATACCATTTACTTTTAAACAGAAGTTATATGAATTTTATGACGAAACCGCACCATTATTATCAACAACGAAGAATGAACTTGCGCTTTTAAGTATTAGTCCAAATCCAACGATTCATAAAATAAAAATTAAAACAAGTTTGCCTTTAATTAATATTATAGTTTATAGTTCTTTAGGAACAAAAGTTAACGTACCTATTTTTCTAAATAAAAAAGAAATTGACATTTCGTCTCTTTCTAGTGGGGTATATTATTTAAAAATACAACTAAAAAATCGAAGTAGTAGTATTATAAAAAAAGTAATTAAACTTTAAAATTAGAACTATTTTGGTGCCTACAAATGGCCTTCTTGGAAAATATAATACCAATTAACAACGATACGAACGCGCCTATATAAATTCCTGGTATAAAATTTATAAAAAGGAAAAAATCATAAGATCCGTGAAATAGTGTCGCAAATAAAAGGCCTAATAAATTAAGTTTTATGCTGTTATTAGAAAACTTTGCTTTTCCCATAAAATAACCCATAATAATACCAAAAGTAGCATGTGCAGGAACCGCAGTAAAGGCTCTCGTAACTCCTACACCAAAACCATACTGATAGGTGTATAAAATATTTTCTAAAGCAGCAAATCCCATAGAAACCATTACAGCATAAACAATACCATCGAAGGGCTCATTAAATTCGTTCTTTTTTTGTGCATAAAATCTCACAATAATATATTTAGAAAACTCTTCAACAAGAGCCACTGTGAAAAATGCTTTTATAAATTGTTGAGAAATACTCTTTACATCTGTTAGAGGAACTAAAGATGATGCAATATACCCTAATGTAAAAGTTAAAATTATACTTACGGTTGCGCCTAATAAAAAGCTTATTACTACTATTTTTATCGGCTCTTTCTCATATTTATCTTTAAAATAAATATAAAGAATTACAACTGCTACAGGTGCAATGGCTAGAAATAATAAGTGCATAATGCAAGGGTATAAAAAACCTGTTTTACTTTACAAAGTAACTTTTAACTTTTTGGTAGAAAAACTTCTGCCATCATACAACGTGCACTTCCGCCACCACAAGTTTCTATAGTTTCTAAAGAACTAGAAATAATTTTACAGTGGTTATTAATTTTTGCAAGTTGACTTTGTGTTAAAGATTCATGTGCAGCTTTGCTCATTACTAAAAATTGCGCGTCCTTCTCACCGCGAACTTGCAACATATTTCCTGCAAAACTATGCATTTGGGCTTCCGTAATATCAATTACCTGTTTACCATCTTCTTTTAAATGTTTTAATACGTTTTTCTTTTCAGATTTATCATCTATTGAATCTAAGCAAATTACAGCGAACGTTTCTGCAACGCACATCATAACATTTGTATGATAAATTACTGCTCTATCTCCTTTTACGGTTTGATTTGCCACAAAAACTATTGGAGTATATTCAAAATCCTCACAAAATTCAATAAATAAG
>Ga0308004_10000620_pt1 | contig 16682 bp, 7 predicted proteins | sample Neamet38_FD_203156 | JGI IMG/M metagenome (GOLD analysis project Ga0308004, IMG submission 203156) | Marine microbial communities from water near the shore, Antarctic Ocean - #38 | ecosystem: Environmental > Aquatic > Marine > Unclassified | place: Southern Ocean | collected 2014-06-06 | reverse complement strand
TTGCCCGAGAGCGTAATAAATCTCGATTCATTTGGGGATATCATCCTGGAGAAGGAAGAAGTAGCATTATTCAGAGGCGGATGGAGAGACAGGGATGGTATCGCAGTACTTGACGATGCAATGATGGGCGAGATGGCAGCATTATCGATATACTTCGATGAGCCTGCAGTCCATAATAGCATATTCGCTCAAATACAATCTAAAAATAGAAAAGGATTATAATGGATTTATTCAGTCATTTATTTAAAGTACGTAAGGTAAAGTCATATGATAGTAAGTTGTCAGCGATGGACGACAGAAAGCATAAGGGTAACGATTATAGGACAAATATATTATCAAACTCTATTTCTAAATATATTCAAAGGAATAACACAATGAATGACTTCATAATAATGATCCAGCACGTCGTTGCTGACTGGGTGGATTCAGTTACATATTTAAAATCATATAAATCATTCACTACTAGAAGGAATGATAAAAAAGTTAAGTAAGAAATGGCATATCAAAAATTAAGATTCTTTGACAGCGAGTCAAATGACCTAAACCTTCTATATAATTCCGATAAGGAAATATGGGAAGGAGTTTGTTACCTACCAAAGGTATCTACTGGACTTTACGAAACACTTACATTATACATTTTGGAGGAGGTTCAAGGTGCATTAGGAGATACTAACTATATTACACCAATATCAGAGAACACTGGAGTGTCCTTGTTTAATTTTAAGTTTTTTAGTGGATATGAATTCAGTGAAGATATATTCATGTATGACGCAATTAGCAAGAATGGGAGATTGGAGATTGATAAAAGGATTGCATTAAATGCAAATCTTCTTGACTCATCATATAATACTGGGAGTAATTCGGAAGGGTTTAAGATAATTAGTACAAATCTACCATTAGATCCTATCAAATGTAACATCGCCCTTATGAGTGAAGAGGATACATTCCATACAAGACTATTGGATATCACTGAAATAGATTCACAGGGAAATGAAAAACTAATAGCTACTATTAGAATATATGGAGAAACTGAAGAAGAAGACGAGAGATTAGCAGTACTATTATCAAATATAGGAATGACCCTGCAACCTGAGGAATATAAAATACTTAAAGATGCTGATGTTAAAGAATTAGCGCCTGATTGGTTATTACTTAATGAGAAGAGAAAGGAACTATTGTTAGAGGCCTCAAATATTAAGCCATTTGTTGGTACATATAAAGCGCTATTGAATGCAATTGATTTCTTTGGATATGACGAAATAACTATAAAGGAATATTGGTTGAATATAAACGAACAATCTGAAAACTTCGGAAAGTTAAAGGCCGTTGCAATTCCAAATCAGAATACAGTTGGTTTCTTGGCTAATAAAAACAAAGGACAGGAACTGCCTAGTTCAAACCTTAAGAAAACGAGTAGATTTAGTTTAGTATATCGATTAAATGAGATGGATGGTAATGTTGATGTGTGGGATATCCCAACGACACAAGAGTCGTCTGCATACTCACCTGACGAAGTACTAATCAAACTGTATGGATTAAAGAAAAAACTGCAGAAAGATTTTTTACCATTACAGGCGAAGATCATTGATATAACGGGGGAAGGCGATTACTTTTCTCAATTTAATCAGAACGTATGGAATAATCAACAGGTAATAAAGACCCAAAATGCAGGTTCAAATATTGAATTCAGCAGGTTTCCACAGTCTAAACAATTATTCATTGAAGATCTACGAAAGGTCGATTACCGATTAACTGGAATTAATCAGGATTTTGGTGCAATTGGACAGACTGATAGGGAAGAAATCACAGAGTCGATCACATCGTTTTATAGCGAATACCATGATACTGATATGTCAACCTTCAATACGATCACAGGTATACCAATAGGATGCCCTGTTGTATTGAATGCAAATTCGTTTATAGATACATGGGATTCAGCTGAATTCACGTACATTGATGCAGAGAACACTGGAAACCATATGTTAACATGGGAGACATGGTGGAAGCAGGGCATTTATGAAATGGAATGGATCATAAGTGGACCCAACAATTATTTAAAAACATTTAAAGGGGATATTGGATATTGGGATGCCGGTATATTTCACCCTCAATATCAGGAATTTCCAATAGTATTGCCATACGCTGGAATGTATTCAGTAGAACTTGCGGTTATTGATCTATATAACGTGAGAAGTAGATGGAGGGAAGAGAATTATTTCGAAGTAAAGAATAAGAATGTTGAAGTGTATGGGTTAACACAGAGGATGCTTCCTAAGTTAAATTGGAATCAATACAAATATACATACAATATGACCGGTAGTGAATGGGATTGGTCAAGGGAAAACACAGCAGACGTTGATAGTATCATTGCGACATATTACTTAACATTAGATCGATCTAATTATACAAATGACAGTGACAACGGTGAAGAATTTTCAACAGTCAGAAGATATGTTGATTCAAATTCAACAACAGGATTCAGTGAAACCCCTGGACCATATCAATGGAAAGAGCTAAGAACTCATTCATGGAATGATGGACCTGAAGTTAACTGGGACATGATGCGAATTGGCGGAGATATCAATTCTTCGTTTAAGATAGATTTAATGTCAAGTAGTGGATATTCAAATGGACATAAGATTTATATCAAACAAAAGGATGTGAACACTAACATCGAAATAATGGACGAGTATACTATATTATCACAGTACCCTGTAGATAACACTGATTTATCAGCATGGAACATGATAGCATCTGAGTTATCAAACCTAGATGCAGTTGATTACCCTATACTTTCTAAATTTAATTATAATCCAATAGAGATCGATTCCAATAATAATGGTACATTGGATATATGTGATTACATTCTGATCGTTGCGTCAGAACCCTCAAGAACACATGACTTTTCTGAAGTTGGTTTTGATAATATATTAGGAGGTGATATTTTAGTTAATTCTGAAACACATTTCACGAGTTACAATCCAGATTACAATGATATCTGTATAATAGATACTCATATGGAAATAAACATATTAAATCATGTTACGTTATCATATGACATTACAAAAATGCCTGGAATTGAGTCGCAATCATGGAAACTTACAAATAGTAGCCAATATATAGATGATATATATTATAATAATACGTGGCTGACATACCTATTTAAACATAAAGGTGATTATACAGTAGAACTGGAATTAACCGATGTTAATGGAAATAAAAACACAGTAAATAAAAATATATTAAAAATAATTTAAAATGGCAAGTATAACAACAATATTAGGAACAGATAGCGTTTCTTCATCGAGGATAGTGCTTAACAATAACTTTAATGCAATCAACACCCAATTGGGTGAATTTGCAGCATTGTTAGATACAACGGCACAGACCCTATCATTAACAGGAGAAGTTAAGGGTGGTGCGCTAAGAATCAACAATACCACGATCGATACATTTGTGGTTGATGCTACGAGTATAACAGCGTCAGTAGAAGCAACATTTGAGGCAAAGGTAACTTTAGAAAAGGCCTTAATCCAAAACATAGCAGGAAACAATACACCGGTAACAACATTGCCTGCAACTGGAGACTATAATGCGGCAACGTATATCATGGATGCTACAGTATTTACAGCAACTGTTACATTGAACAATGCAGAAGCTGGTCAAGAAATAACATTTATATCTGAAGGTGGAACTATATCATTTGATGCTGCTTCATTTAACACAGCAACTGTTGTTTCATTAAATAACGGTGGAACAATCACTTGTAAATTTGATGGAACGATCTTCCATATCATTTCAGCAATGAATGCAACTGTAACGTATTAATAAATAAAACACCTAAAAAATGGCAACACCATTAATAAGAATACCCCAAGAACAAGGAGGAACGATGTATGCATTTTCAGGTGCTGCTCGTGATCTAACTAGAGCATATTACAACCCAGATATCAATTTTGAATACTCTAAATTTGCATTAGTAGATATCCCAGTAGTGGCAACACCATCACAAGGGGACAATTATATCGAGTTTGATAAATTGTTCGAAGGAGGAGGAAATCCTGCTGCATCATATAACCCTAACGGAAATGCAAATGTTGATTTTGCAGAGTCATTACAGAATTATGCATTGAACTTTGAGAATTTTATCACCAACGACGATGATTTTGATCCGGCAATATATTCATCAGATTCTGAGAAGATATTTTTTAAATGGTTAAACCATATTGGTGCATTTAATGTTAGTCCTGGAAATTCACAACAAGTATCACCTGGATATTCTAGAGCAACTGAGACGGATGATTCATCGAACAATGGTAGTAATTACAATTCAGTTGTAAAGTACCTAGGAAACATTGATGTGTCGAACGACAAAAACTACCAGGGAAATGCGTACAATGAAGTGTTTGTTAACGTTCCGTCATCTGTGGGATACACACCTGATGTGCTGTTTAAATCCACTCCATATAATACAACCGCTACTTCGTATCTTCCATTAAGTGAGATTAATGGAAGAGCAGGACAATCACATCCTGATTCAAATATATCAATGGGATCTCTTGCTGATAATGTAACAGGTACTATCGATATTGACCCAATATCATCATATGATTATGGTATTGAATGGGATCCAGCTGTTTATTCGAAAATAATAACAGACCCTAAATTAAATAATCTTCTAGATTATTCAAAACGAGGTGGAGATTTTAGATTTAATGCAATCTTAGTATACTATGACATATATTCAAAATCAAACATGTCACAGAAAAGTACAAATCTATATGGTATAATATTATTAGATAACTTTAAGGATGATCCAGTTACGACAGGATCATATATACCTGAATTATCAAAGTATAAACCCAATGATATAACAGGTCTGAATGGAAACGCGTTTGCACTAAAGCTTAACGTTAAGTTTAATTCATCACTTGATAATGTTGGAGTTGAAACCAATATTAATGATTTCACGACATTCTCTATGGATATTTTCCTAGATACTACAACTGCACTTGAAAGCGCAGCTAAGTTGATGATGGAAGCTAATGCAAGATACTCTAAAATAGTCGAAAGACTAGAAAGTGTTGAGGATATTATGTTGACGTCGGGGGAAAGGGTTGATTTTAAAAAAAGGATTGAAGATTTAGAGAAATCGCTGGAAGATGCAGCATTGAATTATGCAAGTTCAACATCGATACTTGATATGATAACATCAGTTAATGCCAGATTGAATCAGGTAATTAATGGGACAATACCCACAGAAATACAGTACAACACAGACGTGTTATCGCCAGGTGATGGTATATTAATAGATAATTCAGATCCTACTAAACTAAAGGTGACCAATAAGAACACAGGATACATGTTAAACGAAGTGTTTAGCTATGATTTCATATCATCTGTTAGTGGAACACTTGTAAATTCACTCAATCCATTTAACATGACGCTTACTGGAACAAATGGAATGATTACAAGAATTAGACCCTTCACTAACTTGGTAAGAATACATACCGATAATGGAACGTTACCAGGAGATCTGAATATATATCTAGACGATAGCATCAATACATGGAAACAAGGACAAACTATTAAGTTCTCATTCAAAAATGTATTACAGTTAATCGGAAATAACAAAATTAACATATATACTGATAAACAAAACGATTGGGTATTAAAAGCGACATTAGATACTTCAAATCTATTAAGCAAGACGCCATACGTTGAGTTAATCTGTGTAGACCAAATAAACAAGACATTCGAACTTGAAATTATAAGATAATATGAGTGCACAAAATTCAATATCACAATTATTAGAACAGTTTTTAGAGCTAAATACTAACTCACTGGAAACGTTTAACAGGATTAACGAAGCTATAACGACTAATAAGGAAACTGTAGTCATTGATTTGTTCAATACCAACACTAACGAAATGGAGACAATTCAAATTCCAGCATTTGGATATTTGAAGAGAGAAATTGAAAGACTAAACAATAACTTTAATTCTATTAGTGGTATTGCAGGATCTGACTCGACTGTTCGATTAAAGGATGGTTCATATAGGTCGATCCATACTGCGAGATTAAAAGGACCTTCAAAATCAATAACGTCATTAGCTACTCCTACTACATTTAGTACTAAGCTAAACGAATTCTTCGAAGACTTCCTAAACCCATTACTAACAATTAATCTTGATGTCACTGGGCAAATCCCTGTTGAAACTGAAAGAGCATATGTTGAACGATTTATTTTTAATGCAGATGATGCTTCTGCAATTACTGCATTTGACGAAATTTACAAAGGAAGCAGTGAAATTTCATATAGCACGTTCACCAATGAGATAAAGAATGGAAGATATTCACATTATGTTGATTCCGAAGTATTGGATATGCCAATGCGAACAATACAATATAATGGGTTCTTCGATGTCATTAAGGTTGATACTGCTGAAAAGACATATGCGATCGATGGTGTTTCACAGACAAAGACCATAAAGCTATATACTGTTAATAAATTAACATTTTCAGATTCAGCAAAATTGATCAATGATACTGAAACATTAAAGATCAATGATTCGTTAATCGTTAACTCTGGAAATTACATAACAAGATACCAGATTGTTTCGATAGATGCATCATCTTCTCAATTAGAATTATTACTATTAGAAGGTTCTGAAAGTATCAAGATTGGTGCTAATTCAATCGGAATATACAAGGATGTTGATACAAATTTAGATATTGAAATTAAAGTTGGTTATAACGAAAGACAAGTTGTATTTGTAAAGCCAATCGACCCAAACTCTAAAATTCCAGCGGAATCGTTTTCGCCAGGAGTTGCATTCTATTCAAACGAGTTGGAAATAATAGATAATGAGGGAGATACTATGAATCTTTCACAATACTATAGAGATGAGGTTTCTGATTTTGGTCAATTCATTAAATCGTTAAAGGTTGATTACATACCACCTAGTTCTGCTGGTATTACACCAAATTCACCGGTAATAGATACTGGTAATTTTGAAGTAGTTCAGGTTAACAAACATCTTACTGATAACGCAACAACAAATAAGATAACTCAGTTGAAATCGGACAAGGTTTCAACAGCACAGTCATTAAAGAAATTAGATGATTCGATTAAACAGAAAAAAGCATTAGTTAACACTAAGAAATTTAAATCTAGAGAATCTAAAGATTCTCAAAGAAGCGAACTTAAGTCGATGATCTCTAGGAGAGATTCTGAATCGAAATTATACGCTTCAATATCTAGAGATATTAAAACGTCTGCTGAAACATCTGAATTGCAAACAGTTTCTCCTAAATTTAGAGTTAGAGGATTCTGGTCGATACCTGAACCTAAACAAATTGGAAATGAAATTTCACAAGAAGTAATACAGTTTAAGATACGATATAGATACGTTTCAGCATCGGGTAAAACCGCTGAGGTAAATCAAATAAATTTTACTGATACTACTAATCAAACAGAAAAGACTGCTGCTTTTTCAAATTGGACAGAAGTACTAAGTCCTGTTAGAAAGAGAGAGAAGAATGAAGCTGGAAAGTTTACATGGATATTAGAAGGAGAGGAAGACGCAGATGCTGTTAACTTTAATTCATTCGATATTCCAATAGTAGCAGGTGAAACTGTTGAGTTTATGGTTAAATCATTGTCAGAGGCAGGATTCCCTTCAAACCCATTAGAATCAACATGGTCAGGTATTAATAAGATTAACTTTCCTGAGGGAAAAATAGTTACGGATTCATTAGGAAACGCTATTAGAATAAACGAACTAGATCTACTTCGTGTTGAAATCGGGGAAGATATGGAAGCAGCTGGAATTACACAGCATGTTGCTGATCAATTTACAGTAGGTGACAAGAGATATTCACATAATGCAAACAGTATTGCATCAGGATTTACGTCTGACGCCCAATCACCTATATCAGTATATGATAAACTATTAGCACTACAAAATGAGGTGCTGAGTTTACGAGGAATGATCGAGAATGCACAAGGAGAATTGCTTGTAAGAATTATTGACGAGGATGGAAACATCACCCCTGTCACTAACAATTCAAACGTACAATTGTTCGCAGGATATTACACCAATGAAGTTCCAACTACAAATGGAAAAGGTGCAATCATTACTAAGAACTTTAAAATTGAACTATCAAATACAAAGGCTACTGATTTAGAACTTATAAGTAGAATAATAGGAGACACTACCAAACCAGCTGGAGTATCATCTAGTAACGAAATATTCGGATTAGGCACAGGTATAGGCTCAATTGATCCAAAATATGGTAACGATGCATACTATACAAATGAAGGTAAATACGATTTAGTTCCAGTAGTTTATCAAAATATCCAAGGGTCACAGGAGACATGGCTGAATAACGGACCGGATCAATCTTCGCAATTAAAGGGACAATTCCTTTATTCTAGATTTAGAAACATTGCAAACGATGACAACCTATACGTTATAGATGAAGGAACCGATGGAGATATTGATGTTTCAGCAGGGTTTGGATATGATAAATATGAATACGGGATAAGTTATAATTATGCAGGAACTGGACCTATTGTAGATTCTCTAGGAAATATTTCATATAATGGTGTAACCTCTGACCCACATGATGATACGCAAAGTAACACTGATTTCATATGGGCCGGAACATGGGGATCAAGTACTGTCCCTGAAGTTACCAGTGTATCTATTGTTACTAATACATTATATAGTAATGGTATATTGTTACATGAAGATCATCCATTACTAAAGAATGGTGGAACAGGGATCCCTACAATAACACCTGTCGAAATACAGAGTAATGGTCTAGTTGGTATGCCAAAAACAGCCCCCAGACGTGCTAATGATATTGATGGAACTAAACAAACACCGTTTAGAATGATATCAACATTGAACAATGAAGGTAATCTGGGTATTAGATCTACTGTTAAAAATGGATTTACCCCAGAGGATCAGTATTTACTAGGTGGAAGGTCATGTGGATCTTTCGCATATATTTCACCACTTAATACTAAATCCCTTGCAGTCAATGCCCCTAATAAGAAAGGTTTGAAGGTAATAGCGGGAGGACATTCGAACGCGATAACAATAGATATGGTATTCCAATATAGAATGACCGATTATTATGGTAAAGGTTCAATAGGTACCGGGAGAGTAGGAGGAGTCGTTTCAAACACATTAACAAATCTAACGTATGCTAAGAAGATAGGTATTGATATAATCGATAACCTTGGTGACGAATTCACATTTGACGTTGAGATATACTCAAAATATACAGCACAAGGTAAGAACATAAATAATATCAACAGTTCAATGTTATCTAACTATAACAGTAGCACAACGTATACTGGAAATAGAAGAAAATATATAACCGACAATTCAGTTGATTATTCTTACCCTGATATTACTGGATATTAATTGTAAATAACATAGAAGACTCTTTTAGATATTGTGATATATAATCTAAACAAAAAGAGTCTTCTATATGACTACAATTAACACAAATATTGCAAATAATTTAACAGATAATAGATCATTTGCACTTCTCCGAACAAATCCAAAGTTAACAAGTAACGTTAAACTGATAGTGGATTCGGTAGGAAGTTTGTTCTTAAGTTCGTTTAGAGCAAATAAAGAACTTTCTAGGATAGAATATCAAAAGAGGGAAATTAAACATGATGGTGTATATTCTGAGGATATCGCTTCGTTTTATAAAGGGATCCCATCTGCCGGAAAATATCAAGTAATGCGTACATCTTCTGATGTCGCGATGCAGTCAACGTATGGATTACAATACGAGGATCAGTACCACCAGGGTGCAATCCACAATATTACTAAATTATATGATGAGCAATATACTATTTTTGCTCCAATTTGGTTAGATAAAAAGATTCCTTCTAATTTTATAGTATATAGAGTAGAAGACGTTAATTACGATACTGAGCATACTGAAGATGCTGCTGGGCAAAATTCAAGAGTGGTGGAACTTCTCAAGAATGCGACAATAGTTAAGTCGTTTGATTTAAGTATAAAATCAAAAATAGGAAAGTACTTAAATACACATGTAAACGACAAGAATTTTCCAAATGGTGCAATTACTGTAAACTTCGGAGAAGGATCACAGTCCACATACAATGGTATTGACGTACTAAATGGAGGATTCACCAGTAAGGCCGAACAATTTGATGGATATTATACACAGGTTGATTATCCAGAGATCTTTAACAATGAGACATTGACTGATGGATTTGAACGAAACCAGATGGCGATAGCAAACGTTATAAATCTGGAATTTTTGTTTGATGATGATAATGCAGAAGACTATAAAATATATAGATACTTTGGATTATACACTGATTCACATGATGAAGGATCATTTACGGGGGAAGGAATAAACAGACATGGCGTGATTAATGTAAAGGAAGATACATATCACACAGAATATAATGTTGATTCTGTTGGTTTATCACATATGGATATGTTTCCATTAGCTAATGATTTTGATATCCCGTCAGTTCGATGGGTTAAGGATAAACATGGTAAATTTTACAATCTTAAAGGTGCAGTTAACACGCCCTACAATAAACTTATAATTTCAAATGACAACGCAAAGGCCATTGATTTCATGGGTGTTGCTAAAAATGGTAAGACGATAGTATCATCTAATATAATACCAAATTACAGGGGATTTATCAAAATTACAGTGATAGATGTCCCAGTAAATGGGGACAGGCTATTTATAACGGATAAAACAGAACTTGAAATTTCAGATTATAACATAGGAGACTATACAATACTATCAGATAGTACAATACCTGCAGGTAGTGCCATCAACAACAACTTTTCAAATCAAGGTAGTCTACAACAGATTGCAACCGCTATTTCCCTAGCAATAAGGAATGGTGAGATTATAACATACAAGACGTACACTGATAACACGTCAGTTATTATTGAAGATTATGCTGCTGGGAATAAAAGAAACCAGAATGCGATAGGGGTTTATAACTCAAATGTCTCGCAATTTCTTCAAATAGATTCAGCACATCTAAATAATATAGGCCTTATCGATTCAATAGTACCTCCACAGATTACAACAGTATTTAGTGACTGGGAAATATATACAATGGTTGGCGGTGCAATCGAGGGCCAGTCGATCCTAGTTAACAAAAAAGATATAGGGAATGTTAAGATAGGTGAGTTATTTAAGAAAAAGGATTCGGATGTATTCGCTAGTATTATTGAAATCGAAAGGGATCCGTTCAATATGGAAACGTATAGAATCATATTGAACAAACCTGTTAAGATTTCAAATAGTAACATGTATGAGATATATGAGACGTATAGTATACAACATGGGAGATTCTCAGTATATGGGATTAAGGATTTCGATTTCGATTTTTATTCAAACCGAAATTCAAATCAAGGCGATTTACTATTGGATTACACGAATGGTGAAGTGGATTCTATCGAATTATCATCATTTTATACTGGATTGGATAGCGTATTAGGGACCGAAGGTATTAATGATAATGATGCCCAACCAATATCGAACGAGTATGACAGGTTAAATGAAAATGAATTAAAGGAGACTGCCATATTGAGTAGAATAGTTCCAACCATTTGTAAATTCAAATTGAAGGATGCATCAAACGCACGAAACCTCCCATACATATTAAACGTTAATGAAGCATTCGGCGAAGATAATCTTTCACCAAATATCGAAGTAAACTCCAATAGGAATACTGAACACATGAATATGGAACACTTTCATATAAATAAGATACCTCTTAATATATTGGGTGGTTCTGAGAGGAAATATCTCAATAACTATGTTGGATTCGTGGGAGATGACCATTTAACACTATCTAAATTACAAAATACATCATTTAATTATTTTGAACAGTATTTCAATTGGTCAGGTTATTATGATGAAGAAGACGATATATGGTACGACAACTCGAATAAAAAATTATGGAGCAAATTTAGTAATAGTAGTACTGAAGTCAATTCATCTACTGTGTTTAGGGGACTTAGATATGAATACATAAAAAGAAAGGAAACTGAAAGGGAAGTTCCAACTGAGTTTTTGTCAGATGTTAATATATCAGATTATAGCTTCGGTGTTGCATTTACGTATAACAATGGCATAGATTCTGACGGAAACAATATATTGTCAAATGACGTTAGTATAACATCTGTCAAGAACGACAAATTTAAATTTATTTGTGTTATGATAGAACTGAATATAATAGATAACAGTATTACAGATCTAGATAGATACTTGATGTATACTCAGAATGACATAACTGATCAATTAGGGGATATTATAGATACACCGATTCCATTCTTCATTGATTTCCCTAATTCTTCATTTGATACAACGTTAGCTGATATTGAAGCAACATTAATTGCTTCTCAATTTTCAGTAGATAATGGTACAGCAATGTTCTCAAAATATATCACCATTGACGATATCGATGGATACTCTTGGATTAAATTCATGGTAGGGACCACTGAATATGCAGTTAGAGTAGTTGGTGTTGTGAGTGACAGTATTGTTACAGTATCTGGATGGGCATATGAATGGGTTGCAGGTGGACCTACTACTAATAGATTAAACCCATCACAACATTCACTGATAAATATAAACTCACAATTTACATATCATGATGGCGGAAAGAATATATTTGGTAAATTACTGAATAGTGTTAATGCATATCGCATGGCAACCCGATTCAATACACATGATAATGTAACATACATCAATGTAAATGTCGATTCTATAATCACATATAATGATTACATGATATCCATTGAGTCTGGTGTTAATACAATCAAACCATCCCTTATAATGCCATACGAGGATCCAGATAGACCCGGTGCATATCAATTATCTTCGCATGAGATAGGTAGTATTATTGCAGATAGAACGGATGGGGGATATATTACAGTCCTTCGAAGAATGAACGGAGATTATAATCCACTGTTTAATGACAGTGTAACATTCGGTGATATTTATTCAGAGAACAAGGTAATTAAACAAGGTACACTTTCGTCTAATGAAAAGGTCCGTCAATTGGTCTATAACAAATTTAATAATCTTCCAATCACATTTGATGTACATAAGGGAAATACAGATGAATATGGATACATTAATAATTATTTCTTCCATAAGGTAAATGAAGAGGATTCTAAAAACGTATTAAAACTATCAACAAATACCGGCAAGATGCCACTGTACCCTAAAGTACATGAGGTTGCAATTGACATGAAGCATTTCAACATATTTAAATCGAAGTACGCATCTGATTACTTTACAAAATCGATATCAGGTGGAGCTTCCATCAAGGTGAATGGTACTCTCAGTCCGATAGAAAAGAAATCGTTCATGTCCTCGACTATAATGAAAGTTAAAAACGAGTATAACATTACAAAGTATACAAATACTAAAGAGGAATCAATAGAGTCCCTTGACCGAATTAGACTTAGTAGGTCAAGTACACATACTATACATTGGCATGAAGATGACGTACAAGTGATAGCTGACGTGTATATGTCAGATGCTATATTATCTGAATTATTGGAAGATGGAATGTTACGCGAATTTAAGAAGTATGTTGCTGTCGAAAATTCATATGACGACAAGACCACATTATTGGATGATCTTAAAATATATAATGATTCTAATATTACTCCTAGATTTATTATAGCTGATACGATAATATATGGTATTGAAAGAAAGGATATATCTACTGACTTTGTCTCTTTCGATAATAATGTACCAATTGAATCTGACAATTTTAAACAGTTAACTGATTACAATATTCAGAATTATCAAAATGATGGAATGAGTTTCAGACTAATATATAATAAACGAAAGGGGTATTCTTATAACTTTAAGATATACGTTAAAATACAAGCATAATTAATGGGAATCGATATTAAGGAATTATTTAAAAGTGATCTAGATCCGAATAACATATCATGGTGGTCTAGTGATAAAATTGATAAGTTAAATCATAACTTTAACCAGGTGTCAAACGGAGGAGTAGACGGCCCTATCGGAATAGTGGGAATCACAGGTGGATTTGGTGCAGATGGAGATCCTGGAAATACAGGCCCAGTTGGAAACATAGGACAGGTTGGACCACAGGGCATACAGTTGGACAGTGATTGGATACATGTAATTCCCACTCAATTATCACCAGGATATATGTTTCCCAGACACACTACAGGGTCAGGGGTACCCTCCCCTGTTACTATGCGTATTGGGATTAATAATGCATCACCTGAATATATTACAGAATCGACAGTATCAGATCCTGTAATTATTTCCAAGTCAAATTTTGATCAGGGAATATCTGGAATCAATGGGTTACGACGAATGAATCTACGTTTAAGTCATTCCGAGGAAATTAGCGGTACAACAATATCATGTGTTGCTGAATTCATGATTGATGGTGATACGCTGTATATTGGACGTATTGCATCAAACTCACCAGGGTATACACAAATACATTCATCAAATGTATCTGTTATAAAAACAACAATAATTAATGACGTTCATTCGAGCGGAACTGCCGAGGTTATAATAGATCATACCAATATCGGATTCTTGAACGAGATGGATAACGCAATGTCTGATGATACTGTAATATATAACAAGGACGTTGATACTGATAATATATTGACGTCATCTGATAATAATGGATCATGTGATTGGAAAGATAGAAAGGATGTGTTGAACGCATATCCGATAGGATCTATTATCTCAATACAACCTACTACATTCAATTCTACTAGTTTCTGGCTATGGGGACCAGGTACCCCTGTAACACTGCAGGGAATGCTATTAAATCGATATGGCAGTGGTAAGATAGGTGGACAATTTGAAGGATGGTATATATCAAATGGTAAGACGTGGCATAATGATACAGTGTCATATGATACTACAAATTTGAATTCATTTCACTATGATATAGAAGATGGCCCGGACGCAGTATATCCCCCGATTCCTAATGATGGATCACAGAGTGCAATAGTTAACGGAGGCGATGACACTCGTATTATTATAGGAGGATACGACATCGAAACCACATCAACCCATTCATCCGGAGGTATATACACTACAGTTTATACCAACACATGGAATGACAATGATGATTACACATTTACAATAAATCATGATGCATCACAGGGAACCACGATTCCAATTGACAATAGTAGAATGATTCATATTGTGTATTTACGAGATCCTAATATGGTATGGTGGGATTCCGATAATGAATTGATAAAATAAATCAATAATGTGCAATAGATAAATTAAATGAATATATAATAATATAAATATAGTATACGTAATGGCATTAAATCTAAAACAAATAAATGTATCGGATAGCGATAATATAAAATTAGACAAAGTTAACTATAACTTTGACCAGTTGGTAACAAATAGTGGAGGTGCACAGGGTGTAATTGGAAACACAGGAGCCACTGGTGCAATTGGAGTAACGGGTTCGACTGGTCCACAGGGAGTCACTGGACCGCAGGGATTACAGGGGCCTGACGGTCCATCACCCGATTCTTTCTGGAAAAAAATACCAGGTAGTATTTTGCCCGGGTCAATTGGCACAGATACTATATTACCAAAGGATGATGGTACATACCCATACCCTCCTGTAGTAGGGATAGGTTTCCTGGATACAGATCCTCAATACAATACAACACAACCTGTGGTAAATGGTCAATCTCCATATCAGTGGATAATTCATAGAAAGAATCATTTTAATGCAAACCTTAGGTTAACCAGTGATGCTTCTGGAAATAACTATTTTGATTTTAAAATGGAACAGGATCAAACTGACCCTACTTTGAGTAAATTGGTAATGGGGTTTAAGACTCTATCTAATTCAAAGATAGAATGGCATGCAGAAACCCATGTATTTAGAAGCAATATCACTGGAATTGAATTAATGACAATTGACGATAATGGTATATCGTATAATGTAGACGTAACATATAATAAGCCTGTTAACATTAATGAGCAACTTATTGTAGGTAATTCAGGTGGAGGAATTGATAAGATTGCAACATCAGCTGATTCAGCAGGAACCATAATATTTAAAGATGTTAGTGAAATTCCAGGAACGGTACCATATGGTACTATTGTTTCCATACTACCATCGATATTTAGTAATGCTTCAAATTTTATCAGTAGTGAAACCGTTACAATACCTGGTAATACTGCCCTAGAGATTAGAGTAGGGGGTGGAGCCACTGGTAGTGAATATGAAGGGTGGTACCTATGCAATGGGAAAACATGGAGAAACCCTGTAGGATATGCCTTACATATGTCACCTGATCTGAATTCGTTTGCATACTCAATAGACGCAAACACTAGTACATCACCAACTCTACCAATACAGGACAATGTTGAGGTGATAAACCAAGAGATAACACTTATCGGAGGGGCAGATATACATACAGACGCCGACCATACTGGTGGAGGTGCATATAATATAACAGCGAGCGTAAGCACTAGTAGTGTACCATTATACCCGACGTCTAGCACTAACCCAATAACATATGTTATCAAGCAATTACCACAAATAATATATCTAAGAGAACCCGATATGTACTGGGTAGACAGTGGAGGGACTG
>Ga0308004_10000615_pt1 | contig 16758 bp, 14 predicted proteins | sample Neamet38_FD_203156 | JGI IMG/M metagenome (GOLD analysis project Ga0308004, IMG submission 203156) | Marine microbial communities from water near the shore, Antarctic Ocean - #38 | ecosystem: Environmental > Aquatic > Marine > Unclassified | place: Southern Ocean | collected 2014-06-06 | reverse complement strand
GAAAAAGAAACCCTGAACACTTATAGACAAATATATAATCAAGGAGTTGAACCTAAAATATTTATAAACGATTTTTTAGAACTATTATATTATTTTAAAAATATTGAGTCATTAAATATTGATGGAACAAATTTCTTATTGAATGACGAAGAATTTAATAAGATTAAAGAAATCTCTGAAAAAGTTAATAGTGAAATCTTAATATTATTTTGGCAATTTACAATTAAAACACTCGAAGAATTAGATATTGTTTCAAATCAACACCTGTCTATGGAGATGTTTTTAATTAGATTGATTCATTTAAAAGGAATCAAGAAAGTATCGAATATTAATAATGAAGAGATGTTACACGATGGTGAAAATATTAACACCGCCGCACCCCTGCAAAAAAAAGAAGATGACGATTTATTTGGAATAAAAGAAAAAACAGAAACAGTTGGACAAATGAAAAATATAGCTCAAGAGAAAGATGTCAAAATAAAAGAAAATAAAGAAGTTGAATTACAAACAAAATTTATAAATTCCTTTGATGATTTGTTGAAAATATGTTCCTCTAAAAAAGAAATTAAATTAAAATATGAATTAGAAAAAAATGTTAATCTTGTAAGCCTTGAAAACAAAAGAATTGAAATTTCCTTTAATGAGGATTTAGATAAAGATTTTGTTAAAGATTTATCTTTAAAACTTTATGAGTGGACCAGTGAGAGGTGGATAATAACTTTAAGCAAAACAAAAGGTCAGCCTTCTAAAAAAGAAGAAGAAATAAATTTAAAAAAAGAGTTAATAGAAACTATAAAGAAATCGCCAATTTATAATGATATTTTACAAAAATTTCCTGATGCAGAACTAGTAGATGTGAGTCCAAAGAACAATGAGAGCAATAATGACTGATTTTACAAAAATCTTAGATAAGGCTAAAGAATTAGAATTTCAAATGAAAGAGAGCCAGGAGAAAATTAAAAATATTCAGGTTGAGGGGTTATCTGGCTCTAACTCTGTAAAGGTCACATTAAATGGCGACAATGAAATGGTTAAAATAAATTTGTCTGATGAAGTTGTGAAGGAAGATAAGATTATATTAGAAGACCTAATTGTAGCAGCTCACAATAATGCAAAATCTAAACTAAAGTCCAAGACATCTGAAGAAATTTCAAAATCAACAAGCGGATTTGGTATTCCTGGCTTTAAATGGCCACTTTAATTAAATGCAAAATATTAATGAAATAGAAGAGTTAATTAAATTAATTGCTAAACTTCCAGGTCTAGGACCCAAATCTGCAAAAAGAATTGTACTGAAACTTATTAACAACAGAGATGAATTGGTTAAACCAATGGCTAATACTTTGGCACAAGTTTATAAAAATGTAATCAGATGTCAGTCCTGTGGAACTTTAAAATCTAGTACCTTAGGATGTAATAACTGCGAAAATACAAAAGAAAAATTTAATAAAATATGTGTTGTTGAAGATGTAGCTGACCAATGGTCTATAGAAAATTCAAATATTTATAAGGGATATTTTCACATTCTTGGGGGAACAATTTCGTCTGCTGGTCAAAGAAAGGAGGACCTTTTAATCAATTCATTAGTTGAAAGAGTTATTAAAGAAAATATAGAAGAGGTTATATTAGCAACAAGTGCAACTGTTGAGGGCCAAACAACAGCTTACTATATCCAAGATAGTCTTAAGCAAACTAAAGTAAAAGTAACAAAATTAGCTCAAGGTTTACCGGTGGGTGGTGAAATAGAAAGCCTTGATGATGGAACTTTGTATTCTGCTTTTAAAAATAGATCAGGAATTAAAATTAATTCTGATTAATTTTTTTTAATCAATCTATTTAAATGAAGAAGTGGTTCCGTATAGCCAGAAGGTTGAGATCTACCATGAAATACTAAATCACAGGCTGTCTTGAAAGCTATTGAGCTATCAAAATTTGGAGACATATTTTGATATAATGTGTCACTTTTATTTTGTTCATCAACAATTTTTGCCATTTTTTTCATAATTTCTAAAACCTGTTTATTTGTACAAACTCCATGATGTATCCAATTAGCTATATGCTGAGAAGAAATTCTTAAAGTGGCTCTATCCTCCATTAAACCAACATTGTTAATATCTGGTACTTTAGAACAACCCACACCTTGATCAATCCACCTTACTACATAACCTAAAAGAGTTTGTGCAGAGTTGGAAATTTCTGAATTAATTTCTTCAATAGACCAATTGGGTCTGTCAGCAACAGGTATAGTTAAAAGGTCATCTAATTTTGCCGGCGCTCTATTTTGTAATTCTTTTTGTTTTTCAAAAATATTTATTTCATGATAGTGAAGAGCATGAAGTGCTGCTGCAGTAGGCGAAGGTACCCAAGCACAATTTGCGCCAGCTTTTAGGTGACCAGTTTTTTGTTCCATCATCTCTTTCATTTTGTCAGGCATAGCCCACATTCCTTTACCAATTTGAGCCTTACCAGAAAGACCACATTGAAGGCCTATGTCGACGTTATTATTTTCATATGCTTCAATCCATTTAGAAGATTTCATATCCCCCTTTTTAATCATAGGACCAGCTTCCATTGAAGTGTGCATTTCATCTCCTGTTCGGTCTAGAAATCCAGTATTAATAAAAAACACTCTATTCTCAAGGGTTCTAATGCACTCTTTTAAATTTGAAGAAGTTCTTCTTTCTTCATCCATAATACCAATTTTACAAGTATATTTTTCTAAACCTAAAACTTCTTCAACTTTAGTAAAAATTAAATCTGTAAATGAAGTTTCATCTGGGCCATGCATTTTTGGTTTTACAATATAGATTGACCCACTTCTTGAGTTACTTTTTCTCTTTATATCATGAAGGCAAGCTGCTGAAGTTATAAAAGCATCCATAATTCCCTCTGGTATTTCAGAACCATCTTTTAAAATGATTGCGGGGTTGGTCATAAGATGTCCAACATTTCTTACTAATAATAAACTTCTTCCATGTAATTTTAATCCTTTTCCATCATTGGAAATGTAACTTCTGTCTGGATTTAATTTACGCTCATAGGTTTTTCCATTTTTTTCAAATGTTGACTTTAAATTGCCCTTCATTAAACCAAGCCAATTACGATAACAAATAATCTTGTCATCAGCATCAACTGCAGCAACACTATCTTCGTTATCACAAATAGTTGAAACTGCTGCTTCAACAACAATATCACTAATTTTAGCAGAATCCTGTTGAGCACTAAAAGCATTTGGGTCTATAATTATTTCTATATGAAGATTATTATTTTTTAAAATTATTGCAGAAGGATCATTAGCCTCTCCTCTATGACCAATAAATTTAGCCTTATTTTTTAGTGATGTTTCAACATCTTCTTTTAATATAATTAAAGAACCATTATTAATTTTAAATCCTGTAATATCATGCCATTTAAAGTTTTCTAGAGGGAAATATTTTTCTAAAAAATCTCTTCCATATTTTATGACCATTTCACCCCTCAAAGGATCATATCTCTGTGAGGTGCTATTTTCAGATTGTTTGATTATATCCGTGCCATATAAACTATCATATAAACTCATCCATCTTGCATTAGCAGCATTTAGTGCATATCTTTCATTCATGATTGGAACTACTAATTGTGGTCCAGCAATACTGGTTATTTCTTCATCAACATTAGTTGTTTTAATTTTAAAATCAGGCCCTACTTCTTTTAAATAATTAATTTCTCTTAAAAATTTTTTATATTCTTCTAAATTGACTTCATCACCTTTATTTGCAATATGCCAAGTGTCTATTTTTCTTTGTAAATCTTCTCTTATTTTTAATAGATCTTTATTTTTTGGAGTTAATTCATGAACTGCCCTGTCAAAACCTTTCCAAAATGTTTCTGAAGAGATATTTGTATCTTTAAGCAACTCTTCATTAACAAAGTTAAGCAATTTATTAGAAACTGATAGATTGTATATTTTTGTATATTGTTCTTTCATAGCACTCATTTTACCCCATCTGTATTTTTGCCTGAGAGTTTTGCTCCATCGGCGAGATTAAATCTCTTTCCAGAGTGTTATGTTTGTTACCGGTCCTTTTGCCTGAGAGTTTCCGGGGTGGTTGCTCCTTCGGCGCTAATATACTTAGTCTCTCCCGATATGAATGAACACTACTTGTTAATATAATTAAGTCAAATATTAATTGTTTAAAACATTTTATTGCCTTTTTTAGTAATTAATTAATAATTAGAATTTCGTATGAAAAACTATTTAAATTTTGAAACTGATATTAAAAATCTAGAAACTGAAATAGAAAAGTTAAAAGATCCTTATAATCAAGACGGACTTTCAGAAGTAGATACTAAGAAGATTTTAGAATCTCAAAAAGAGATAGATATAAAATTAAAAGAAATTTATTCCAATCTAGACTCTTGGCAAACAACTCTAGTAGCCAGACATGAAGATAGACCCAAAGCAAAATTTTTTATAGATAATTTATTTGAAGATTTTATTCCGTTGTCAGGAGATAGATTTTATGGAGAGGATAAATCAGTTTTAGCAGGATTTGCAAAATTTAATGAAAAGTCTGTTTTGGTTATAGGTCAAGAAAAAGGAGACAGTCTTGAAACCAGAATAGAAAGAAATTTTGGAATGATGAGACCTGAGGGGTATAGAAAAACCATTAGATTAATGAATCTAGCAAATAAATTTAATATTCCAATAATTTCACTTATAGATACACCTGGCGCTTACCCGGGTGTAGGAGCTGAGGAAAGAGGGCAAGCCGAAGCAATAGCGAAATCAATAGAGTGCTGCATGTCATTAAATGTTCCAACTCTCGCAATTATAATTGGTGAAGGTGGCTCAGGTGGAGCAATAGCACTAGCGTCATCTAATAAAGTTATTATGTTAGAAAATGCGATCTATTCAGTAATCTCGCCAGAAGGATGTGCTACTATTTTATGGAGAGATCCCAAAAGAACTTTAGAGGCCGCAAAAGCAATGAAATTATCATCTAAAGATCTTCTAGAATTAAAAGTAATTGATGAAATTATTCCAGAACCACTTGGTGGCGCTCATAGAGATAAAGATTTAATTTTAGATAACGTTAGAAGATCAATCGAAAATAATTTAAATAAATTTGAAAACATGAGTGGAGAAGAAATATTTAACCATAGAAAAAATAAATTTTTAACCATTGGAAGAACTAAAGGGTTTGTTAGTCAACTAGATGATTTAAATACACTAAGCATGAAGAAGAATAGAATAAATATATTTATTGAAAAATTCTTTAAATCTAAAATAAATTTAGGAATATCTTTAGGTACAGTTGTTTTGCTGGGTTATTTAATATTTTTTCTATAAAGCACCACAGCATTTTTTATATTTTATACCAGATCCACATAAACATGGTTCGTTCCTACTCATTTTTTTACCAATATATTTTGGATCTATTTTAGTTGGCTTAAAAACTTCTTTTTTTTGAGTAGGTTCTTGCACTATTTTTAAATTGATTAAAATTGTAACAAAGTCAATTTTTAATTTATTTAATAAATTTTCAAAAAGATAAAAAGCCTCTTTTTTATATTCAACCAATGGATCTCTTTGACCATAAGATCTCAAGCCAATAACTTGCCTCAATTGTTCAAGATATTGAATATGAGATTTCCAATTTAAATCAATACACTGGAGGAAAATTCTTTTCTCAATTTCTTTAGCTTTTTCTTCATTCAACATTTTAATTCTTACATTTCTGGCTTCTATAAATTTAAAATTAATTTTTTCTTTAAAATCTTGATCATTTAAATCTATTAGACTTTTAAATTCATCATCATTGACGCTTTTCCCAACTAAAATTTTTAATTGATTATTAAATTCATTATTTTTAGTTTTTGATATCTTTTGAGACTTCAAACTAATTAAATGACCTATGATTTCTGACAAAAATTCATCTGAATAATCGAAAACCTTTTCGTTATTCATGACGTTATTTCTTTGAGAAAAAATTACATGTCTTTGGTCATTTAAAACATCATCAAATTTTAGTAAGTTTTTTCTTATATCAAAATTTCTTGCCTCAACCTTTTGTTGCGCCCTTTCAAGTGCTTTATTTATCCAAGGATGATCAATACTTTCACCATCTTTTAACCCAAGTTTTTGTAGTATGTTGTTCATAGAATCAGAACCAAAAATCCTCATCAAATCATCATCTAAACTAACATAAAAAATCGAACTCCCTTCATCACCCTGTCGTCCAGCTCTCCCTCTTGCTTGGTTGTCAACTCTTCTAGACTCCATTCTTTCAGTGCCAATTACAAATAGTCCACCTAATGATTTTATCTTATTCTTATTTGTTAGTAACTCATCATCAGGTTGACTTCCTTTTTTCCCGCCCAGTTGAATATCAACACCACGCCCAGAAATACTTGTAGTGATTATGACTGAATTCATTTTCCCAGCGTTTGCTATTATTTCTGCTTCATTTTCATGGTTTTTTGCATTTAGCACAACATGGTTTATTTTTTTTTCATTTAATAATTTAGAATATATTTCAGATTTGTTAATGCTCGAAGTAAAAATTAGAATTGGCTGACCTAGTTTATGGCACTCAATAACATTATCTGTGATTGCTTTGTTTTTTTCCAATTCTGTTCTAAAGATTTGATCATTCCTATCTTTTCTAATCATTTTTTTATTAGTGGGTATAACCACTACTATCAGAGCATATATTTCATAAAATTCTTGGGATTCTGTTGCAGCTGTTCCAGTACATCCTGAAATTTTATCGTAAAGCTTAAAGTAGTTTTGATAAGTTATTGATGCAAGAGTTTGGTTTTCAGCCTGCACATCTATTCTTTCTTTTGCCTCAAGAGCTTGATGGAGACCGTCACCGTATCTTCTTCCCTCTAATATTCTGCCTGTTAATTCATCAATAATTTTTAAAGATCCATCTTTAACAATATAATCTTTTCCCTTTTCAAATAAATGATTAGCTCTCAAAGATTGATTTACATGGTGTACTAGACTTAAATTTTCAGGATCATAAAAATTATTATTTTTTAATATTCCAACATTAGAAAATATTTTTTCTACATTATTTATTCCTTCATTCGTAAGTAATATGTTTTTATCTTTTTCATCAATTTCATAATGCTCTGGTGTTAACTTTCTAACCAATTTATCAATAGCAAGATATTGTTCAGTTTTATCCTCTGCAGCACCAGAAATTACGAGTGGTGTTCTAGCCTCATCAATCAAACAAGAGTCTATTTCATCAACAATTGTATATGCGTGACTTCTTTGAACCATTTGCTCTTTAGAGAATTTCATATTATCTCTCAAGTAGTCAAAACCTAATTCACTGTTTGTTGCATAGGTAATATCAAAATTGTAATTCTTCTTTCTTTCATTGTCATCTAGGTCATTATTAATATAGCCAGATGTTAGTCCTAGAAATTGATAAATCTCCCCCATTTCCTGAGAATCTCTTTTCGCCAAATAATCATTAACAGTAACAATATGAACACCTTTGCCATGCAACGCATTTAGATAAGCCGCCAGACTTATAGTTAGTGTTTTACCCTCACCAGTTCTCATCTCTGCAATTTTTCCTTCATGAAGCACAACCCCACCGATTATCTGAACGTCATAATGCCTTTCATTTCTAATTCTTTTAGATGCCTCACGTACAAGCGCAAAAGCCTCAGGTAATAAGCTATTTATACCAATACCCTCGTTAAGTTTTTTTTTTAGTTCTGTTGTTTTTCTAGGAAAGTCTTCATCGGCAATATCTTTAATTACGTCTTCAAAAGAATTAACTTTTTCAACAATCTTAGCTATTCTATCAAGCTCCTTTTGATTGCTCGATTTTATGAATTTTGAGATTAGATTTAAAGGATTAAGCATTTGGTTTTTTGATATATAATTATTTATAACTTTTAATATAAGTATTAAATAAATATTTTAAATAGATGCCAATAAACCTAGAAAACTTTATAAACACGTACGGTTTAAAGTCAAAAATGCATGACTTTCAAGACCTAGAGCACATAGATGGAGTTTCAATTTCAACTGTTTGTGCAAATTTATATAGCAAGCCAAGGGATGACCTTGTTATGTTTTATTTTAGAGATGGAGCAAATTATGCGTCTGTTTATACTCAATCAAAAATAATCTCAGAAAACATAAAATGGAATCTAAGTATAAAAAGTAAAAAAATAAAATCTCTTATCATAAACACAAGAAACGCAAACGCATTCACGGGACCTGAAGGTTATAAAGCTCTAAAAGATATAGCGGAAGAAGTATCAATCCAACTGTCAAAAAAGCAAAATGAAGATGAGGATCGTCCAAAAAGAATATTGGATAATGAAATACTTTTTGGTTGCACTGGAACAATAGGTGAAAAATACCCAAAAGAAAAAATAAAAAAAAAAATTCCAGAATTAATAAAAAAAATTAAGTATACACAAAATAAGTTAATTTGGATGAAGGCAGCTTTAGGAATAATGACAACGGATTTAAAACCAAAACTTGCCATGGAGGAGTGTGAAATTGGTAATAAAAAAGTTAAGATTTATGGAATTGCAAAAGGGTCGGGAATGATTTTTCCAAATATGGCGACAACTTTAGGCTATGTTTTTACAGATGCGGACCTTTCAAATTCTATTTTAAGCAAACTGCTTAAGAAAAATATTGATACGACTTTCAATGCAATTACCTGCGATGGAGACACAAGTACAAATGATATGGTTTCAATTTTTTCAACAGGAAAAGTTAAACATTCTATAATCAACAACATTAATGATAAAAAAATAAAATCTTTTGATATAGCTTTGCATTTAGTATTATTAAATCTGTCTAAAAGAATAGTTGCAGATGGCGAAGGTGCCACTAAATTTATAACTATAAGTGTTATTAAATCCAAAAATGACAACGATGCAAAAAAAATAGCTTTTTCTATTGCAAATTCAAATCTTGTTAAAACTGCTATTGCAGGCGAAGATCCAAATTGGGGAAGAGTGATAATGGCTATTGGAAAATCTGGCGTAAATATAAATTTAGATAAACTATCAATTAATTTTGGTAACCTAAAAATTATAGAAAAAGGAAAAATTTTTAAAGATTACCAAGAGAGTGAAGTTGCAAATTACATGAAAGACCAAGCAATAGGTATCACAATAAATTTAAATTCAGGGATAAAAAATTTTACAGCTTACACTATGGATTTAACTAAAAAATATATAGAAATTAACGCAGACTACAGAAGCTGAATTAATATTGAATAAAAGATATTAATTATTAAATATATTTTATGATCAAATTCAAACTTATCTGCAAAGATTGTGAGGTAACTTTTGACAGCTGGTTTTCAACCTCAAGTGAGTATGAAAAACTTAAAAAAAAAAATTTTCTTAATTGTCATATATGTAATTCATTAAATGTTGAAAAAACTTTAATGTCTCCTAGCATTTTTAAGTCAAAAAATAATGCTAAAGTTGATATCTCTAGCCAAAAATATAAAGAGGTAAAAAAAATAATATCCAAATATCAAGAATTTATAAAAAAAAATTTCAATTATGTGGGAGAAAATTTTACTTATGAGGCAAGATCTATACATTATAAGAGTAAAAAACCCTCTAAAGGAATTTATGGCACTGCGACCAAAAAAGATCTTAAAGAACTGAAAGAAGAAGGTATAGACGCTGAATTGATCCCTTGGGTAAAAGATTCTATTAATTAAATTTTTACAAATTTAACAATATAATTAATAGATGTGTCTCTACTTACTTTCCAACTGTTGTCTAATATATTAAATTTCATACCATCTAGCTTTTTTAGTGATAAATTATTTTTTTTAGAAATATTTATTAGATCTGCAGGTTTTATAAATTTTTCCCAATCATGTGTTCCAATAGGAAGCCATTTCAGAATATATTCAGCCCCTATAATTGCAAAGAAGTATGATTTTAATGTTTTATTTAATGTTGCAACAAACATTATGCCGTTCTTTTTTAATAATTTAGAACTTTCTTTAATAAAAAAATCTATATCATTAACATGCTCAACTATTTCCATGTTTAAAATCACATCAAATTTTATTTTAGTCTTTAGTTTTTCTGGGGAAGCAACTTTATAATCTATTTTAAGCTTATCTTTTTTTGCATGAAATTTTGCAATTTTTATATTTTTTTTTGAAGCATCGATCCCAACTACATTAGCACCTAATCTACACATTGGCTCAGACAACAAGCCACCACCACAACCAATATCTAATATTTTGATATTTCTTAAAGGTTTCTCAGAATGCTTAATATTAAAATCTTTAATTATATTTTCTTTTATATATTTAATTCTTATAGGATTGAAATTGTGTAATGGTTTAAATTTTCCATTAGGATTCCACCATTCTTCTGCAATTTTAGAAAATTTTTCGATTTCTTTTTTATTTATTGAATTCATAATAGATGACTTGTGGACATAACAATTAAGATGTATTTTATCAAATATAAATTAAAAATTATCGATGAAAACCGTTGTATTAAAGTTCGGAGGAACTTCTGTTGGAAGCATAGATAGAATCAAGAATGTGGCAAAAATTATTGCTTCTTATAAAAGAAAAAAGCTTGGAGTCATTGTAGTTTCTTCAGCAATGAGTGGAACAACCAATGATCTGATCAGAAAAACAAAAGAATTAAGTAATAACTTTGATTTAGCCGAATATGACGTTTTATTATCAACTGGCGAACAAGCCGCATGTGCATTAATTGCGGGTAGGCTGAAGCATTTAGGTATGAAAGCTAGATCTTGGATTTCATGGCAACTTCCAATTATTACTGATGGTCCATACAGCTCCTCAAGGATTAGCAAAATTAACAAAACAAAAATATTAACCTTTATGAAATCTGGTGGAATTCCAATCATAACTGGTTTTCAAGGAATTAATTCAGAAAATAGAATTACTACACTCGGAAGAGGAGGGACGGATGCCTCAGCAATAATGTTAGCAAAATTTTTTAATGCAGATGCGTGTGATATATACACAGATGTGGATGGTGTATATACTACAGATCCAAAAAACCATTCAAGAGCAAAAAAAATCTTCAAAATTTCATACGATGAGATGTTAGAGATGGCATCACTTGGGGCAAAGGTTATGCAGCCAACTTCAGTGCAAGATGCTAAATTAAATAATATAAATTTTTCAGTAAAATCTTCATTTGAAAAAAAGAAAGGGACATTAATTACGGGAGCTAAAAAAACCTTTAGTAATCAAATTATAACAGGGATTACTTCTACAAAAAATGATGCCAAAGTTACAATAGTTGGTGTTAAGGACAAACCGGGGGTTGCTGCAGCTGTTTTTAAGCCATTATCACTTAATCAAATCAATGTTGATATGGTAGTTCAGAATATTTCCTTAAATGGAAAAAAAACAGATTTAACTTTTACAATCAAATCTGAAGATTTAAAAAAAACTGAAAAAATAATCAAAAAAAATAAAAAAATTTCATTTAGAGAATTTACACATGATAAAAATGTTTCAAAAGTTTCTATTATTGGAGTTGGCATGATTACCACTCCAGGAATTACTTATCGAATGTTTCAGGCACTAGCCTCTAAAAAAATTAATATAATGGCTATTTCAACATCTGAAATTAAAATTTCAGTCTTGATTTCTAATAAGCAAATAAAAAAAGCTGTAGCGGCACTTCATAAAGAATTTAAATTAGATTAATAAATGAGCTTAAGACCATTTAGGGATATTCATCGAAAAAAAACAAAAGTCATTAATGTTGGTGATGTCAAGGTAGGTGGAAATAATCCTATTTCTGTCCAATCAATGACCAATACCCTAACCACAGATATTCAAGCTACCATAAAACAAATTAATGATATTCATGAAGAAGGAGCTGATCTCGTTAGAGTTTCATGTCCCGATGAAGAATCTTCTTTAGCGCTTAAAGAAATTACTAAACATGTATCTGTACCAATTATTGCAGATATCCATTTCCACTACAAAAGGGCAATAGAGGCTGCTGAAAACGGAGCAAAATGTTTAAGAATTAACCCAGGAAATATTGGTAATAAATTAAAAATACATGATGTTTTAAGTGCTGCAAAAAATAATGGTTGTTCTATACGAATTGGTGTTAATGCTGGCTCACTTGAAAAAGATATTTTGGAGAAATATAAAGAGCCATGCCCCGAAGCTCTAGTTGAAAGCGCTCAAAGAAATATAAAAATTTTAGAGGATCAAGATTTCTTTAATTTTAAGATAAGTGTTAAATCTTCAGACATTTTTTTATCTATGGCAGCTTATCGTCAACTTTCAAAAGTTACAGATTATCCTCTGCACTTAGGAATTACAGAGGCTGGAGGTTTTGTTTCTGGTAGTGTTAAATCTTCAATAGGTCTTGGCTCACTTTTATTGGATGGAATAGGGGATACAATAAGAATTTCTTTATCTGATGACCCAGTTAAAGAGATTAAAATAGGTAATGAAATATTAAAATCACTCAACCTGCGAAATAGAGGTGTAAAAATTATATCTTGCCCATCTTGTGCTAGGCAAGCATTTCAAGTAATTGACACAGTTAAAACGTTAGAAGAAAAGCTCTCTCATATAAAAACTTCCTTAACTTTATCAATTATTGGTTGTGTGGTTAATGGACCAGGAGAAGCTGCAATGACAGACATAGGAATAACAGGTGGTGGTAAAGGAAATAACATGCTTTATTTGTCTGGCATTCAAAGTGAAAAAGTTTTATCAGAAGACATAATATCAAGAGTTGTAAAAGAAGTTGAAAAAAAAGCTGCTGAACTTGATAAAAAATTATAATGATACCTTTAAAGACAATTGAAGATTTAATATCTAAACACTTTGCACTTGAAAAAGAATTATCAACCGGTGATGTGGATAAAAAACTTTTTGCTGAAAAATCTAAAGAATATTCTGATTTAAATGATGTAATTGACGATGCTAAAAAATATTTTTCATATGAAGTAGAAAGAAAAGATCTAGAGAAAATATTAGATGACTCAAGTAGTGACAATGAATTTAAAGAAATGGCAGAAATAGAATTGAAAGATATTAAGTTAGAAAATGAAACAATAGAAAAAAAATTAAAATTATTTTTATTACCAAAAGATGAAGCTGATAAAAAAAATGCTATCATAGAAATTAGAGCTGGTACCGGAGGTTTAGAGGCAAGCTTATTTGCTTCAGACCTTTTTAAAATGTACGAAAAAGTTAGTAATAAAAAAAATTGGGAATTAGAACTAATTAGTATGTCACAAAGTGAAGCTGGTGGACTTAAAGAGGTTATCGCTTCAATCAGAGGAAAAAATATTTATTCAACGTTAAAGTATGAAAGTGGGGTGCATCGCGTTCAAAGAGTTCCTGATACAGAAACTCAAGGAAGAATCCACACTTCTGCAGCAACAGTAGCAGTTTTGCCTGAAGCAGAAGAAGTTGATGTAAAGATAAATGATTCTGATCTGAGGATAGACGTTTTTAGAGCTGGAGGACCTGGAGGACAATCTGTTAATACAACTGATAGTGCCGTAAGAATAACTCATATCCCAACAGGTCTATCTGTTTCACAGCAAGATGAAAAATCTCAACATAAAAATAAAGCTAAAGGAATGAAAATTTTAAGATCAAGACTTTATGACTTAGAAAGGTCAAGGATTGATCAAGAAAGGTCTCAGGATAGAAAAAACAAAATTGGTACAGGAGATAGATCTGAGAGAATTAGAACTTATAACTTTCCACAAGGAAGGGTTACAGATCACCGTATTAATTTAACACTACACAAGCTTGAAGAATTTTTAGAAGGAGAAGCTTTTGATGAAATGATTGAAACGTTAACACTCCAAGCACAAGAAGAAAAACTAAGTAATCTTGTATAAAAATGAACATTCAAAATGTTTTAATTGAAGGAATTAATGCTTTGCAAACAAGTGGTGTATCAAATCCACAACTTGATAGTGAAATTCTATTATCTAATTCAATAAATAAAAATAAAAAACACATTATCTTAAATCCTAAAGAAATTTTGAACATAGAACAATTAACTAGTTTTAAAAATCTAATTGAAAGAAGAAAAAAAGGAGAGCCAATAGCTTACTTAATAAATAAAAAAGAATTTTGGAATAGTGAATTTTTTGTGAATAAAGATGTGTTAATTCCAAGGCCAGACACTGAATTAATGATTGAACAGGTATTAAAAATTTATTCAAAAAATACTCAGTTACAAGTTTTAGATATTGGAACAGGATCTGGATGTATTTTGTTATCAATATTAAAAGAGAGAAATAATTTTTATGGAACAGGAATAGATATTTCTAAAAAAAGTATAAATGTAAGTAAATTCAATGCTAAACAGCTAAACTTGAATAATAGGGTAAAATTTTTTCATTCTAGTGTTGACAATTTCAAAATTGGCAAATATGATCTAATTGTTTCAAATCCTCCTTATATTGAATTATTAAATTTAAAATATTTGGAAAAAAGTGTTGTTAATTTTGAGCCAAAATTAGCTTTAAGTGGTGGGTTTGATGGTTTTTCTAAAATCAGAAAAGTAATTAATAAGGCAAGTTCACTGATTAAGAAAAACGGTAAATTTATTTTAGAGATAGGTTTTAATCAAAAAAATAAAGTTAAGAAAATATTAAAAGAAGAAGGTTTTTACATAAACAAAGCCATAAAAGATTATGGCAATAACGATCGCTGTATAATTAGCACTAAAATTTAAATTAAAAATAAAATTATGGTAACATTTAGAAACAACAATAGTAATAACAATAGAAGACCTCCGTTTAGAAGTAATAATAATAGAAGACCCCCATTTAGAAGTAACAATGAAGGGTCAAAATTTTCTAATAATGATAATTTTCAAAGAAAAGTTCCAGGTAGAAATAATCATAATGCTATTAAACTAATTGAAAAATATAATGATTTAGCAAGAGAAGCCTTAGCTAATGAAGATAAGATTTTATCAGAAAATTATTTTCAACATGCTGATCATTTTACTAGAGTTCAAAATGAGCAAGAAAGTCTTAGAATGGCAAGGGTTAACTCATCTCCAGTAGAAGTGGTAAAACCCGTTACAACCATCGATCAAGTTGAAAAGCCAGTTAAAACTGAAGCTGAGATAGTTAAAAAAATAACTCCAGAAGCTGAAGTTAAAAGAACTATAAAAACAATTGAGAAAAAGGTAGTAGAAAAAAAACCTGCTGTAATTTAATTTAAACCAATAATTAGTTCTGATTTTAAAACATCTAGCTTAATTTTTGCAACTTCAAACATTTTTCTCTCCTTGCCTTTAAGAGTTTTTCCAGAAGGTAACTTTAGTTTTTGTGAATTAATTTTTTTTCCATTTTCAACTACCTCATAATGTAAGTGTGGACCAGTAGAGTTTCCAGTTGAACCAACATATCCAATTATTTGACCTTGCTTAACTCTTACACCCTGTTTAATTCCTCGCGCAAAACTCTTCATATGAGCATAAATGGTTTTATATGTTGAGTTGTGCTTTATTTTTACACAATTTCCTCCACCACCACACCATCTAGCTCTAGTAATAACACCGCTTCCCGATGCCATGATAGGTGTACCCATTGGTGCAGCAAAATCAGTGCCTCTGTGCATTTTATTATAACCATCAATGGGATGTTTTCTCATTCCAAATGCTGAAGAAAGTCTTGCGCCATTAATAGGAGTTTTCATTAATGCTTTTTTAACACTCTTTCCATTTTGATCGTAGTGTCCTTTACTTTCTTTTTTATCAAAATAATATAAGGAATTATTTATTCCACTAAGTTTTAGATCAGCAAAAATAATATTTCCAGTTTCAAAGACTTTACCATTGTCATCTTGGAATACCTCATACATAATTTGAAAATTATCATTTTTTCTAATATCTCTTTGAAAATCAACTTGGAAACCATAAATTCTAGCAAATTCAATAATTATATTTGGCTGAACATTTAGATCGATTGCAGTCTTATATAAACTTTGTGTAATTTTTGCCTCTTTAAAAATAATTTTTTTATTTAAATTTGTAATAATTGTTTTTTTTTCAAATATATCTGTATCTAAATTTCTAGTTAATTGAATCTTTTCAGTTCTAGATAGGGGAAATAAAAAATAAGTAATTTTTTTATTGTTTGATTGATCAATTGTAAATTTTATATCAAGATTAGTTTTAAGATTGTTTAAATTGTAATCTGTATTTAATCTTTTTTTAATCTGTAAAATTTCTTTACTTGGAATAGAATAATTTTTTAATATTTTATCAAATGTTTCACCACTAGAAATCTTATGATCTACGCTTTTGTATCTTGGTATTAAACTATCAAAAATTTTATTAAAACTTTTTTGAAAATAAACATTATTTATTACATCCTTATAATTTTCATTAATTAATAATTTTTTATTGTTATAAATTTTAGTGCTAGCAATAGTGATGGCCAGTAATAGAAATAATAAAGTGATCTCAATATTTTCTTTTATCAATTTTATTATTTTATTTGAACTAAATATCATATAGAATTTTCAATTATTAATTTAGTAATGACAAAAAATCAAAAAAAACCTTGTATTTATTGATATATTTGTACATTTATTTAAATGCTAAATGCTTGATTTACTTTTATTTTAGCTTATAAGCAGCACACTTTCTCAGTAAAATTATTGTTTAATCAATAGATTAGTGAGGATTATTGGGCGTTTTAAACCCAATTAGCTATTTAAAAAGTAAAAATTTAAGAAGAGAAGTGTGGAC
>Ga0308004_10000613_pt1 | contig 16783 bp, 19 predicted proteins | sample Neamet38_FD_203156 | JGI IMG/M metagenome (GOLD analysis project Ga0308004, IMG submission 203156) | Marine microbial communities from water near the shore, Antarctic Ocean - #38 | ecosystem: Environmental > Aquatic > Marine > Unclassified | place: Southern Ocean | collected 2014-06-06 | reverse complement strand
GTTATAAAAAAAGCCTTCCGTATGTACGGAAGGCTTTTTTTATGAAATTGAGTTACTGGTTATTTAAACTTCAGATTCATTTAATACGATCAAATTACGTTTTAGAACAATCTTACCATCTAATTCCATTTTTTTTAGAAGTCTTGAAATAACTTCACGAGAAGAGTTAAGTTCTAAAGCTAATTCTCTATGGTTTACTGACAATTCAAATGAACCAGTAATCATACATTTATCATTAAGATGCTTAAGTAGTCTTTCATCCATCTTCATGAAAGCTAAACTATCGATTACTTTTAACATCTCATCAAATCTAGAATTATAGGAATTAAACACAAAACTTTTCCAAGTTTCGTATTTGCAAATCCATTCATTCATATAGTTTATTGGAATAAGTAGAACTTCACTTTCTTCCTCTACCACAGCTTGAATCGTACTTTTTTTATTTCCCAAGCAGCAAGACAGTGACATTGCACAAGTATCTCCTTTCTCTAGGTAATAGAGTAATACCTCATTGCCTTTTTCATCTTCACGAAACACCTTGATAGAGCCTTTTATTAAAAGAGGCATATATTTAATTGTATCGCCATAACTAATTATAGCATCGCCTTCATTAAGCTTTCTAAGATTAGCTACGTAATTAATCTCCTCTATCAATTCATTTTCGAAAACATATCCGTAATGTGTATTAATTTTATCGAGTGTAGTTGTCATATTTTTAGCGTGTTAGTAGTCCTGTTGTTTATTCTGTAACAAATGTCACAAAATTTATTAAACGTGGCTTATATATTTGCAAATAAAAAAGATGGATACATTAAATTTCGCAGGAGCAATAGGAGCTATTTTGATAGGAGTTGTTTTAGGTTTAACTGGTGGGGGAGGTTCTATACTTACTGTTCCAATATTAGTTTATTTATTAGGGATTAATCCTATTACAGCAACGGGTTATTCCTTGTTTATTGTTGGGAGTGCTTCTTTAGTAGGGGCAATAAGAAATGCAAAATTGGGGATGATTGATTACCGTACTGGGATTGTATTTGCAATTCCTGCATTTATTTCTGTTTACCTAACTCGTAAATATTTAGTACCAGCTATTCCAGATGTACTGTTTACTGTAAACGATTACGTCTTAACTAAAGATGTTGGTATTATGGTATTCTTTGCTCTTGTAATGTTAGCGGCTTCTATATCTATGATTAGAGGTAGAAAAGAATCTGTAAAGCCATGTTGCAGTACTCCTATAGACGCTGAACCTAAAGTGTCATTTAATTATCCTATGATAATTGCTGAAGGTTTAGTTGTAGGTGTTCTTACAGGTGTTGTAGGTGCTGGTGGTGGTTTTTTAATTATTCCAGCTCTGGTGTTATTTGCAAAATTACCTATGAAGAAAGCGGTTGCTACTTCTTTGATGATAATAGCGATTAAATCTTTGATTGGTTTCTTAGGAGATATACAGAATGTAGCTGTCGATTGGGAGTTTTTATTGACTTTCACCTCACTTTCTATTCTCGGAATTATGTTAGGTATTTATTTGAATAAATTTATTGATGGTAAGAAATTGAAGAAGTACTTTGGTTGGTTTGTCTTATTAATGGGCGTTTATATGATTATGAAAGAATTAGTATTGTAATTGGTTTTAGACGATAGAAATTAGACTGCTCGTTAAATTATAAATGCCTTCGTGAAAACGAGGGCATTTTATATAATGTTAAATATATACGTGAATTCTATACTTCTTAAAAACTAAGATTGCTTCAGAAGCCACAAAACGGCATCGTCACTATTCGTAAAAGATTTAATAGGAAATTTAGGTTTATTCATGCCTAAAAAAAAGCTTGCAATCAATTTTGTTAAAGGATTACTAACGAGCATCGCAACAGCTTTATGAGTCTTTGTCATTTCATTATTACTCACCATTGTTCTAGCTTCTTTACTCACGCCTACTAAATTGGTCATGTTAACAAGTAATAAGACTCCAGTGTTATTACTGTCTATGTCAGTAACCGACTTCAAATGTTCATTCATTGTTTCAAAAGAATGAGTAGTCTTACTTGGGCATTTTAAGTAAACAATATCTTCAGCATCCTTTCTCAGTATTGCATTGGAGGTTTCTATAATTTTCATCACTCCAATATACACATATTCAAGAAACTATTCAAGTTGATGTATTTGCGTGATAAGTGTCACAAATAAGTTTTGAAAACTACTTTAAATTTGTCTCAGAAATCAAACGAAATCTAAGAAGATGAAAGTAGAACAATTATACACAGGATGTTTAGCTCAAGGAGCTTACTATATAGAAAGTAACGGTGAAGTAGCTATAATAGACCCGATGCGTGAAGTGAGTGAATACATAGATTTAGCAGATAGTAGAAATGCTAAAATTAAATATATATTCGAAACTCATTTCCATGCTGATTTTGTAAGTGGTCATGTAACATTATCTGAAAGAACAGGTGCACCAATAATTTTTGGGCCAAATGCAAGTACAAGTTTTGAGAGTACTATTGCTGTAGATAACCAAGAATTCAAACTTGGTGATTTAAGTATAAAAGTACTACATACCCCTGGTCATACTATGGAGAGTACCTGCTATCTTTTAATTGACGAACAGGGAAAAGAGCATTCTTTATTTTCTGGTGATACTTTGTTTTTAGGTGATGTTGGTAGACCCGATTTGGCCGTCAAGTCTGATTTAACAAAAGAAGATTTAGCTGGTCATTTGTTCAATTCGTTACGCAATAAAATAATGATTTTAGCAGATGATGTTATAGTGTATCCGGGTCATGGAGCTGGCTCTGCTTGTGGTAAAAATATAAGTACAGATTTGGTTGGCTCAATTGGTGATCAAAAACAAAACAATTATGCTCTTCGTTCTGACATGACAAAAGAGGAGTTTGTAAAAGAAGTTACCGAAGGTATTCTACCACCTCCAGCTTATTTCCCATTAAATGTAGGCTTAAACAGGAACGGTTATAAAGATGCTGATAAAGTTCTATCCGAAGGGAAAAAGCCATTTACTCCAACAGAATTTGAACGTACTGCAGAAAATAGTGATGCTATTGTTTTGGACGTAAGACATCAAGATGAATTTGCGGCTGGACACGTACCAAATTCAATATTCATTGGAATAAACGGAGGCTTTGCTCCATGGGTTGGTTCATTGATTAAAGACGTGAATCAGGCTATATTACTCGTGTGTCATGATGACCAATTAGATGAAGCTATTAAACGTTTATCTAGAGTAGGTTTCGATAATGTTATTGGTTATTTGGAGGGTGGATTCTGTGCCTGGAAAGCTGAGCAAAAAGAAGTAGCTACAGTAAACACAATTTCTTCAGATGATTTTGCTACTCTCATCGCTAAAGAAAACTTGCACGTGATGGATGTTCGAAAAGAAAATGAATATATTTCGGAACACGTAAAGACTTCAAAAAACACACCACTAGATTTTCTAAATCAATTTATGGGTGAATTCTCAAAAGAAAAAACAAATTACGTACACTGTGCGGGTGGTTATAGATCAATGATTGCAAACTCAATTTTAAAAGCACGAGGAGTACACAATTTAGTTGATGTTCAGGGTGGATTTGGTGCCATCAAAAACACCTCAGCTCCTGTTTCAGATTTCGTTTGTCCAAGTACATTATAATTTAAAGAACTTTTAGCATGAAAAACTTAATCAAAGAGGAGTGGAAAAAATCCTTATCAACTAATACAAACTATGTTTTGTTGGATGTTAGGTCTCCACAAGAATGCCAAGCAGGGATGCAAGAAAATGCAAGTCAGCTAAATTTTTTAGACCAAGATGTGTTTATGAATGGAATAGAAAATTTAGATAATACTAAAGATTATTTCGTTTACTGTCGTTCTGGAGCACGTTCGTCTAATGCATGTGCTATCTTAACTCAAAAAGGATTTACAACCTTTAACCTTTTGGGTGGAATGCTCGAATGGGATGGGAAGGTTGTATAAATTATACTTACAAAAAGCTGCTATTTTCGATAGCAGCTTTTTACATTAAATCACAATCAAATTATGATTAAAACTTACACTATTTCGGGAATGAGCTGTGGAAGCTGTGTTAAGAAGCTACAGGATGTTTTTTTGGAACAGTCAGAAATTGAAAATATTGAAATTGAATTGTCTTTAAAACTAGCAAAAATCACCTTTTACAAGCTGCTATCTTTAGAAAAACTAAACCAAATCATATCAAGTAAAGGTCCCTATTCTATTGTTGAAAACAAGATTGAGGAATTGACTCAATTATTGCAAAGCGATGACAAACCGAAAATAAAACTAAGTACTTATAAACCCCTATTTCTGATAGTTCTTTTTATTGCGGGTGTAAGTTTACTGAGCCAATTCAATTCTGAAGACTTTTCTGCTTCCCTTTGGATGCGTCACTTTATGGCAGGTTTCTTCATTGTGTTTTCTTTCTTCAAACTGTTAAACCTTCAAGGGTTTTCAGACTCCTATCGCATGTACGATGTTGTTGCTTCTAAATGGAAACCATGGGCGTTTATTTATCCTTTTGTAGAGCTGTTCTTGGGCGTTTTATACTTAATTAATGTCTATCCTGTTGAAACTAATATTGCTACAGTAGTAATTTTAGGGATAGGTAGTATTGGAGTTATTCAAAGCAATTTGAATAACAGAAAAATTAAGTGTGCATGCTTAGGAGATGTCTTTAATCTACCGATGAGTACGGTTACTATTATCGAGAATTTTACAATGATAATAATGGCTTTATTAATGCTATTTGTTTAATGTGACAATAGTTACAAATAAATATAAATAGTACTCTTATTTTTGAAAACAAATAACAAACTAAAATGGAATTTATTTCTCAACCTTGGCCTTGGTATGTAGCAGGTCCTTTAATTTCTCTAGTAATGATTATACTAACTATGTTTAGTAAATCATTTGGTTTATCAGCAAATCTGCGAACTATGTGTTCAATAGGTGGTGCGGGTAAGCGTGTAGAATTTTTCAACTTTGATTGGAAATCACAAATATGGAATTTAGTATTTGTAGCCGGTGCAATTATAGGTGGTTATATCGCAGCGAACTATTTAACTTCTAGTACATCAATAGCATTAAGTCCTAATACGGTTGCATCTTTAGCCTCTTTAGGAATTGAAAATGCGGGTTCAACCTTTTTACCAACCGAAATCTTCGGATTAGATGCTCTAAGCTCTATTGGAGGAATTGCGTACCTCGTTGTTGGTGGGCTCCTTATTGGTTTTGGTTCTAGATATGCTGGTGGTTGTACTTCTGGGCATGCTATTACTGGACTTAGTGCACTGCAATTACCATCGCTTATAGCTGTAATTGGGTTTTTCATAGGTGGTCTTATCATGACCTTCTTCATTTTACCAATCATTCTTTAATTTATATTATGAAGTATATTAAGTTTTTACTTACAGGTGTTTTATTCGGAGTTGTTATGAGTAAAGCAGAAATTATTTCCTGGTTTAGGATTTATGAAATGTTCCGATTTGATGCTTTTCATATGTATGGAATTATTGGTTCTGCAGTTGTAATAGGAATGATTTTCGTTAAATACACAAAAAAAAAAGAGCTTTGTTGTATTGAAAAAAAACCTATCGAATTTAAAGATAAAAATATGAGCATTCCACGATACCTTATTGGAGGAATTATTTTTGGTTTAGGTTGGGCTATGACGGGTGCTTGTCCAGGTCCAATGTTCGTCCTTTTAGGACATGGAGTATTTTCAATGCTGATATTAATTATGAGTGCACTCTTAGGGACATTCTTGTACGGTGTTGTTAAAGATAAATTACCTCATTAATTTCCCTCATTTTTTTTATTTACACTAATTCATCACTTTAACAACATACTATTATGATTACATTTTTTAAAAACCTATTTGCATCAATTGACTATAAGCAACTTATTGCTGATGGAGCTTTAGTTATTGATGTTAGGTCTAAAGCTGAATATAAAACCGGAGCTATAAAAAAGAGTATTAATATTCCATTGGATAGAGTTGAAAAGGAATTGAAGAAAATTGTTGATTTAAATCAAACTCTTATTTTTTGTTGTAGATCAGGTAATCGCTCTGCACAAGCTACTAGAATAGTTACATCTCAAGGGGCTAAGGCTTATAATGGAGGGGCATGGAACTCTCTTCAAAGAAAAATTAAAAACTAAAACTGATGATTCTATTTTCCCGTTCAATATTGGTACTAATAAGCCTGTTATTTGTAAGCTCATGTGCTCAGAATTCTGATGTTAATGCGCAATCAGTTAAAGAGGTTGGCGTAACAGAATTTAAGTTGCTCATAGCTACGGGAGGTGGTATTTTATTAGATGTACGTACTCCCGATGAAATTAGCGGAGGTTATATTGAAAATTCAACTCACATAAACTATTACGATTCTAAATTTGAGTACAAATTAAGTTTGATACCCAAAGACAAAACGATTTATGTGTATTGCTTAAGCGGTGGAAGGAGTTTAAAAGCCGCCAAAAAACTGTTAGAACTTGGGCAGTCTGAGGTCTATAATCTTAAAGGAGGAATTAGATCTTGGAAGTCGAAAAAGTATCCATTAGAAATGGGTGCTAGTGTAAGTAGTCCACCAATAAAATCAATGAGTTTGGAAGAATTAGAGCTTATACTAAGCTCAGAAAGTATTGTCTTAATTGACTTCCATACTGAATGGTGTGTACCCTGTAAAAAAATGGCACCTGTAATAGCCGAAATTGAACAGGAGAATACTGACCTATTAAAAGTAGTGAAATTAGATTTAGATGCCCACGAGGGGATTTCTAATAAATTCAATATTACTGCAGTACCCACTTACTTAATTTATAAAAACGGTAAAGAAGTTTGGAGAGCTTCTGGCACGCAGTCTAAAGAGAATATCGAAAACCAGATTTTTTAACTAAAACAACAAGCTATGAACAAGGTGATTTTAGGAATGCTAGCAGTAATTAGTATTCAATTTACAGAAGCTCAAAATCAATTATTTATTCCAGATACTTTAGCTGGTCCCACTTTCGATTTGACAGTAGCGTACGATTCTGTTGAATTTATTCCCGGTTATCTAACTCAAACGGCTGGAGTAAACGGTCCTATTTTGGGTCCAACACTCATCATTAATAAAGGCGATGCTGTAGCGATAAATGTAACTAATGAATTAAGTGACACCACAACTATGCATTGGCATGGAGTTCATTTACCTTCTGAAATGGATGGCGGACCTCATTCTAAAATTGCACCTAATACTACATGGAGTCCCAATTGGATAGCTATGGACAATGCATCTACTATGTGGTATCATCCACATTTACATCATACAACCTACAAGCAGGTTATGATGGGTGTTTCAGGTATAATTATCAATAGAGATCCTGCTGAGTCTGCACTCGACTTACCTCGTACTTATGGTGTAGATGATATTCCTCTTGTTTTACAAACAAAGGTTATGACAGCAGATCATCAAATTGACACTGATTTAGACCATAGAAATATGGATACTATGTTATTAGTAAACGCTACTCGTGATGCTTATTTTAATGCACCTGCACAGTTGGTTCGCTTTAGAATTTTGAATGGCTCTGCTATGCGTTCTTTTAATGTTGGATTAAGTAATGGTGCTGATTTTTGGGTTATTGGTTCTGATGGTGGGCTTTTATCTGCCCCAGTTCAGGTTAACGACTTAGTGGTTTCTAATGGAGAACGCTACGAAATTATAGTCGATTTATCTGGCTTAGAAGGAACGTCGGTAGATTTAATGAATTTTGGAACTACGATGCCTTCGGGTATATATGGTACTGCTACTATGGGCGGTATGGGTGGTTCTTCAATTCCTAATTATTCAAATAACCCATTAAATGGTGCTGATTTTACTTTGCTCACATTAAACGTAGGCGAACCAACAGTAAATTCAATTTTCAGTTTACCTACAGAACTTGTGAGCGTTGATGTATTAAGCGAGTTTGATGTTGATGAGAATAGAACTTTAGACATGTCGGCTGTTGTAATGGGCCCAGATGGAGCCTTAAATGGTCCTTTTCAAATCAATGATTCACCCTTTAATATGAGTGAAGTAAATGAAGTTGTGAAGATTAATAATACCGAAGTGTGGACTATTAATAATCAAACACAGATAGCACACCCGTTTCACATTCACGATGTACAATTCAATATTATTGAATTAAATGGGAGTACACCACCTGCTCATATGCAAGGATGGAAAGATGTTGTTTTAGTTCCTGGTCAAATGGGCTCTGCAAAATTTATTGCAAAATTCGAAGATTTTACTGACCCAGAAATTCCATTTATGTATCACTGTCATATTTTAGCACACGAAGACGAAGGCATGATGGGTCAATTTATTGTTGTTGATGAGGATTTTGATGTGTCTTTAATTGAGAATTCAATTTTCTCCTTTTATCCGAATCCAGTTTCTGACTTTCTTACAATAGACATGGTTCATAATACAGCTGAAACACTTAGAATATATGATATTTCAGGTTCTGTAGTTTATAAACAAGAGATTTCCAATAGGAGTACAGAGATAGGATTATCTACTTTGTCTCCGGGAATATATTTCCTAGCAGTAGGTACTAACATGGAGAAGTTTGTGAAATTCTAAAACACATTACGTGCATTCAGAAAAACATATAATTATCAAGCTCCGTTTACTTAGATTTTATATGCACATCCATTTGAGAGAAAGGAATAGATATATTATTTAACGCGAATTTCTTAGCAATACTTCGTCTAATATCACTTTTCACTTTGCTTATTCTAAAAATATTATCACTAAAAAATAGGACTTGAAAATCCAATGATGAATTTCCAAAATTAACCAACCTAGCCTCAATCAAATCTGTGTCCGAAATATCGGAATTCTCTAATACACACTCTTCAAGAATTTGAAGAACTAAATCTACATCGCTATCATACGAAGTACCAACATCAATTCGAAAGCGCGTTTTCTTCGTTTGATAACTCCAATTAATCACCTTATTGGTGGTAATTAAAGAGTTGGGAATTATAATTGAAATATCATCAGTGTTTAATCCCTTAGAGGTACGCAAGCCAATCTCCTGAATGGTAACAATATCACTGTCTATTTCTAGTACATCACCAATTTTAATAGACCTTTCAGAAAGTAAAATTATACCAGAAATCACATCGTTAAATGTTTGCTGTAATCCTAGTCCAACCCCAACAAGTAAAGCAGCAGAACCGGCTATTAATATAGTGACTTTAACTCCCATTGTTTCGAGAATAAGACCAATAGCAATTATCCAAACTACATATTTTATTATTTGAAATAATGCATAAGTATTCCCTTCATCAAATTGATTTAAACTCTTTATTCGAAAAAGGGATCTTTTAATTAGCCATAAAACTAATTTCGTTATTGCTATAATCAAGAGTATGGCAAGCACCGAAATAACCTTCAATTGATATTCGCCAATGCTGATAAGTCCAAATTCTAAAATCTTCTTTATAAGCTCCATATTATCGTTATTTATGTTTGTTGTCTTAAACAGTTAAGTACAACACATTTTTTTATTTTTTGAACAGTACTAAGATAAATAAATTCCCTCACAGGACTTAAATTCATTCATCTTTCATACACACAAAATCACGGGGTATTTGACTCTCTACTTTTAGTTTTTACAAGAGAAAAAAAACATTCCTTCATCAGAATATAATCGTACTAAGTTACGAATTATAGAGCTGCCAAAGCTTTCGTTATTTTGTCTGTAATTGTATTTTCCGAAGAAACAGAACTCTCCATATATCCAACGAATCCTGAAGCTGATTCTGAACTATAGATTAACAATTGATCCTTAAAAACAATTTTTTAGATGCAATAAAAAACGCGACTTTAGGCATTCGTAAATATCTTAAATAATGAGTTTACGAAACCACAAAGTGCGTCTTTAGATCTTTCATAATTACAAAGGTCGTATAAATGGCTATCGCTCCTTTGTTACTATAAAAAGTTCTAGGAATATTTTTTGTATAGCCTGGTATGGGCTTATCATCTTATGAAACTCTAAAGTCGAATTTAAATTCACTTAAATCTTGATTCGCTTTGATAATCTTGTCTTTAAGAGAACTTTTATAGGCTATTACCTTTTTCATTACCTCTTCGTTTCCAGCACCTATCATTTGAGCTGCTAAAATACCAGCGTTTAAGGAAGCATCTAATCCAACTGTAGCTACAGGAATACCAGGAGGCATTTGTAAAATAGATAAAATAGAGTCCCAACCATCAATAGAAATCGAAGAACGACAAGGTACACCAATAATAGGAAGTGGAGTAAATGCTGCCATTACCCCAGGTAAGTGAGCTGCACCACCTGCACCAGCAATAATTACCTTAATACCATTTTCGTAAGCTTTAGAAGCATAAGCTTCAACTTTTTCTGGAGTACGGTGTGCCGATAAAGCGTTTACCTCAAAAGGAATTCCCATATCGTTTAGGAACTTCGCTGCTTTTTGCAATACAGGCCAGTCCGAAGTACTTCCCATAATTATGCTTACTAATGGTTTCATAATGTGTTTGTTTTTGACATTTTTTTAAGTTCTGAAAGTTCAGTATCTAGTTAAAATTTTAGGTCCTGACGCTTTAATTGAATTATTATTATTTAATAATTCTCTTTGAAATAGTATTTATGCCACTAATGCTAAGTAGGTTTTCTTATAATCGGAAGTTTGAATCTGTCTAATTATACTAAGTACATCAATCATAGTTCGCATTCTTTGAGCATATTCAAACTCTTTAAAATAAGTATGATTAGCTATTCTTCGTTTAATGTTTCGGTGGAGTATAGGTGAAACTTGAAAAATAAAATAGCGATTGTTTTTTATGAATAAATAACCGCTTAATTAAAAGTTCACAAAAGTAATAATGTTAAATTGATCACGACTATTGTTCTCAAAAAACTGGGTCATATAACCTGCCTCTATTCTGATATTATTAATAGAGTAACCAAGACCTCCATAGACTCTGTTTCTATCAAATACTGCAGATGCTGTATTTAGAAATACTTCATTGTATGCAGAAAAATATAATGTATTGTTTTCGCTTTTGATTATAGGAATATTTAATCCTACGAAATAACGAAAACGCATTTTATAATCACTTTCCACAAAACGCTGCTCAAAACGATAGCGATGATTTAAGCCTACAAGCCCTATTTTCTGTTTGCTTGAAAATTGTTGAAAAATACGATGTTCGTTAACTGAAACTTTACCAGTATTATTCTCTAAATAATTTTCGGATAAAACATAGCCATAACCCAGCAATAAGTTTGACTTACCATCTTTAAAGGTGTAGCCCAATCCAGTACGCACTAATAATTGTTCTAGATCACCAATAAGGTTGTAATTTCTATACTGAACTTCATTATGTAGATTCCAATTTTGACTCAGCTGTTTATTACCGATATATATAAGCCAATTACCAATAGAACTATCCTGACTTTGAGCAGACAGAGGCAGCATTAATCCTAGGATTAATGCTGCTGTCATAATTTTTATTTTATATTCCTTCATAAAACGAAAGTAGCAAATTATTCGTAAAAGTTTACAATCCCAGTTTTAACATCGTACATAGCTCCAACAATTTGGATTTCACCATTACGTTTCATCTCAGAAAGAACATCACTCTCATTTAAAATCCTGTCGATGGTAAGTTCAACATTTTTAATTGCTACATTATCTACAAAAACAGAATTAGAAGAGTTTCTTAAGGATACATCCTCTGGAGAGCTTACAGCAATAACAGCGGGTTTAATTTTACCTAACAATGTCGTTAAATTACCTAGTTTAGCATCGTCGCAAGCCCCTTTTACTGCCCCGCAGCCAGTATGACCTAAAACAACTATAAGTCTTGTCCCAGCGAGTTTACAAGCAAATTCCATGCTCCCTAAAATATCGTCATTAACAAAATTACCAGCAATACGAATACTGAAAATATCTCCTAGACCTTGATCAAAAATCAACTCGGACGATACACGGGAATCAATACAACTAAGAACAGTGGCAAATGGAAACTGCCCTACGCTAGTATCCTTGACTTGCTCAGACAAGTTTCTATTTATTTTTAAATTGTGTTGAAATCTAACATTTCCATCTTTTAAATGCTGTAATGACTTTTCTGAAGTCATTGAAGATTGAGTTTCTCGAGTATGTGCTTTCATTATTGGGACGTTTTATGAAGTTAAAATAAGTGAGCAATCAAGCTTATTAATCAAATTACTAAGATTTGTTTTTGTGGTTCCAGAAATACTATTCTCTCTATTTATACAGAGTAAATCGACATTTGACTTAGATAGATAATTAGAAATATTTTTTACAATATCACTCCCTTTTACAAAGGCATACTCAATTGTATTATTATTTAAAACCTGTTCCTTATTTGAAGTTGTTAGGCTTTTTACAATTTTAAAATAGTTTAAAGGCTTTTTAGTAGAACTAATAATTTCTCGTAAAAAGGCATCATTTGTAATTGTATTGTTAAATAAACCTAAACCCAATTCTTTATTGGGTTCTAACACCTTATTACCATTAGCTATTACAATGATTCCTTTATGCTTATTCAAAACAAATTGTGTGATATTATCACCAATAAAGTTTACTAGTTTAGATTTTCTTTTTCCTAAAACAATAATGTCTGGTTTATTTTCTTCTATGTATTTTTGTATTTCATTTTTCAAATTTCCAGTCGTAAACTTGTGATTTACAGCTATATTGTAAGTATTACAAATAGGGTCAATTATATTTCTAATTTTATTATTAGTTATAATATAATCGTCATTAATAGCTCTCATAGCAGATAGCTGATTTTCAGTATCAACCACGTCTGTTGGGTTTTTTACATGAAAAAAATTAATCTCTGCATTCACTATTTTAGCTAAACTTATACTACTTTTTAAAGTGTTGCTTGTCGATTGATTTAAATCAGACAAGACTAAAATTTTATAGTTTTTTTTCATGATTTTAAATTTTACACTGTTTTTTCACTTAGTTTAAAGAACTCAATAAAACTATTTGGATTTTCCTCAATTCCACTTTCTGAAATTATTTTAATATTAATATTTCTTTCCTTTGCTTTAAAGGCAAAATCTTCTAATATTTCAATTATGTCGTAGTCTAAATACCTAGTTTTTCTTACATCTAATTCTAAAAAAGTATCTATTGGCAAACTATCCAACTCTTTTAAAATGGCTCCTTTATTAAAGAAAGTCACCTCTTCTGCAAGGGTCATTTTAATTTTATGTCTACCATTACTTTTATCTTCAATATGAAGGAAATGCGAGTTTTGGTAACTCTTAATAAGAATCACCACAATACCTACTAATAAGCCTAAGCCTATTCCATACAGTAAATCGATAAACACAATTCCTAAAACAGTTACCGTAAAGGGTATAAATTGCTTCCAACCTAAATCAAACATTTGCTTAAACAATGCAGGTTTTGCAAGTTTATATCCTACAATTAAGAGAATAGCTGCTAATACAGATAAAGGAATTTTATTTAATACTGTAGGAATAAGAACCACTGAAATCAATAATAACAAGCCGTGAATGATCGCAGACATTTTACTTTTCCCACCTGATTGAATATTAGCAGAACTTCTCACAATTACCTGTGTTATTGGCAAGCCACCAATCAATCCAGAGAATATGTTACCAATTCCTTGAGCTAATAACTCTCTGTTTGTTGGTGTTACATTCTTATTAGGATCTAGTTTATCTGTAGCTTCTACGCATAATAAAGTCTCTAAACTTGCAACTAGAGCAATAGTGAATGCAACAATCCATACATCAGGATTTGTAATTACACTAAAGTTTGGGAAGCTAAACTGTCCTAAAAATGAAGATATATCTTCTGGTATTGGTACACTTACTAAATGAGATTTCGCAATAGATAATGTATCGTTGGATTTTGTAATAATATAAAATAGAATTCCTGTTGCTACAGCTACCAAAGGTCCTTGTATAATTAAAAATAGTTTACCTTTTTTTGATAATACTTTATCCCAAAGCAGTAAAATACCCAAACTTAAAACGCCTATTATAGTAGAGCCTACTTGAATAAAATTAAATGATTTAAATAGCTCAGAAAAGGTGTTCTCTCCATTAATATGAAAAAATGAAAGGTCGCCTTCCAGACCCGCATCGTAACCGAAAAAGTGAGGTATTTGTTTAAGAATAATTATAATACCAATTCCGGTAAGCATCCCTTTAATTACAGATGAGGGAAAGTAATACCCAATAATTCCGGCTTTTAAAATACCGAAAACAAGTTGAATAACTCCACCTAACACAACAGCCACCAAAAAATTCTCGTAGCCACCTAAAGTACTAATAGCTGTTAAAACAATGGCTGCCAATCCGGCTGCAGGTCCACTTACACCAATTTTAGAACCGCTTAAACCACCAACAACAACACCTCCTATTATACCAGAAATTAATCCAGAAAAAAGAGGTGCACCACTAGCGAGTGCAATACCTAAACAAAGAGGAAGAGCTACAAAGAATACAACGACACTAGCTGGTAAGTCGCTTTTAAAAGTAGAAAAGATGTTTTTTGACATGTTTATTTTTCATTAAAAGTTTACGCGAATATAGTAATACTTTTCATAAAGATAGTATTACTATCGTTAATAATCGTAATACTAATTATTTCACGTCTAATACTACTGTAATATGTTGTAATACTTTTGTATTTTTGTAAACTCAATTGAGTTAAGTTTTGAAATCACGCCAGATTCTTTGTTCGTAATTAATTTATCAGAATGAGTATAGAAATAAAAATGTCTCTTAATAATGGTCTATACCTTAAAGAGCCACAACATTCGAAACTAGGTAGGAATATTATTCAAAATAGTATCTTACTAATTGATGAATATGGATTCGAGGCTTTTACTTTTAAGAAGTTGGCTGAAAAAATAAAATCTACGGAAGCATCTATTTATAGATACTTTGAGAACAAACATCTTTTATTGCTTTTTTTAGTAAATTGGTATTGGGAGTGGGTAAGTTATCTCATATATGTTAACACAATAAACATTGAAGATCCAGGAAAGAAATTAAGAATAATTATTCATTCTTTCGTTTCGGCATCTAAAGATAACCCTAGTGTAGACTATGTAAATGAGAGTAAACTACATAATATTGTAATATCTGAAGGTGGTAAAGCCTATCATACTAAAGATGTAGATGATGAAAACTCAAAAGGATTTTTTAGCAGCTATAAAAACTTGGCTAATACAGTGTCTCAAGTTATATCAGAAGTAAATCCAAATTTTGAATATCCTTTTACTTTAGCTACCAATCTATTTGAAATGTCGAATAACCAAATCTATTTCGCCAAGCATCTCCCACGACTTACAGATATATCTGTTAAGGAAGATGATGTTGAAGAGGTTGAAAAGATGTTAAATTATTTCGTTAATAAATTATTAAGTCACTAGTTTCAACCTTTCTTTTAGGAGCAATCGATACGGTTCTGTCGCATTAATTTGATCACCATCTAAAAATTCTATTTGAATTAGAGATTATGCGACTAATGAAAGGAAAGTTTTGAAATAGGATTTCTTAGAATCAACGATTTGATTCTTTCTAATAATGCTGACTACTTCAATTCCTGCCAGTGTCCTCTGTGCGGATTCAAACTCTTTAAACCCAGTATCAATAGCAATCCTTCGCTTTATGTTTCTGTGATCTTGTTCAACACAATTATTAAGGTATTTACACCTTCTAATTTTGATGTTTTTATTCCAGAAATTATTTCTGTTAACCGCTCTAATAGCAGAGAAATTAGAACCACTTTTATCAATGTTGATAATCATTGGATTCTGATTATTAGCAATGGCTTTATTGAAGAACTTTTGAGCAGATCCTTTCATTCTTCTTTTGGTTAGAAGGAAGTCAACGGTGTCTCCAAATTTATCAACAGCTCTATAAAGATACCTGTCTTTACCAGCCACCTTAATATAGGTTTCATCCATCCTCCAACTAGTACAAACTCTATTTTTTCTTTTGTGCATAGATGCCTCAATCATAGGCGAATATTTAAATACCCATCTTTGAATAGTAGAATGATCAACCTTGACACCTCTAGTCTTCATCAGCTCTTCAATATCCCGATAGGAGAGTGTAAATCGAAACTTAAAATAAACAGCTTGAAGAATTATGAAATTAGGATATCTGTGGTGCTTGAACATGAAAGAGAATTTTAAATCAAATCTAAATAATCTATATTAGTATATTAATGCGACAGAACCCCAAAGCCCAAGTTACAATGACCGTTCCTTGTGACATGATGAATCTAACCGTTAATGTCTCAGACACAAATATTGTGGATATTTACCACCCGGGTCATTATTTAACAAATCCACAAGCATATAATGTTATACATTGGGAAATTACAGACACACAGGGAAATATTATTGCTCAAGAAAGTGTGGTAGATTATAACCGCATTAATTTCGAACCCAATATGCCTTTATCTGACACACTCAATGTTAGGGCTCATCTAGTTAATGATTCTGCTATCTATGAAGGGAACCGTGTTAGTTGCTTAATTGAAGATCAATTGTATTGGAAAGAAGATTATTACCCAAGCGGAACACCTTATGGCCGATGGACCTTTGTGCACGAGAATGTGGGTGTAGATCAAAATGTAGTTTTAGCTATTGACGAGGCTAAATTGAATAACAAGCGGTCACTTGCTAAAATTGTTGATTTTTTAGGGAAAGAAACCGTATTTAGAACGAAT